>OCVV011318776.1_pt1 | contig 12172 bp, 8 predicted proteins | sample 1539721 | NCBI WGS metagenome assembly OCVV01 (sample SAMN02144230, study PRJEB22623) | gut metagenome | biome: sheep rumen | host: Ovis aries | place: New Zealand | reverse complement strand
TTCGCCCTTGTAGTTGGCAACAGGTGAGTTTGTGTAACGGTTAAATTCAGCAAATTGATTGATGTAATTCCAGACCTCTTTATTTGAAGTGTGGAATATATGTGCACCATATTTATGGACATTTATGTTCTCTTTCTCTTCTGTGTAGACATTTCCACCAATGTGGTCGCGTCTTTCTATTACTAGACACTTTTTGCCTTTCTTAGTCATTTCATGTGCGAATACACATCCGAACAGGCCTGAGCCTACAATTAAATAATCATACTTCATTGTTTACATCTCACAAATTTTTAAATTTAGTTATTATTATATTGAATCATATTATTTAAATATTTGATAATATTTACTCTATTGGACTGTCAAAAAATTCAAGACCCCTAAACTTATCTATAAATGAAGAAAAATTTAATTCTAATAAACCTTTTATATTTCTATAACAAACTATAAGTATGAATAATAAATATCTTGAAAATGGTAATGTAACAAAAAGAGAAATTTGGGTGGATTATCTAAAAGCAATAGCTATTTTTTTAGTAATATTCCCACATCTTGGAGTGAATGATAAATTTTTTATCACAAGCATGATCATAAACATTCCCCTATTCTTTTTCTGTTCAGGATATTTATATAAGCAGATAGAAATAAAAAAAGCATTTAAAAAGTATTTTTATCGTTTAATAATACCCTATATATGCTTTAACATATTTGAATTTGTATTTGAATCCTTATTAGAACATCACGAAAGTGCATCTGCATTCCTACATAATTTAATCTCAAATTTTGATATAACTTACCTCATTACATTTTTCACAGTAGATGTGCATGGAACTCATTTTAACATGATGACATGGTACCTGATAGCATTATTTGTTGTTTTAATCCTATTCACCACACTAAAACAATATCTTAAAAACGATAAGCAACTTGTTGCAACCATGTTAATTTTAGTGGCTTTAGCTTACTTGCTAAATATGTTCGAATTACAAATTCCTTGGGAAATTAATGGAGCTCTTGTTGGAATAGCATTTTTCTTTGTAGGATATTTGTTTAAAAAATACAAGTTACATGAATTTATGAGCAGCAATAATATTCTAAATTTTATCATATTAATTACGTTTCCATTGGTATCAGTAATCCTAGCTTTGAAAGGAAACAAATTCAGCTGGTTTGTTGGGGGCATTTATGGGAATATATTACTATCATATGCATCCTCATTCCTATTATTATTTTTCATGATTTTAGTGACCTACACCCTTCAAAACAGGAATAAGCTCATATATTTAATAAGTGTTAACACTTTAACAATAATGGGTTTGGGAGTGAGCGCTATAAAATTATCCGATAAAACAATGAAATTAAGTAGTTTAAATACAGTTGACAAAATAGTTTTAACAGCACTCATATTAATAATTCTTGCAATAGTTGGAGAATTATTAACCCGATATGTCCCTATTATTGTAGGTAGAAAAAAATTAAAAGAGAGTGATTAATCCATTCTTAAAAGAAAATAAGAGTTCTTTCCTAAAAATTAATATACTTGGGTAATTCCATAATTCAAAATAAAGTTAGATTTGTTAAATAAAGAGTACGGTTCATAAATTAAAAAAAAATAATAAAATAGTCATATTAGGGCATCATATGAAACCATTAATTCTAGCATTCTAAGAACAAACTACCGTAAAAAGATAATACAAGCGATTAATTATCCATAGAACAAAAAAATTTCCTAATCAAAGATGTCTCCACTTAAAATTAACATAAATTAAATTCAAAGCCCAGATAGGAAAATATATTATTTCAATCAAATACAAAAACTTCTGAAGAAATCTAAACTTAATTCCATTTAAATAATTAATTGAAAAAAGAAATAATTTCAGAATTAAAAATATTTTGTCAGATGAAAATCTAACAAAAAACAGATATGAGGTAATTTAAAAGAAGAAAATTCATTAGAAAACATAATTCAAATATTTCAAGAATTTTTATTAAAAAACACTTCTGAACATTATTTTTAATCAGGCAAAAGATAAAGCATTAAAATTAATCAAGAAAGACCAGGAATATTCAAAGAATAAAACAAAAAATATAAAAATTAAAAAGGAGTTAAAAAATTACAGAAGTTAGATAATTCTATTAGATTCAAATAACGGATGTCTTCTTGCTTTAGAAAAATAGGTAATATATTAAGAAAATTAAACTGATTCGATTAGATATTCAAGGACAATGTAGGATAGAGAAATCATAATAATGGAAAACAAATCATCAAACAATATAATATATTGGCTTTTTCGTATCAGATGAAATTTTTATTCAAAAAATTTAATAATTTAAAAATCTAATAATAATATGGAGAATAGTTATCACATCTCAAATTAACACTATTCTCCATTATTAAAAACCATTATCTTATTCTAAAAGCCCAATATAATCACTCTGTTATCTTACATTATTCTGAAAAAATCATCAGATTATATAGTTTTAGTTTCCTTGATGAATTCACATATCAAAATATTGGTACATCCGTCTTCCACGGAAGATTATGTTTTCATCATCTACCAATTCTTCATACTTCTCGTAAAGGGAGGAATTATTCTCATCATTTACAGGATAATAAAGTAATTTACGAATAATTTTAAATATATTTGTTAATGTTTGAAGAATATTGATTTTTTACTATATGAATATTAAACCTTATTTATAACAACAATTTAAAATATCTTGAATTTCTTCTTCATTGAAAACAATTGGATTATTATCCATTCGTCCTCCAGTAGTAGCTAACTTAACAATATTTGGTATTTCTTCCTTTTTAACTCCAAAATTTTTCAAATTAATTTTTTCACCTGAAACAAGTTTAAACCAATCAAATACTTCATCCAAACTATCAACACCAAATGATTCTAAAAATAATTCTTTTTCTTTCAAGTAATCCCAGTTTCTTTTTAATATTTCAAATAGGGTTATTGACACAGCAAATCCATGATTAATCCCATAAAGCATAGTTAAAGGATAGGATATTGAATGTGCCGCAGTTGTTCGAGTATTGGAAAATGCAAGTCCTGCAAAAAAGGAACCCATTAACATCTTCTGCCTATACTCCAAATTATCCAAATCTTCTAAAACTAATGGCAAATATTTGCTAATTATTCTAATTGAGTCTCTTGCAAGCACTCTGGTGTATGAATTTGAAGCATTAGACCAATAGGATTCCATTGCATGAGCCAAAGCATCCAAACCAGTAGATAAAGTTAAATCATGCCCCATTGTAGAAGTAAGCTCAGGAACTATCCAAGATTCAAATGGATATAAATAATCTGCATCGATGGAGTATTTTTTCAAATTATCCATATCCCATATTGTCGCCCATTTAGTGCATTCAGATCCTGTTCCAGCAGTGGTGGGAACTGCTACAATAGGAATATTTGATTCATTTTCCAAATATTTTTTAGATTTGATTAACTCCAGCACGTCTTCATCATTGTATTCATATAATGCAGAAATTGCTTTTGCAAGGTCAATCGAACTTCCACCACCAATAGCAACAATCAAATCAGGCCTGAAAATCTTATCCAAAACTTTCTCGACCAAATGAATATCGGGATTAGATAAACTTTCATCTAAAACTTGAAAGCTTGAAACATCCAAATCAAAAGTATTAATTACTCTTTTAGAAGCAATAAGCAGAGTATTACTATCAAATTCTTTTAATCTATTTTTTAACTCTTTCAAATTATACTCATGAAATTTAATGGGAACGTTATAAATCCAATTCATAAACCCAACCTCTTTTTAAATTCATTCTTATTTTCATTTGGTGTTGTGGTCGGCCTACCCAGATCTTTTCTAGAAGAAATATCTACATCAATATTTAAAAATACAGGTCCTTGATCTTTAATAAACAAAGGCAATACCTCTTTCAATTCATCAAGGTTTCTTGCATTGTACACTTTATAGTATCCGCAGGATAAAACCAAGTCTTCTATTTCTATCTGATTCATAATTGTTGGAAGTCCTCCAACGCTTTCATGGGCAGAATTATTAAACATTACATGATAGAAGTTTTCAGGTTTTTTAGAGCCAATCAAAGCAATGGAACCCATATGCATCAACAACGCACCATCTCCATCAAAACAAAAGACTTTTTTTTCAGTATTTAATGCAACACCCAATGCTATGCTTGAAGAATGGCCCATTGAACCAACTGTTAAAAAATCATTTCCATGCCCTTGATTCAGAGCTTCGCGATATTCAAATAATTCTCTTGAAGACTTCCCTGTAGTGGAAACAACAATATCCTCTTCAGTTAAATGATCCACAATTGTTTGAATTGCCTGCTCTCGTGTAAGGATGTTGTCATTTTCTTTTTTAATCTTATAATCCTTAAATGCTTTTTTAGATACCACAATTGCTACGCTTTCACCATTATTTAACTTTTCAAGGAAATCATTTTCAAATGCATCTACTAACTCATTGAACTCAGAATCTTTTGTAATATTGATATGGGATATATCCAATAAATCCAATAAGTCAGGCGTAATCGCACCCTGCTTAATGTGCTGAGGTTCATCATGAACTCCAGGTTCTCCTCTCCAACCTATGATATAAATTATAGGAATGGAATAAACTTTTTCATGAGTTAGAGATGTTACAGGATTAACAATATTTCCAAGGCCGGAATTCTGGAGGTAAACAACCGGATATCTGTCTGTTGCAAGATTATATCCTGTAGCTATGGCTAGTGCGTTTCCCTCATTTGCAGCTATTATATTCTCACAGTTTTCTTCGATGTAATCACAAAATGAAGATAATTGGGAGTCCGGAACTCCGGTGAAAAAACCAATATCCCTGCTTTCAAAATAACTAACTAAATCTTTAACATCAATCATGTTTTTATTCCTCAGGAATTAGTGTTAAAATCTCTTTAATAGATAAGCATTTATCATCCACTTCTTTTGATCTTTCATTTTCAAGAATTAGCTTGGCTGTTTCCTGCATTGCAGGATAAGCACTTCTAATTAAATGATTTGCATAAATAATGATATTTACTCCTTTTGCTGAAAGCTCTTCTTCATAAACTTGGTTATATGAAGTTGGAACAACCACCAAAGGAATTTCGGGTGCAAATTCTCTAAATTTATCGCAAAATTCAAATATTTCATCAGGCTGCTTTTCACGACTGTGAATCATGATGCCATCAGCACCCGCTTTAATATATGCTTTTGCTCTTGAAAGGGCATCTTCCATACCTTGCTTCAAGATTAAACTTTCAATTCTTGCAATAATCATGAACTCATCGGTTTTAAGGGCGCTCTTACCTGCATGCAACTTCTCACAGAAGTGTTCAATGCTATCTTGTGTTTGTTCGACCTCTGTTCCAAATAGAGAATTTTTTTTCAAGCCTATCTTGTCTTCAATAATTATAGCGGATACTCCCAGTCTTTCTATGGTCTTGATATTAAATACAAAATGTTCTATCAATCCGCCGGTATCTCCGTCAAGAATAATTGGCTTTGTTGTCACTTCCATTATTTCATTAATTGTGTTTATTCTTGAAGTCATGTCAACTAGTTCAATGTCCGGTTTTCCCTTTGCCGTTGAATCTGTCAAGCTTGAAATCCACATTCCATCAAATGAGTTGATTTTTTCATCTTTCTGTACTTGAGTATTTTCGACAATCAATGCTGAAAGCCCATTATGTGCTTCCATGATTCTAATTGTTTTTTTAAGTGATAAAAGTTTTTTAAGTTTTCCTCTTCTTGATTCAGGGATTGAATCTGATTGTTTGATGATGCTGTTGATTTGATCAATGCTGACATCCTCTGTATATGGAATTTCTATCAGTTCTCCGCCCCATCCCTTTAAGGTCTCAATAACACTTTGTCTTATCTGGCTTTGAGAACCTTCTTTCCAGTCATCACCATGAAAAACATAGTCTGGCTTTAATTGATTCAAGTTTTCAGTATAATCCAATGTCTTCTGGGGAATTATTTCTTTTACTCCAACAATGTTTTTAATTATTTCACATCTATTTTCATAATTCAAGACCGGCAGTCTTTTATATGTTGCTATTGCCTCATCAGTTAAAACTCCGACAGTCAAATCTCCATATTCTGATGCTTTTTTAATTAAATTGATGTGTCCATGGTGTAGAATATCCGCGCTTACTGCAATATATACCTTTTTCATTTTATCAACTCTTTAATTCTATTTAAATCTTCAACTGTGTCTATTTCCTGACATAAATCTCCCTTAATGTCTGTTGGAGTTATAGCAATCTCATCTGATAATGCATTTTCTGCATAAACATTAACTTTTCCATCCATACAGAATTCACGGATATTATTTTTCCAAATTTTCCAATCTTCTTTTTTTATTTTGTAGAATGGCTGGCAAGCAACTGCATCATCATCAAAATATTTGGTTGAAATGCATTTAACTTTATTGTCTTCTATTTTTGCTTTAAAATCATCCTTTGGAAGGGGAATAGTTGAATCTGTAACAACTGTTGTTACTTTTGAATTTATAATTTTCTCTGCCACTTCATCTGAAAATACTAAGTCCCCATGCACCAAAATTACATCATCATCTATATCAGGAATTAAATCAATTGATTTGATATAATTGGTTGTTCCATATTCTGGATTATGAATGAATTTAAATGAAATATTTGAAAAATTATTTGCATAATTTTCTAAAACAAGATTTAAATAACCGGTAGTGATGATGAATTCATCGATATCAAATTTTGATAAAATTTTTATGGCTCTTGAGAAAATAGTTTCATTTTCTGTTATCTTAACTAATGATTTAGGATTATTTTTAGTTAATTCTTTTAATCTTGTACCCATTCCGGAGTTTAAAATAATAATTTTCATAATATAACTATATAGTTTATATAATAAATAACTATAGAGTTTATTTTTTTAAATTTCTTCTGATTTTTATCGTTTTCGCACAACCTAGTTTATCATATTAAAATACAAAAATTATAGCGGTTAATCAAACTTCATTATAGAGGAGTGACAAATACTATATGTGTCAGGAAAAAAATTAATCTTGAAACAAAAAATTAAAGCATTTAGAGCTTGCATGCTATTAATGAAACCATAAAATTTTCATCGGATACAAATCAAGCGTAGTTTGGGTTTTTACATGATGATAACATTAAAAAGCAATACTTTTTATCGATATATATAGAGTGTTGGCAGAAATTATTTGATTTTTCAATTTTGTTCAACATGCTATTTTTTTAAAGATTTTTTGCCAAAAATTCACTTATTTTTTTAATTTAACAGCAAAATTTTCATTTAAATTAAATAAAACTAGTATTTTTTTATTAAAATTTAATTTAAATAGTTAATCATTCTTTATTCTTACTAAAGTTATTAAAAAGTATTTATATTAAAAATAACAAATATATAAGTAGTTATATGTAATTTTACAAGCATATAATTATATATTTTAGGTTTTGATTAATATGATTACTGAACACCACATTTTAAGCAATTTTAATCAAGAAATTAATGAAATGGAAGAGGAATTTCGACTTATGTATTTTGCATCAGAAATCGTTGAAGGAACCTTCAATTTCTTTAAAATCAGACGAATAAGCTCCAAAGTCGGCAAGCCTCCTTTTAATCTCAAAGATATGATTAAACTAATTTTTTACGGCCATATTAACAAAATAACCAGCAGCGTGCAAGTCGCTTATCAGGCGAAATACAATCATCTATACCGATTGATTTCAAACTCCGCCGAACCCAGCGACAGAACAATCAGAGACTATAACAAGTACTTCCAGCCAATCTACCAACTAATAATGAGTTTTATCCTGTATGCGGCAAAAACTATCGGATTAACAGATTTTAAGCATCTTTCCATTGATGGAACAATAAAAAGAGCTCACAACTCCCCATTCAACTTAATCAAAGAAAAAGACATCAAATTGCTCGTAAAACATTATTTGGTGGAAGAATTAACAAAAGAAGAAATTAAAAAGCTTAGGCGAACAGCACGGAAATTTATGGACGATAAATCAAAAACAGATAAGGAAAAAGTCGATATTCTTTTTCATTGGCGGCATTTGCTGGACTGTTCGGGCCAAAAATCCCTTGCTTTGAATGATCATGATTCGAGATTAATGAAAATTAAGGATAATGGCCAGAAATATCCTAAATTTTCATTTAACGTTCAGTTGGGAACAGATACGAAATCCAAGCTGATTTGCGGCGTTAAGTCGTCCAAAGCCCAACAGATCATTATCAAATTCCAGCCTTGATGAATCAGATCCTCGTCAATTTAAATACAAAACCAGAGAAAATCAGCGCGGATACGATTTATCTAACGATAGCAAACCTGGAATATTTGAAAAACTTGGGAATAACTGCTTTAATTCCAACATCACTGCAAAATAGAAAGAATTCAGGCAAAATGCCTGACAATCCATTTGCTATAGATTACTTTGTATTTAATGAATATAAAAATGTTTTCATTTGCCCCAATAACGAAGAATTAACCTTGGATGGAACTTATCCCGCGCCACAAGAAAAAGGAGGGCAAAACAAGCTTAAATTAATCTATTCTAACTTCAAAGCCTGCAACAAATGCATAAACAAGGGAGTGTGCTTTAAAAAAGGACATAGAACCATAACAAGGTACGTTCATGAACTTACATACGAAACAGAGAGAATAATATCATCCAAAGAAGGATTAAAGGATTATAAATTGCGTTCACGAACAGTGGAAGCACATAACGGCACTTTCAAAAACATCTACCATTATGATTTCATCCCAATAACCGGTTTAAAAAGAGTTCAGAACCTAATATTCGCAATTGTAGCTTCGTACAACCTAATAAGACTATATAATCTGATAAACGATAACAAAATGGACTTAAATTCAGTTATACAAAAAATAAGGCAAATATCATCAGATTAAAAAAAAAACGATGTTCAAAAAAATAAGAAAAAAGTGAAAAAAATTTAGAAAAAAATAATTTCTGCCAAAACATTTATATAAAAAAAATTAAATATTTTTATGATTAATATGCATGAAAATAGAATTTTTTATTATGATTTTTTAAGGGCATTTGCAATACTTGCTGTTGTTATGTGTCATATAGGATTCTTTTTTGGTTCATTAGATACCTTAACTAAAATAATCTATCACGATTCCATTCATGCAATTGGTTTGATGGGAGTTCCAATTTTTTTAATGCTTACAGGAGCATTATTATTAAATAAAAAAATTTCATTACCTAAATTTTTTAAAAGACGTTTTTCAAGAATTTGTTTTCCATTTATTTTTTGGGTAGTTATTATCCTAGCTTCAGGGTTTTTAATTTTTAATTGGAATCTTGAAATAGCACTAAGGAGATTTATGGGTGAAGCTTCAATACTTTGGTATTTTTGGACATTGATTGGAATTTATTTATTTATACCAATTATTAACTCATTTATAAGAGAATACCAAATGAAAGGTTTAGAATATTTTTTGATAATATGGTTTTTTACAATTTTACTAAAAACTTTTCAATTATGGCCTTTGTTTCCTCCCTTTGAATTTAATTTTAATTTTGAATTAAACTATTTTACCGATTTTATTGGGTTTGTTATTTTAGGTTATTATTTAGATAATAAAGATTTCAAAATTAATTCTATTAATATGCTAATAATTTCATGTTTAACATTAATTATTTCAATAGGGTTATATGATTACCTAATTTTAAATCATGTTTATATAGGGCCTGTATATCAAAATTTAATTAATGTATTCATGGCTATAGGAATCTTTTTATTCATAAAACAATTGGATAAATTAAACATATTGGAACATATGAAAGATAATTTAATCGGCAAATTAATTACTTCATTAAGTATCTATAGTTACGGCATTTATTTTGTTCATTTTATCATTTATCATTATTTCATGTTATTTGATTTTCATTCAAATAAAATGATTCCCATAATGATAATTATTGTTTTAGGAATTTCATGTGGAATAATATGGATTTTAAGTAAAATTCCCTATATAAATAGGGTTAGTTATTAATATGGATTTGTAGAAACCATTAATTTTATGAAATTAGATTGATCTGTAAATATGTAAATCCATCCTTGAGTTTAGTTTATTAATGGGCTGGTTAAATCATAATGTGATTTCCCCTCAAACATCATATGCTGAATATTGTTTAACTGTTGTTTCTTTGAATAAACGGTGCATGTAATAAATAAAAAATTTACAAAAACAATTAAATTTGATAGATTCATTGATTTAATAACAATCAAAACATGAAGAAAGTAATTCTCTTTTAGAAAAAATCATGATTTTTATCTTGAAAAAAATTTTTTTATTAATCTTAAAGGTTTTGTAATTTTCCAAGATGATGAATTTAATAACTGCTTGTTTTGTTTTTTAACCTTTTTATAAGTCCTGTTTAAATTTTTATTTTTCTTTTTAAGAGTCTTTATATCTTTGTTTAAAGAAGTGATTTCACTATTTAAAAAATCAATTTCATCTTTTAAGGACTGAAATTCCTCATCAGAAAAACAATTTTGAGAAGAGAATCTTAATAAAAATAATGGAGACCGATATTTATAATAAATCCTTTGATGACGACGTTTTAATTTATTGTCAAGAATATCCTTATCCACTCTTTTTAATACTGTTTGAATTAAATTACACACTTCAAAACTAAGATTTTCATCATAACCCTCATTATGTTCAAAAATTATTTCTATATACCTAAATAAACGTTTATACAATTCTATTAAAATTTTTTCAGAATGTAAATCATATTTGTCTAGAATTTCATAAATATCTAAAATTCTTTTCATTGGTGCAGTTAAATCAAAAGAGTTATTTGAAGAAGAATCAGGATTAGATACTCTGTAAAAATAATAAGGTTTATCTGTATAAACAATACATTTAGCTAAACAAGTTGTTTCATAGAAAAATGGATTATCCACCCATCCTCCACCAGGAGCCTCTATCATGCGAATACTATTTTCATCTAAAAAATCTTTACGATAAATACCAGACCATACCGAAGGATGACCATCAAGTATCTCTTCATTCCCATCGATATTGAAACATTCATGTAACGGTAGACTTTTTTTAACTGGTTCAATTTTTTTTATATGTTCACTACTTAAATCATCATAATGATAAAATACCCCTTTGACCACATCAACGTTAGAATTATTAGTTAATCCATATAACGATTCAAGCATATCCAACTGAATAAAATCATCCGTTTCAATAATACTTATGTATTCTCCTATAGCTATTTCGAGCCCCAAGTTTACTTGATGACCATAACTTTTTTCATTAGAAATTAATAATTTTGATCGAGGATCTTTATCAACATATTCCTTTAAGACTTCTTGTGTTCCATCACTGGATCCCCCATCTATAAATATTACTTCTATATCTTTTAAGGTTTGATTTAAAACACTATCTACACATTCTTTAATATATTTTCTTACATTTAATGAAGGCATGATAACTGAAATTTTTGGTTTTTCCATGTCCATAATAACACCTAAACTTAAATTTTGTGTTTTAATTTTCTTAAAATTTCAGTAGATTTCCAACTTCTTGAAGATAAAATTTCATCATACTGTTTTTTCAATTTTTTATTTTGCTTTTTTAATTTCTTGTTTTCACGTTTTAATTTTTTAATTTTCCTATCATCATCATATTTCTGTACAGTTAAAATTAATTCCTTAGATGTGTTTGCAATAAGAGTTTCATCTAAAATTAATTTATTGCGAGGTGTCAAAATATCTACTAACAAGTCATAAAATTCTTTATCAAAAACCCAATTTTTGAAATTTTTCTGCATTTCAAAAAAATATAACTGTTTGAATTCATCTTTAATCTCGAGTAATCTCCTATATACCAATTTAATTTTTCGATTATATGCTGTAACATTGTATGTTTCATCATCTAACAAACCAAATTTTTCAAATACTTCTAATATCAAATCATTGACCGTTATGAAATCTAGAAAACGTTTGTCGCCTGCTCGTGTAGACGATGCATCATACCATCTTCTTGTAAATAGATGTTCTTTAAGGAAATAAATTCTTTTTGCACTAAAGAAGACTTCCCAAAAGAAAACATTGTCTTCAAAAATAAGACCTTCGGGGAAAGTTGCTCCACATTTTTC
>OCVV011288233.1_pt1 | contig 12172 bp, 8 predicted proteins | sample 1539721 | NCBI WGS metagenome assembly OCVV01 (sample SAMN02144230, study PRJEB22623) | gut metagenome | biome: sheep rumen | host: Ovis aries | place: New Zealand | reverse complement strand
TTATAAGTATACAACTAATAAGGAAGGACCAACAATTGCTATTGTTGGGGGTATTCATGGTGATGAACTTGCTGGTTGGAATGCTGGTCTTCAATTAGTTGAGAAAATCAAAACTGAAGTAGGTGTTAGAGGAACAATTTTACTTATTCCTCAAGCAAATATTTTAGCTGATAATGCAAAACATCGTTACCAAGTATCTGGTTATGATTTTAGTGATTTGAATAGATCATTTCCTTTAGATAGATATTCTACTGCTAAAGAAGAAACAATTAAGATTTCAACAGCCATTAAAGATGCTGTTGAAGCAGTTGATCCAGATTACATTATTGATTTACATGAATCATATCATAGTTGGGTCAATATGGAAGTTGGTGAAACTAGAACTTTAGGTGATACATTGATTGCTAATAATAATAGTAGATTTATGAGGCAATTGATTAGGCATTATAATGAGAATTATAAGCTAGAAGATGAAAATGATTTTCGTCAAGAAAGTGCAAACCAAAAAGGTAGTTTTAATTATTATTTTACTAACACATATCCTGATAAGACAGTATTTACTGTTGAGACTAACAGAAATGAAGATAGAAATGCTTTAGATACTCGTGTTCGTCAACAATTAAATGTGTTAGAGGCTTTGTTTGATCTCGCTTGGGATCGAAAATAATTTAGGAGGAAAAAATAAACATGAAAAAGAAAATTTTTAGTCTATTAATGGTTCTTGTTTTATTACTTGCAGTTGTTGCTTGTGGAAAGAAGCCAGTTGATGATAATAAACCTGATGATGGTGGTGATAATAAAGAAACTGTTGTGGAAGTAAGTACAGTACTTGATTATAAGGGAAATGATGATGTTCTTACAAAAGGTGTTGTTTTTGCTTTAACTAGTGAAGGTTTCTATATGGCAGATAGTAAAGCTGGTATTTATGTAAAATTATCAGATGCTAATAAGTCATTATTAACTTCTTTAAAGAAGGGTGATGAAGTAGAAGTAAGTGGTAAATTTGCTTTGAGTAATGGTCAACCATTTGTTAAGAATGCTAGTGCTAAGGTTTTAGCTAGTGATAAGACTGCATTAAGTGCTAGTGCAATGAAGTTAGCACAAGTTAATGCTTTAACTGCTAGTGATAAAGCTAATTATGGTAAGTTATTTACTGTAGTTGCTGCTGTTAGTAAAGATGAAGCTAATAGAATCGTTTTAACTGATGATACTGGTTCTGTTATTTTAGGTGATGAGAATTACGCTGAATACAATCAATATGTTGGTAAGAAGATTTCTACTAGTTATGTATTAGTTAGTTTTGATAATAGCAAATGGACTGTTCTTGCATTAAAAGAAACTGCAAGTGTTCAATTTGTTAATGTTGATGATGTAAAAGATAAGATTTATGAAACTGTAACAGTTCCAGCTGAAACTTATGGTGCATTAGAACTTGTTACTAGTTATGAACCTGAACCAGGTGTTGAATTTACTTGGTCAGTTAAAGAAGGAAATGCTATTGAAATTACTAATAATGTTCCTGATGTTAAGATTGGTTTAGAAGCTGATAGTAATGTTGTTTTAACATTAACATTAACTTCTGGAACTACTTCAGCTTCAAAAGATTATACAATTACAGTTAAAGCTGCTAAGGCTGTTTCACTTGAAGCAGGAAAGGCAGAAGCTGATTATGTAGTAACTAGTGGTTTAGTTGTTGCTTGTGGTATCGCTGATGAAATGAGCAGTTATCATTACATTATCGTTAGAGACCAAGAAGATAGTTCATTAACTTATTACCCAATTGGCGTATCAAGTGAAATGAGAAAGTCTGTTAAGGTTGGCGACAAGATTCAATTCGTTGGTAAATATTTCACTGATGAAAACGTAGAAGAAGGAAAAGTTGCTAGACCTAGATATGATGATGTTCAAGCTATTAAAGTATTAGAAAGTGGAATCGCTGTTGATTACACTGCTATGAATCCTATTACACTTGAAACTGTAGCTGATTATGAAGATGCTGCTAACAATAAACATGAACAAGTATTATTATACAAGGTTGTTAACCCATTCATGGTTGGTTCAGGATCAACTACTTATAACTGGAATCAATTTGGTCCAACTTTAGCTTCTGCTGGTAGTGGAATTACTAATACTAGACAATTCAGTATGTTAATTAAGAACTTAGCTGAAAATGGATTAAATACTTGGGAAGCTGATTTCGCCGTTCCAACAAAGGCTAATGGTGCTAAACAATATCCTGGTACTGTTTTATATGTATTCTCTATTTATCAAACTGGTGATACTAAGTGGTCATTCATTTTACCAAATAGTAGTGCTAGTGTTTATGATGAAAAAGAAGCTGTTAAGGTTAAAATTAATGAATTATTACCTGCAGAAATCACTGCTACTGAAGCTGGTACATGTGAATTACCTGCTAAAGTTACTATTGGTGAAAAAGAATATGCATTGACATGGACATCTTCAGATGATTCTAAGTTAAATGCTAGTACTGGTGCTTATCCAGTATTATATGATGAGACTACAGTAGAATTAACTGCTAAGTTTAATGTTGGCGAACAAGAAGCTGAATTGAAGTTTAACATTAAGATGTTAGCTAAAGCAGTAGAAGCTATTTCAATTTCTGAAGCTTTAGAACAAGCTGCTACAGCTGAAGGAAATACTGCTACAATTATTAAGTTAGAAGCTTATATTGCTAACATTGGTTCTTCAAGTGAAAATAACGCTGAATTCCGTTATGGTTTAATGTTAACTGATGGTAAGAAGGTTGCTTACTTCAAGACTACTCAATATACTGTTGGTGAAACAGAATTGAAGCCTTACGATAAGATTGAAATCAGAAATGCTAAGATTACTTGCAACGCTGATGAACATATCATTACAGATGGTGAAATTAGTTATATTTCATCTAATAATACAATTGATTATAGCAATTTAGTAATCGATGTAACAGTTACAAATGAAGAAGAATTAGCTGCATTCTTAGGCGCTCACGGAGTTACTCGTGGATTAGTTGTTAAGTTTGCTGGTGAAAGTATCTACTTCGTTGGTACTGGATCAAGTTCTGCTACTGGTAGATATCAATTGAATTATAAGAAAGCTGCTTCAAGTGCTGCTGCTAGATATACTTATAATTTAACTGAAAATAAGGAAAAGTCATTAGTATTCAATTTACCTGGAACAAGACTAATCGTTGATAGAGATTGGTGGACTGATTGCGATATGCCTGAAAAGAGCGGAAGTAAAGCATTTGAAGTTCAAGGATCATTAATTGCTGTTGGTGGATATAATGGTAATACAATGCATGCTTGGACAGTAATCAATGCTGATGAATTCAAACTTCATAAAGTTAGCGATGAAACATTAGTTGGTAGAGCAATTGAAGCTGCAATTGATACTACAATCAATGCTTATGCTGCTGGAACTTATGAATTACCAGCAAGTGTTACTGTTGGAGAAACTAATTATGCATTAACTTGGACAAGTGCTAATAATGATGTTATGAATGGTAGTGGTGTTTATGCTGCTGTAACTAGCGAAACTAAGGTTAAATTAACTGCTAGTTTCAAGGTTGGTGAAACAGATTGTACTTATGAAGTTGAATTTACTTTAGTTAGTACAGAACCTGAACCACTAACTGTTAGTGAAGCATTGACACAAGAAAATGGTACTAAGGTTACTGTTGTTGGTGCTGTTATTGCTTTCTCTGCTGATGGAAATTCAGGAGCTGCTAATAAGGGATTTGTTATGATGGATAATGCTACTGGTAAGATTATTCAAGTAAGAAATTACGCTGCAAGTGTTACATATCCAGAATTTAAGTATGATAATAGTGAAGCTAATGTTGCTATTGGTGATAGTGTTAAAGTTAAGGGTACATTTACTTCTGTATCTGGAGATGCTTTATACATCGATTTAAACGCTGAAGCTAAGGTTTCATTCGTTGAAAAGGTTACTTTAAATTATCATGAAGGTGAAGAAGGAAGTGCTGTTGTTGAGATCAAGACTGATGCTGAACTTGCTGCTTTAATGACTTCTGGTGATTATTTTGGTAAGATTTTGAAGCTTGTTGCTACAGCTGATAATCCAATCCATGTATCTGGATCTGGAACTGGTGCTAGTACAATTTGTAACTTTAAGTTAGGATTCCACTATGGAGATGGCACTAGCAGTAACCAAATCTATTATGAAGGTATCACTATCTCTACTAAGTCAGATGTAAATGCTCCAAATACTGATGGAACAACTACATTCTCTAAGGCTTTATATGGTGCTACTAGAGATGATGGTAAGATGGGTGCTAGTACTAATAATGAAAGAGTTGGTACTTTATATATCACTATTTGTTATAAGACAGGTACATATTATCAATCTAGTATCGTTAATTTCGCTGGCTGCTCATTAACAGAAAAGCCAAGTGCATAAAAAATTAATTGATAATCAATTTAATTTATAATAACAAATATAGGAGTTGCTATTGGAGTCAATAGTAACTCCTTATTTAGTTTTTGTATTTTTTATGGTAAAATGTAGTATAAGTTTTATTTTTATTATTTTTTAGGAAGGAGATGAGGAAAATGTTTAAACCTATTACAATTATCGTCATAATATTTGCGTTTTTGTATGTCGCTTACATCGTTTTTGAGCGTTTTTATATTTCCTATCTTAGAAAGAAAATAAAGAAAGTAATTCATGTCAATGGTATTAGAGGAAAGAGCACAGTTACAAGGTTAATTGATGCTGGACTTAGAGAATTTGATTTTAAAGTAGTATCTAAGACAACTGGTACAGTACCTACATTTATTGATTGTAATAATAAAGAACGTATTATTAAAAGACTTGGACCTGCAAATATTAGAGAACAATTAAAGATGATTAGATGGGCAGTAAAAGAAGGTGCTGACTATTTGGTAATCGAATGTATGGCAGTTAATCCAGAATTACAAAATATTAGTGAACATAAGATTTTAAAATCTGATATTACAGTAATTACAAATGTGAGAAGTGACCATTTAGATGTCATGGGTTCTTCACTAGATGATATTGCAAAGTCACTAGCAAACACAGTACCTGTTAATGGCACACTAGTATTAGGGGAAGAAAATCAAAAAGAGATATTTGAAAGTGTTGCTAGAAAATGTAATTCTAAAGTTGTCATTGCAAAAGAATATAAGGGCGAAGAATTACTCGATACATTTAGAGAAAATATAGCAGTTTCTTTAGAAGTTTGTGATGTATTAGGCCTTGACAAGGATGAATTCTTTAGAGGGATGAGAAAATATATTCGTGATATTGGAGCTTTGAATCTATTTGAAAGAGATGGAAAGAAATTTATTAATGGTTTTTCTATTAATGATCCTGATTCAATTTTAAAAGTATATGATTTAGTAGAAGAAAAGTATTCTATTAATAAGAAGGATATTAGTATATTACTAAATGAAAGAGGAGATAGATTTTTTAGAACTAATCAACATATTGATATGTTAGATAATATTGAATATAAAAATGTTTATATTTGTGGAGACAATTTAGATTATATTGAAAAAAGATTAAAAGAGAAGAATATCGATTGTAAGAAAATTAAGAGAGTAGAAGACATTAAAGATGAAGATATCATCTTTGGCTGTGGTAACATTAAGGGATTAGGCTTTAAAATAATCGAGTATTATAAGAAAGGAGAGAGATAATGACTTCAGAAGTATTGATTATAGCTTTAATTGTTAGTATTATATTTTTTGAACTCACTAATTTGACTCCTGGTGGAATTATTGTTCCTGGTCTTATGGTGCTTTATATCACAAGTCCTTTGAGAATTGTGTATACATTAGCTATTGCGATTGTAAGTTTCTTTATTGTGAAATGGATGAGTAAAAGGTTTATTATATTTGGTAAGAGAAGATTTGTCTTATTGATAATTATTAGTTTTTTGCTTAATTTAATTATTAATCTCATCTTTGGAATTGCAATTTGGGATTTTTCAAGTTCTGCTATTTACCTTGTTGGTTATAGTGTAGCTGGAATAATAGCTAATAATATGTATAAACAAGGTGTTATTAAGACAACATTATCTTTAGGAATTGTAATTGGAATTACAGAATTAATAATTTTATTATTAGTTAATACTGGTGTGTTGTTATGAGCAAGAGAGGTTATATTGTATTAAGTATTTGGTGTTTTTCTATTATTTTATTATTAATATTGTCTTTAACAATTGGTAAAGGTGCGAAGGTTGAAGCTCAAAATAAAGAATTATATGAGGAAATGATAGAAGCAAGTAACTTAGCTAAACAAGCAATGGATGCTATTAAAGAATATAAAATCAATAATGGAATTGCTTTGAGTGAAGAAGACATATTAGAAACTGGTATGATTGGAACTGGTTCTAAAACAACTATCACTACAACAGAAGGAGTGTTAGAAGCTAAGAGGACTACTTGTAATCCTGAATGGGCTGCTGTGCTTGTTAAGGTTATAAAAAAGACAGGATTAAAAGAAGGAGATGAAGTAGGAATGATTTTTTCTGGTTCTTTTCCAGCTTTAAATATCTGTGCAATGGCTGCAAGTCAAGTATGTGGACTGAAGAGTTGTATCATGGCTTCAATTGGTGCTTCCTATTATGGAGCTAATCAAACTGAATGTACTTTCTTTGATATGAGTAATTATTTGTATGACTTAGGAATATTTAATAAGAAAGTAGATTATTATAGTTTGGGTGGAGCCGATGATATTGGTTATACTTTTAAGGAACCTTTTAGAAGTGAAATTATTGAAAAAATAAATAATTCAAGTAGTGAATTTATCTATTATGAGGACTATAAAGAAAATATTGATAATAGGTTAAAGATATTAAGTGAAGATGTTCCTAATATGAAATTAATGATTAATTGTGGAGGAAGTATTGTTGCTTATGGAGAAGGTTTGAGTGTCTTCTCTGAAACTGGATTCTTTAACGGATATAAGAATAGAAGAACATTAAATGAAGTGATTGATAATAGAAACAAGAATTATGGATTGCTTCAATGTGTTAGGTTGATGGGAGTTGATATCTTTAGTATGAGAGATATTAAGACTTTATCTAAAAATTATGGTATGCCATATGACCCATCTACGATGCCTGAAATTGGTAGTAGTGATGTTTTCTATGAAAATAATTATAGTTTGGTTTATCCTATAATAGGAATTGTAATATCTATTATAGCTGGAGCTATTCTTTTTATGGATAGAAAGAAATATTGGATTTTTAAATAAAAATAACAAGAAAGGAGAATGATTATGATTAAGGGTGTTTTATTTGATATGGGTGGTACATTAGTTGAAAATATCGATATAAAGTTAGAAAATATTGGCGATTGTTTATATAAATACGTTAATCATAATGTATTCTCTAAAGAATATTTTGATGAATATTTTGAAAAAAGAGTTATTGAATTATTAAAGAATAGAGGAGAGAAGGAATATCAATTTTCTTCATTGGTTAAAGGTCTTGCTTCTAAATTCTATATTTTGCAAGATTTAGGAATTCTTGAGAAAGAATGTTGCGATAATTTGTGTAAATATTATTTAGTTGATAATGTAATAGAATATTTAGATTATTTAAAAATGAAAGGCGTGAAGATGATTGTTTTATCTAATACATGTTTTTCTAAAGATGTAATTGTAAATCAATTAGATCAATTTGGCTTAATTAATTATTTTAGTGATGTAGTTGTTTCTAGTGAGTATGGAGTAAGAAAACCAAACGAAGAATTCTTTAAAGCTGGTTTAAAAAAGATTGGTCTAAAGTCAAATGAAGTTATAATGATAGGTAATTCGTTATGGGCTGATGTTGAGGGAGCTAGTAGGTTAGGTATTAAATCAATATTGATTGATGAAAAAGGTGATTTCGATAAGAAGGAATTAAATAAAGCTAATAACTTAATTAAAACAATTAAGAATTATAAAGAATTGTTTAAATATCATTTATTAGAGGAAATTATTCTTGAAAAATATGTAAGTAAAAAGGCTCTTGCTTGTGTAAAACTACTTAAGAAAAATGGGTATGAAGCTTATATTGTCGGTGGTGCAGTTAGAAATGCAATTCTAGGTTTACCAATTGATGACTATGACATCACTACTAGTGCTTTACCTAGCGAAGTAAAGAAGATATTTAGTGATAATGGTTATAAGGTTGTGTTGACTGGTGAAAAACATGGAACTATTACGGTTATTAAAAATAAGATTCCTTATGAAGTTACTACTTATAGAAGTGATGGTGCTTATTTAGATAATAGGCATCCTGAAAATGTGAAGTTTGGAGTTAGTCTAGAAGAAGATTTAAAAAGACGTGATTTCACAATTAATGCGATGTGTTATGATGGAAAGAAGTTAATTGATCTATTTGGCGGATTAAATGATTTAGAGAAAAAAGTAATCAGAACTGTTGGAGAGAGCAAGAAGAGATTTGAGGAAGATGGACTAAGAATTTTGAGAGCTTTGAGATTTGCAAGTAGGTTAGGTTTTGATATTGAAGATGAAACTAAAGAAGGAATATTAGATAAATGTGAATTGTTATCTAATATTGCAATCGAAAGAATCAATGATGAAGTTATTAAGCTATTAAAATATCCTTGTTCTAAAATTGTTAGTGAATACGTAAAAGTTTTTGAAAAAGCATATAATTATGAGATGGATAAGACTTATATTAGCTTATTAGATGATGAGAGACTTGATGAAGCTATGAGATTTGCTCTTATTGGCCCAAAAGTTGAGCTGTGCTTGCGTGAATTAAAATTATCGAATGAATTTAAGTCTTTAGTTAGGACTTATCAGAAACTAATTTCTGAAAAAATAGATTATGAATTTGATTTATATAGTTTTAGAAAATTTGTTTTCAAATACGGAAAAGAACAAGTTAACAAAAATATTCTTTTTTTAAGTTGTATTTTCACATGGAATTATGATAAAATGTTGTATGCGTGTGATTTATTTAAAAAGTCTATGGATTACCCTTATTCATTAGATGAAGTAAATATATCAGGTATTGACCTAATGAAATTAGGTATTGTTGGTAAGGAAATAAAAAAATGCAAGGAAATGATCCTTGAAGCTATTTATAAAGATGAACTTATCAATGATAAAGAAGAGATCTTAAAATATATAAAAAAATGTACTTTGAAAGAAAATTATAATTCTAAATAAATTATAAATAAAAAGAATGCCTTCGCTTTATTCAAACGTAAGGCACTCCTAAAAAGATTGAGGGAAATTATACTTCTTTCGAAGTACGTATTGATTATATAAGAGATTTCTTAAATAAAACTAAAAATATTAAATATTTTTAGTTTTTGTAACCATATTTTTTTATAATTTAAAATGATTAGTTTTATTAGTTATTTTAAGTTATTTATTTTGAGGAGGATTTTTATGGGAAGTATCGGTGTTGTTGATATTATTATCGCTGCCATTATTTTAATTTCAGCTTTTGCTGGTTTTAAGAAGGGATTTTTTAAACAAGTTGGAGGTATAGTTGCTTTTGTTGGTGCTATTGTTCTAGCTGTAATGTTCTATAAAGCTGTTGCTGGATATATTGCTGGATTTAAGTTTATGGCTGATTTAGAATCAAAGATTTTTACTTGGATTTCTAGTAAGGGTGAGATTTTCTCTAGATCTTTACAAGAAGTTGGAGAAGAAGGATTAAAAGAAGCTTTAACTGCTTTAAAGTTACCTGAAGTTGTACAAGGGTTTGTATTAAAGGGAATTGATATGAGCAATTTACCTGATAAGAGTATCGCAGAATTTATGGCTCCATTACTATTTAAGTATATTTGCTATGCAGCTGCATTCTTAATCATCTTTATCTTAGTATGGATTATTGCTTTAATTATTGTTAGAGCTATTACTAAGGTTGTAGAGGTTGTTCCTGGAATTAGTTTCTTAAATAGATTACTTGGTTTCGCTGTTGGTGGATTAAAGGTATTAGTATTCTTCTGGGCTATATTCTATGGATTATCATTCCTAACTGCTGTTCCTGCTGTTGCTGATAAAGTTAATGGTTTTGTAGATCAATATATTTTAAGTAGTACAGTTGGTAAGTTGATTTATGATAATAACTTAATTATTATAGCAATTTCATATTTCACTCATGCTGGTGAAAACGCAGAACCTGCAGAAGAAGCTTTGAAATTATTATTTAGATAATAAATTAATAATATAAAAAGATCGTTTTTCATATGCGATCTTTTTTTAGTTATATAACTGATATAAAAATATATTTTAAAAAGCCAAAAATATGATTGACTAAATTATAAAAACATATTCAAAACTTTATATATAAAAATGTAGTTTTATTTAATAGTTGGAAAAAAATGGTGTTAAGTTATGAAAAACTATAAATAATTATTTTTTTATGGTATGATGTGTATATAATTAAATAGTATTTATATTTTCCAAGTAATTATATTATGCTAAAAGGATAAACTAAAATGAAAGAAAATAAATTAAAAAAGACAAATAAAAAAGATGTCTCTAAAATATTGGAAAAGACCATAGATTCGCAAATAATGATACAAAACCAAAAAAATAAAAAGCGTATTAGATTGTTTTTGTTATTATCCAGTTTGGTAGTCATTATTGTTGCTATTTTAAGTATTATTTTATTTACTAATAAAAAAACTGAATATGTAAATGTGAATTTCAATATTCAAGATATTACGTTTGATGCTAAGATTAATAAAGGTGCTAAAATAAAAAATTCTACTGTTTCTTATTTGAACAAGCTAAATTATCGTAGTTTGTTTTATGATAGTGAAAGAAAAGAAAAATATAATAATGAACCAGTAGATAAAGACATTACTATATATGTAGAATTAGAAGAAAAAGATTATAGTAATATGACTGAGGATGAAGTATTATTATTGATTAGAGAGGACTATTTAAACCAATATGTGATACCTTCATATGGAGAAGAATATACAATTGATGGTAAAAACTATTATAAATATACAATTGATGATATTCGCATTTATGCAAATTATGGATGCTATAATCAAGCTTATGTTGTTTCGTTTAGTGTTCCTAACGCAGGTGTTGGCTGGAATTTGCTTCATGAATATGTGGTTGGTGGAGTTTCTTTAGTATTTCCAACTACAAAAGTTCCGTATGTATGGCACAATGGATATTTTTATTACTTAGAAAATGCTTATAATCAGGGATTGTTAACAGTGGATGACTTAGAAGCAATTGCAAAAAAACTTGGAGAAGAGTAAATGAAAAAAACATTTACATTTTTAATATGTATAATTTTATTTTGCTTGTTATTTATGTCTAGACATATTTTGGCCATAGATTTATATGAACAAGATCAAAAAGAAGAGATAGTTGATGATATTGATCATAGTAAGCAACTTGAAGATGATACTGATATCGATTCAATATTAGTAACAGTTGATAAGACAAAAGTATTGAATGTAGAAGATTTTAAAAATATTAAATAGTATAACAAATTTATATATTAACTAAATAATAATATAGGTAGTGTATGTGTTAAAATTCTTGATTTTTGACACTACCTTGATATACTTAAGGAGGAAATATGAAAAAAATATTGTTTATTTTTTCTTTTATTCTAATCATTTTCAGTAAATCTTGTGAAGTGAGAAATTACGACTTTATCGAGTCGGGAGATTTTATTTATGAGATTGTTACACCAAAAAATGATGAAGTGGATAGAGAACCTTTTGTTAGAATCATGGGTTTAAGTGAAACGGGAAAAGAAAAAGAAGTTATCATTGTACCTCAATTTATTGATGGAATAGAGGTAAAGGAAATTGGCAGAAGATTTTATATTACAGAAGGTGAATGGAGAAGTGAAAAATTAAAGAAGGTTTTTATTCCTTTTTTGCCCAACACGGTATGGAATGTTATTAAATATCCATATAATCCTAATCTAGAAGAAGTTATGATTATTGTAAATGAAATACCTCATGATAACACCATAAAACCTGATGTGTTCATTACTTCATGCCATCATGTGATAGGTGCTTTAAGCGAAAATGTTCCATTAAATTTTATGGGTGGAGCAGTTGGATGTTATTGTGCTAATGTTTCTTATTTTTATAATTATGATGATGCACCTAACTGTGGATATTATTGGATAGATAATTATGATTATGGAAATAAAATATCTTTTATTCCAGAA
>OCVV011329198.1_pt1 | contig 12179 bp, 4 predicted proteins | sample 1539721 | NCBI WGS metagenome assembly OCVV01 (sample SAMN02144230, study PRJEB22623) | gut metagenome | biome: sheep rumen | host: Ovis aries | place: New Zealand | reverse complement strand
GGTTTCATTTCTCCGACCTCCGACGGCAGTGTCATCATGGAGTTTTCCGGCAAGGAACTGGTCAAGGGAGAACCGGATGCCTCCAGCTTCCCTTCGGGCGGCCTGCGCGCCACCTTCGAGGCACGCGGCTACACCGCCTGGGACCCCAGCTCCCCCGCCTTCATCAAGGACGGCTCTCTCTATATCCCGACAGCCTTCTGCTCCTACGGCGGCGAGGCTCTGGATAAAAAGACCCCCCTCCTGCGTTCCATGGAGGCTCTGTCCTCGGCTGCCGTCAAGGTCCTGCACCTTCTGGGCAACACAGATGTGACACACGTAGATACGACAGTCGGTTCCGAGCAGGAATATTTCCTGATCGACAAGGAACTCTACAAAAAGAGAAAAGACCTGCTGCTGACCGGCCGCACCCTCATGGGAGCGCCTGCCCCCAAGGGACAGGAAATGGAGGACCACTACTTCGGCGTCCTCAAACCCAAGGTGTCCGAGTATATGCATGCCCTGGACCGCGAGCTGTGGGAACTGGGTGTTCCGACCAAGACCAAGCACAATGAAGTCGCCCCTTCCCAGCATGAGCTGGCACCGGTCTTTGAGACCGCCAATATCGCCGTTGACCACAACCAGCTGACCATGGAGGTCATGAAGAAAGTCGCCGACCGCTTCGGCTACGCCTGCCTATTGCACGAGAAGCCCTTCGAGGGGATCAACGGCTCCGGCAAGCACAACAACTGGTCCATCAGCACGGATACCGGCGAGAACCTGCTCAACCCCGGCAGGACGCCGGCGGAAAACCTGCAGTTCCTGGTTTTCCTGCTGGCAGTTATTGCAGCGGTGGACGAGTATCAGGAAGTCCTGCGCGTATCCGTGGCCACCGCCGGCAATGACCATCGTCTGGGCGGTAACGAAGCTCCGCCCGCCATCATCTCCATTTTCGTCGGTGATGAGCTGACCCAGGTCCTGGAGTCGATTGAGAACGACACCGTTTTCGCGGGCGGCGGCAAGACACAGATGGGCATGGGTGCCCACGTCCTTCCTCATATCACCAGGGATACGACGGACCGCAACAGAACCTCGCCCTTTGCCTTCACCGGCAACAAGTTCGAGTTCCGCATGCCGGGCAGCGCCCTTTCCGTGGCAAACCCCAACATCGTCCTCAACACGGCTGTCGCCGAGAGTCTGACACAGATTTACGACAGGCTCAAAGATGTCGCTCCTGACCAGATGGACGATGCTGTTCACGCCCTTCTCAAGAAGCTGCTGGCCGAGCACAAACGCATCCTCTTTAACGGCAACGGCTATACGGACGAGTGGGTCGAAGAGGCACATAGAAGAGGCCTTGCGGATCTCAAATCCCTGCCCGAGGCAATGCCTTCCTTTATCGCGGACAAGAGCATCGACCTCTTCACAAAGCACCGGATCTTCACCAGGGAAGAACTTGAATCCCGTTACGAGATCCTGTTGGAAAACTACGCAAAGACCATCCACATCGAGTCTTTGACCCTGCAGGAAATGGTGCGCAAAGACTTCACTGCCGGCCTTGTCCAGTATATGAAGGATGTCACCAACGAAGCCCTGAAGAAGAGAGACCTCCTTCCTGACAGCCGCTGTAGCTACGAAGGCCGCATCCTGCAGAAACTGGATGAGACCAGCGAGCAGATCCTGGATGCTCTGGATGCTCTCGAAGCGGATACAAAGAAGGCGGAAGCCATGGATGACATTCTGGCCCAGGCCGCTTTCTACCAGAAGACCATCCTGGCCGAAATGGAGACACTGCGCAGCTGGACCGACCAGGCCGAGGCCATCATTCCGGATCAGTACCTGCCTTATCCCACCTACGAGCAGATGCTGTTTTCCCTGAGATAAAACTCTGCCGGGCTTTACAGGGAGAATCGCCCACAGTGACCCAGATCAAAACGCACAGCATGAAGGCTGTGCGTTTTATCTATATGACGGTGTTTTTCATTTCCTTCCAGAAGTAAAAGGTACCGGGCAGTTTCTTGAGAGGAAATTTGTATTATTGTATACAAAATAATTGACAGAAACGGAAAACCGTGTATAATATGTTTTCAAAGCAAAGGCGCTTGAAGGTACGGATTGTTGGATCCGTCCCTTCAGGCGCCTTTCTTTTTTGTTGAATCAGAGGAGTCACACATTGAAAGAAATGGCCAAGCATATGTATACACAATTCGAACATGATGCCTGCGGCATCGGAACCATCGTCAATATCGACGGGCGTCAGGACCACCGGGTCGTGGACGACGCCCTGCACATCGTTGAGAAGCTGGAGCACCGCGCCGGCAAGGACGCCACCGGAGAGGTGGGCGACGGCGTGGGGATCCTCACCCAGATTCCCCACGGCTTTTTTGCAAAGGCCGCAGAGGAGGCAGGCATTACCCTCACAGTTTCCGGGGAAGCTGCCTCCGGGTCGGGCATGACCGTCAGTAAGCCCGCACAGGCAGGCGATTATGGGATCGGCATGTTCTTCCTGCCCCAGGATAACTTGAAGAGGACCTTCGCTGTCCGCATGTTCGAGGTGATCGCGCAGAAAGAGGGTCTGGAGATCCTGGGGTGGCGCGATGTGCCTGTGCGGGAGAAGATTCTGGGAAAAGCAGCGGTCGACTGCATGCCCTGCATCCGCCAGTGTTTCCTGGCGCGCCCTGTCGATGTGGAGCGCGGCATTGCTTTTGACCGGAAGCTCTATGTGGTCCGCAGGGAGTTCGAGCAGTCCTCCGAGGACACCTATATCTGTTCGCTCTCGTCGAGAACGATCGTGTACAAGGGCATGTTCCTGGTCGGTCAGCTGCGCCGATTCTACGATGACATGCAGTCCCCGGACTATGTGTCCGCGATCGCCATCGTGCACTCGCGTTTTTCAACCAATACGACTCCGTCCTGGCACAGGGCCCATCCCTACCGCATGATTGCCCACAACGGCGAGATCAACACCATCCGCGGCAACATCGACAGGATGCTGGCCCGCGAGGAGACCATGACCAGCCCTGTCATGCAGGAGGACATCGACAAGATCTTCCCTGTCGTGGACCGGACCGGCTCGGATTCGGCCATGCTGGACAACACCCTGGAATTCCTCTACATGAACGGCATGCCTCTGGCTTTGGCCATGATGGTCATCATCCCCGAGCCCTGGAAGCACAATACTTTCATGAGCGAGGACAAGCGCGATTTTTATCATTATTACGCCACTATGATGGAGCCCTGGGACGGCCCGGCGGCCATTCTCTTTACAGACGGCGAGGTCCTGGGCGCGACCCTGGACCGCAACGGCCTGCGGCCCTCCCGCTATTACATCACGGATGACAACAGGCTCATCCTGTCCTCCGAGGTCGGCGTGCTGGACATCCCGGCGGCCCGCATTGTAAAAAAAGCCCGCCTGGAACCCGGCCGTATCCTGCTGGTCGACACAAAGCAGCAGAGGATCATCTCGGACGAGGAGTGCAAGTCCCACTACGCCCTCAGAAAGCCCTACGGGGAATGGTTGGACAGAAACCTGCTGCATCTGGATCAGCTTCCCATCCCCAACCACAAGATTCCGGTCCATACTCAGCAGGTCCGCGACCGGCTCTACAAGGTCTTCGGCTACACCTATGAGGATGTCAAGGACCAGATCCTTCCCATGGCGGAAAATGCAGTCGAGCCCACCCTTTCCATGGGACATGACGCGCCCCTGGCGGTGCTGTCCGAGGCTCATCAGCTCCTGTTCAACTATTTCAAGCAGCTCTTTGCCCAGGTGACCAATCCGCCCATCGATTCCCTGCGGGAAAAGATCGTGACGGACACGACCGTCTATATCGGCTCGGACGGCAACCTTTTGCAGGAAAAGAGCGGAAACTGCACTGTGCTGGAGGTAAATCATCCCATCCTGACCGGCGTGGACCTCCTGAAGATCCGTCATCTTGATCAGCCCGGTTTCAAGGCAAGGGAGATTTCCCTGCTCTACTATAAAAATACATCGCTGGCCAAAGCGCTGGACCAGCTCAACATTACCGTGGACCGGGCGGCGGGAGAGGGCTGCAACATCATCATCCTGACCGACCGCGGCGTGGATGAAAACCACATGCCCATCCCCTCCCTGCTCGCGGTATCCAGTGTCGAGCAGCATTTGGTACAGACAAAGCGGCGCACGGCCGTCTCTCTGATCCTGGAGAGCGGCGAGCCCCGGGATGTGCATCAGATGGCGACCCTTTTAGGCTTCGGCGCCCGGGCTATCTGTCCCTACCTGGCCCATGAGTGCATAGGAGAGCTGATCGATCTGGGAATCCTGAACAAGGATTATTACACAGCGGTCGAGGACTACAACGCGGCCCTGCTGGGCGGTGTCGTCAAGATCGCGGCCAAGATGGGGATCTCCACCGTACAGTCCTACCAGTCCGCCCGCATTTTCGAGGCGATCGGTCTCGGAGAGGATGTAATCAGCAAATATTTCACCGGTACGGTCAGCCGTGTCGGCGGAATCGGAATTCCGGAGATCGAGGAGGGTGTGACCTTCCGCCACGACCACGCCTTTGACCCCCTGGGACTGGGCGTCGACACGACCCTGGACTCCGTCGGTCTCCACTCCCTTCGCAGAGGCAGTGGCAGCGAGGACCATCTCTACAGTCCCGAGACCATCATTGCCCTGCAGCAGGCGGTCCGCACCGATTCCTACGAACGTTTTGAAGAATATACACAGCTGGTGGATGACGCAAGACACCCGCATACCCTGCGGGGACTCCTGGAATTCGTGCCTGCCGGCCCCCCGGTCCCTCTGGATCAGGTGGAACCCGTGGAGAGCATCGTCCGTCATTTCAAGACCGGCGCCATGAGCTTCGGGTCTCTTTCCAGAGAGGCTCACGAGACCCTGGCGCGGGCCATGAATTCCATAGGGGCAAAGTCCAATACCGGCGAGGGAGGCGAAGCGCCGGAACGCTTCGGAACGGACGCCAACAGCCGCATCAAGCAGGTGGCCTCGGGGCGCTTCGGTGTGACCAGTGCCTATCTGTGCAGCGCCGACGAGATCCAGATCAAGATGGCCCAGGGAGCCAAGCCCGGCGAGGGCGGCCATCTGCCGGGCAAAAAGGTCTATCCATGGGTTGCCCAGACACGGTATTCGACACCGGGCGTCTCCCTGATCTCCCCGCCGCCCCATCACGACATTTATTCCATCGAGGATCTGGCCCAGCTCATTTATGATCTGAAAAACGCAAACCGCGATGCCAGGATCAATGTCAAGCTGGTCTCTGAGGCCGGAGTCGGCACCATTGCCTCCGGTGTCGCCAAGGCCGGTGCCCAGGTCATCCTCATCTCCGGGTATGACGGCGGCACAGGCGCCGCACCCGGCAGTTCCATCCACAACGCGGGCCTTCCCTGGGAGCTGGGCCTGTCCGAGGCCCACCGCTGCCTTGTGGAAAACGGCCTCCGCAGCCGTGTCGTCCTGGAGACGGACGGCAAGCTCATGAGCGGGCGCGACGTCGCCATCGCAGCGCTACTGGGAGCAGAGGAATACGGTTTTGCGACAGCACCCCTGGTGACTATGGGCTGCATGATGATGAGGGTCTGCTCCAAAGATACCTGCCCGGTCGGCATCGCGACCCAGAATGAAAAACTGCGTTGCCGCTTCAAGGGAAAACCGGAACATGTCGTCCGCTTTATGACCTTTATCGCCGGACAGCTGCGGCAGATCATGGCGGAACTCGGCTTTGCTAGGCTGGCGGATATGATCGGAAGGACCGACTGCCTGCGCGTGCGCGAAAACCTGATCACAGACCGCGCCTTCAAGGTCGATCTGAGGCAGATCCTGGGGGACATTCCCTTCCCTGTATCCCCCGAAAAAGACCTGTATGATTTCCGGCTGGAGACCACACCGGACCTGTCTGTTCTGGTCCCTGCCTTCGCAGAAGGCCTGGCAAAGGGCGCTATGGAAGGCAGACTTCCGGAAGATCTTGCCGAAGGCAGAGCACACAAGTCCGCACGGAAAAAGACCTCTGCAGCCGGTCTGCCGGGCAAAAAGGCAGGATCAGCAGCGGAAAGCGGGAAGGAAACAGATGCTTTTGCAGCTTATCTGCAGGAAAAAAGGTCGGCACTGGGAAGGCTTGCCGGAGAAAAAGCAGGCAGCCGGGTGATCGGACACTATGAAACCTCTCTGCAGGTTTCCTCCACCGACCGTGCCTTCGGGGCCATCCTGGGTTCCGAGGTCACCAAAAACTTCGGAAATACACTGGCAGACGATACCTTTGTTGTCCATGCCTGCGGCGGGGGCGGTCAGTCCTTCGGTGCTTTTCTTCCCAAGGGAGTCACCATCCGCCTGACCGGTGATGCCAACGACGGTTTCGGAAAGGGACTCTCCGGCGGCAAGCTCATTGTTGTTCCGGACAGGGACAGTCCCTTTGAAGCGGACAAAAACATCATCGTCGGCAACGTCGCCCTCTTCGGCGCGACATCCGGCAAGGCCTATTTCAACGGCATTGCGGGTGAGCGCTTCGGTGTGCGCAATTCCGGCGCAACCCTGGTCGCGGAGGGATGCGGAGACCACGGTCTGGAATATATGACCGGGGGCCGCGCGGTCATTCTGGGAGGGACAGGCAAAAACTTTGCGGCCGGTATGAGCGGCGGCATCGCCTATGTCCTGGATCTCAACCACAGCCTCTACCGCCGCATGAACAAGGACATGACCATGCTGCAGGAAGTGACCGAGGACTATGATATTGGGGAGCTGAGAGGGATTCTGGAAGACTATGTACAGGAAACTTCCTCTGCACTCGGACAGAAGATTCTTTCCTCATACTCGGAGTATTTACCTTATTTTAAGAAGATCGTTCCGAAGGATTACCAGCGTATGCTGACTGCCATCAGCAGACACGAAGAGCAGGGCATGCCGCATGACAAAGCTGTGCTCGAGGCATTCCGGGAGATTTCCGCGGGGTGAAGACCGGCCGGATGTTCCCGCGCAGACCTGCACGGAAACAATTTGGGAACAATGCGGAAACAATGTCGGAACTGATAGAAACACATTTTGTTTACAGGTCCGCAGACTTTTGAAAAGCAGGCCGGAAGGCTTCATGAAGCAAAGGAATCAATCATGGGAAAAGCAACAGGATTTCTGGAATACAAGAGACAGGAAAATATTGACCGCGCGCCGCTGGAGAGGCTCTCGGACTACGGGGAGTTTCATTATCCCCTGCGGGCACAGGAGCGCAGGCAGCAGGGGGCGCGCTGCATGAACTGCGGCGTGCCCATGTGCCAGAGCGCCATCCGGCTCAAGGGAATGGTGACAGGCTGTCCTCTGCACAATCTGATCCCGGAGTGGAATGATCAGATCTATGCAGGCCACGAGCGGCACGCCCTCTCCAGGCTCCTCAAGACCAGCAATTTCCCCGAGTTTACGGGGCGGGTCTGTCCGGCCCTGTGTGAGAAGGCCTGCATCAACGGCATGGACGGAGAGCCGGTGACCGTGCATGACAACGAGCTGTATATCATTGAGACGGCCTTTGCCAGGGGATGGATGGAGCCGCGCCTGCCCTCTCTGCGGAGCGGCAAAAAGGTCGCCGTCGTGGGGAGCGGCCCCTCCGGCCTTGCGGCGGCGGACCAGCTCAATCACAGGGGACACTCCGTCACTGTATTTGAGCGCGAGGACCGCATCGGAGGTCTTCTCATGTACGGAATTCCCAATATGAAGCTGGATAAAAGTGTCATCGAGCGCCGCAGAAAGCTCATGGAAGCGGAGGGCGTCGTTTTCCGCACCGGCGTGAATATCGGAAACAAAGAGGCGGAGACCCTCAGACAGGAGTTTGATGCTGTCATCCTTGCCTGCGGTGCTAAACAGCCCCGAGGCCTGACCGCTGTAATCTCACAGACGGGGGCCAATGAAGAGACGGCACAGGAGTCCGGACAGCAGGACAAGGCCATAGATGAAGGCAAAGATGAAGGCAGGACACTGAAACCGCAGTCCATCGACCATGTGCAAGGTGTCTATTATGCTGTTGACTTTCTGACAGGCTGCACCAAGGCTCTTTTGTCCGGGACACCGGATCTGCGCGCCAAAGATAAACACGTCGTCATCGTGGGCGGCGGAGATACCGGCAACGACTGTATCGGTACGGTGCTCCGCCAGGGCTGCAAAAACGTCACAGCCATTGAGATGATGCCCTCCCCCCCTGCAGTGCGGGCCGACTCCAACCCCTGGCCGGAGTGGCCCAAAGTCCTCAAGACTGATTACGGCCACACGGAGGCCATCGCGCGCTTCGGAGCCGACCCGCGCCTTTTCAGCACAACGGTCAAAGAGCTGATCCTCAAGGACAGCGCCCTGCATCAGATCAGGACCGTACAGGTGACCTTCAGGGAAGGAAAACTGTCAGAAGTCGAAGGAACGGAAAAGGTTCTTTCCTGTAATCTGCTCCTGATCGCGGCGGGCTTTACCGGCTGCCAGCCCTACACGGCAGAGGCCTTTGGGGTGGATCTGTCCCCCCGTGGAACGGTTGTCAGCGAGGAAGGACCGGATCACTACCGGACCAGTGTGCCCGGCGTTTTTACAGCAGGAGATATGCACCGCGGCCAGTCTCTGGTCGTCTGGAATATCGTCGAAGGACGCGGATGTGCCCGGGAGGTCGACGAGTACCTGATGGGCTATACCATGTTGTAATTGTAAACGGAGGTTCAGGCAAGTACGTCTCTTCAAAGTGCATAAACACTTTGGGCACGCTGGCAGTGGTACTAAGGCTGTTTGCAAAGGTCCTGCAGTTGTTTATGTAATTTGACGAGACTCAGTTCTGCTAATGCTCATGAAAGAAGGAAACTATGACCAAATATATATTTGTCACCGGAGGTGTCGTCTCCGGTCTTGGAAAGGGAATCACGGCAGCCTCCCTGGGGCGCCTGCTCAAGGCCCGCGGATACCGCGTGACCATGCAGAAGCTGGACCCCTATCTGAACGTGGATCCGGGTACCATGAACCCCATCCAGCACGGAGAGGTCTTCGTGACCGAGGACGGGACGGAGACGGATCTGGATCTGGGCCACTATGAGCGTTTTATCGATGAGAACCTGAACTTCAATTCCAACGTGACCAGCGGAAAAATCTACTGGTCTGTCCTCAACAAGGAGCGTCACGGGGATTACGGCGGCGGTACGGTCCAGGTCATTCCCCATGTGACCAATGAGATCAAGAGCCGGTTCTATACGGATAATAGTTCCTATACGGACAGCAATTTCCATGCGGATCAGACGGAGAACGCGCAGGTCCTTCAGGAGAGTCTGCCGTCAGAGAGAGGACCGGGCGCAGACAAGGTACCCGCTTCGGACTCGGAACTGCCCGAAATCGCCATCATTGAGGTCGGCGGAACGGTCGGGGACATTGAATCCCAGCCCTTCTATGAGGCGATCCGCCAGTTCATGCAGGAAAAAACGCAGGGGACCTGCTGCATGATCCATGTGACGCTGATGCCCTACCTCTACGGGTCTGAGGAACTCAAGACCAAGCCGACCCAGGCCAGCGTGCGGGAACTGCAGCGGATGGGAATCCGGGCGGATATCATCGTCTGCCGCTCCGGGCGCGAGATCCCTCTTTCCCTGCGGGAAAAGGTTGCTCTTTTCTGCAACGTGCCGGTCTCCCATGTCATCCAGAACCTGAACGCAGAGTCCATTTACGATGTGCCCCTCATGATGGAGGAGGAGCGCCTGGCCCAGGCGGCCTGCCGGTGCCTGCAGATTCCATGTCCGGAACCTGATCTGGAGGACTGGAGAGTGATGGTGGACAGCCTTCACCATCCGCTCAGAAAAGTGACCATTGCCATGGTGGGAAAATACACCTCCCTGCACGATGCCTATCTCAGCGTGGTGGAGGCACTGCATCACGGCGGAATCGCAAACAGGGCGGAAGTGGAGATCCGCTGGGTGGATTCCGAAGAACTGGAAAACTGCTGTAAAAAAGCACCCGGGAATAAAGAAGAAGCAGAAAAGGCACAAGGTGCACAAGACGCGCAAGCAGCAGAAGAAACAAGGGTCGGATGCGGCGCGGAGAGGATTCTGTCTGAGCAGCTGGGCGGCATCGACGGCATGATCATTCCCGGCGGCTTCGGCACCCGGGGCACGGAAGGGATGATTCTGGCGGCGCAGTACGCCCGCGAGAAGAATATCCCCTTTCTCGGAATCTGTCTGGGCATGCAGATGGCGTTTGCAGAGTTTGCCCGAAATGTTGTCGGCTGGAAAGACGCAAACAGCGCGGAACTGAATCCTGCAACTGCGCATCCTGTCATCGATCTGATGCCGGAGCAGAAAAACGTGACCGATCTGGGCGGTACAATGCGCCTGGGTGCCTGCCCCTGTGCCCTGCGTCCGGGAACTCTGGCACACAGACTATATGGAAAGGACACGATTTCGGAACGCCACCGCCACCGCTATGAAGTGAACAATGAAGTGCGGGAAGATATGGAAAAGGAGGGACTCACTCTGTCCGGTATTTCCCCGGACGGAAGGATCGTGGAAATGATTGAATACGCCGGTCATCCGTTTTATATTGGTACACAGGGACATCCCGAGTTTAAGTCCCGTCCCAACCGCCCCCATCCTCTGTTTGCGGGGCTGGTCGGCGCCGCCTGTGAAAAAAGATACAATACAAAAATGTAGAGGATATTCCGGAAGGGCTTTGCAGGGCAAAGCAGATGCATCCGTGAATGCGCCAGAAGGACGCAGATTCACAGGCAGGACCTGAAAAATCATTTGAGAAGCAGCTCTGAGAGGTGAAGGACTGTTTTTGCCGGAAAAAGTGTCAGAACTGTCGGAAAGGAAATAGCAATGCAGGGATTTGAAGAACTGATGCAGTTTGTCGAGGAAGAAAATGTGGAGTTTATCCGTTTGGCCTATTTTGATGTCTTCGGAAATCAGAAAAATATAGCCATCATGTCCGGGGAACTGGAGCGCGCCGTGCGGTGGGGAGTGTCCATCGACGGCTCTGCGGTGGCCGGCTTTGAGGCGGATGTGCGGAGCGATCTTTTTCTGAAGCCGGATCTGTCGACCATCTCCATTGTCCCCTGGCGCCCTTCCGACAGCCGTGTCTGCCGTATTTTCTGTGACCTCGCTTATCCGGACGGAACTCCCTTCGAGGGGGACACCAGATATATTCTCCGCCAGGCTGTTCGGGACGCCGAAAAAAAGGGGATCGAAGTGAAATTTGCCTCGGAGATGGAATTTTACGTCTTTAAAAAAGACGCCCGGGGGGAAGTGACCAGGACCCCCATTGACAGGGGCGGCTACATGGATGTGGAGCCTCTGGACGCGGGAGAGAACCTTCGGCGGGATATCTGCTTCGCCCTCCTGGAGATGGGCATAACACCGGAGTCCTCCCACCACGAGCGCGGACCCGGTCAGATGGAGATCGACTTCCGCTACAGCGACCCGGTCGCGGCGGCGGACAATACATCGACCGTCAAGTGGGCAGTCCGCAGCATTTGTGCCGCGGACGGTCGTGCAGCGGATTTTTCTCCAAAACCTCTCCCCGGAGAACCCGGCAATGGCATGCATCTCAATATTTCCGTTCACAGCGAGGACGACTGTGACCACACAGATGCCTTCATGGCGGGAATCATGAAGCACATCCGGGATATCACACTCTTCCTCAATCCCAGTGAACAGTCCTATGCCAGACTGGGTCGGATGGAAGCGCCGCGCTACGTCAGCTGGGCGGTCCAGAACCGCAGCCAGCTCATCCGGATTCCCGCGGACCCCTCCGGCCGCAGACGCATTGAACTGCGTTCCCCCGACCCCCAGGCTAATCCCTATCTGGCATTTGCCCTTCTGATCCGCGCCGGCCTGTACGGAATCGACCATAATCTGCCCCTGCCGGCGTCCATCGATATCAATCTCTACTGCGCGGATCCAGTCCTCATGCGGGGACTGGAACAGCTCCCTGCAAGCCTGCAGGAAGCGGTCCAGACTGCCCGTTCCAGCGACCTGGTCAGGGAATATGTCCCGGCCGCCTGCCTGAAAGCTTACGCGGAACGGGCGGAATAATATGGGAAAAAACTCTGATGCCCGGTAAAACCCCTGATAGCAGGAATTATCTGACGAGTAGAATATTCATTGAGGTATAGAAATGAAACAGACGAATGCCTCCTGCGGCATTGTTGCAGCAGCCGGCACAGAAGAGATGATGCAGTCGATCCTGCTGGTCCTGCGTGATGTGCAGAAGGCCA
>OCVV011195103.1_pt1 | contig 12181 bp, 12 predicted proteins | sample 1539721 | NCBI WGS metagenome assembly OCVV01 (sample SAMN02144230, study PRJEB22623) | gut metagenome | biome: sheep rumen | host: Ovis aries | place: New Zealand | reverse complement strand
ATACCCCCGCTTAAGGGATACTATCCCTTAAGAATCCCATTTATAGAAGAAAATGAAAAATCACGCATTTTCTTTCATTTTGTTTATAATTGGATTCCAAAGGGACAATGTCCCTTTGGCGGGTTTGGGCGGAGCCCAATATCAATCATCGCGAAGCGATACCTTTTTCGACTGACTGAAACGCCCCGCACGGAAAGAACCCGTGTGGGGCGTTTTTTTGTGCTGTATTACTTTTTCGTCACATCGAGGAAGAGCTGCGATGCGCCCTGATAGATCAGAAATATTCCGACGATCCGGATGCCGGTGTTCGCGACAAAATCCGAATTCAGCAGAATGAACAGGCCGCCGATGATCGAGATGACCGGCAGGACGAGCTTTGCCTTCCAGCGGGTGTCGCCGTTGTCACGGCTGTTGAGGACGCTGAGCAGCGAGATGATGCCGAGCGCGAGGATCACCAGCGCGAGCGCCTGCGGGATCAGGTTCTTGATGACGCCCGGCAGCCAGAACAGGATGAACCCGCCGAGAATGATCAGGCCGTTGATGATGAGCTGCGTGTCCTGCGCGAGCGTGCGCTCCTTGTTGCCGAGCCCCGAAATCAGGCGCAGTGTGCCGTAGATCATGACTGCGACGGCTGCTGCCCGCACGACGATCGTCACGGCCGCGTTCGGCCAGATCGCGAGGAACAGTCCCAGCGCGAGCAGAACGACCGAGGCGGAAAGTCCGCCGAGCTTGGTTTTTTTATCCATATGAGATCTCCTTTCTTACTGTGCAGGCGGCTGCTGCGGCGGTATCGGCGGCTGCTGATACGGAGCCGGCTGCTGTCCCTGCTGCGGATATTGCGGATATTGTGCGGGCGCCTGCGGATATCCGGGCTGCTGGGGGTATTGCGGATATCCGGGCTGCTGCGGATACTGCTGCATCGGTGCCTGCGGGTATCCGGGCTGCTGCGGAAATTGCTGCATCTGCTGCGGATAAAGCGGCATCGGGAACGGCATCTGCGGAATCTGCGGCTGCACGGGCGGAAGCGGAGGCGGGAGCTGATCGGGCTGACGCTGCGGCATCAGGAAGATCACGATGATCCCGAGGGTCATCACGATCGTCGTTGCGATACCGCCCTCCAGACCGAATCCGCCGCCGTTGATCCAGTCCTTGTCCGGCACCATGTCAAAGCGGAAGAATGTCACGCCGATGTCCAGACCGCTGACCTTCAGTCCGAACACATTGCCCTGTGCCATATTCCAGAAGGAATGCAGCGCCGCAACGCACCAGATGCTGTCCGTGCGCAGGAACAGCAGTGCTGCCAGCAAGCCGAACAGCGTCAGATTGACGCATGCAAAGACCGAAATGCCGTCATTGCCAAGATGCGCCGCCGCAAAGAGCAGCGAGCTGATGCAGACGCCCGTCAGCGGGGCATGGTGTGTGCCGCCGGACATCATCAGATAGCCGCGGAAGGTCAGCTCCTCGCTGAAGCCCTGTATCATCCAGCCGACGGTAAACAGCAGCATCGACTGCACCGGGATTGAGGGTGCGGTGCCCTGACAGGTCACACCGCCAAGTCCCCATGCGATCATGACTGTTGCGCCCATGAGTCCCAGGCCGAGCAGAACGCCGATCAGATAATCCGGCACGGCGCGGCGCTTCGTCAGACCCATCGTCCGCACCCCGCGCTTTTCGATGCACAGGCAGAACAGGAAGGTCATTGCAATGCTCACCAGTGTCATGTAAAGCGCGTTCCGCACATCATCCGGCGTCATCTGCACATCGGCGGAAACACCGCCTTCCTGAAGCTGTACATCCACATGCGGCGGGAAGAACAGCATCGTGAACATGCCTTCCGTCAGCGCCGCGACCAGAAAATATGCAATGAAGATCAGCAGCAGGATCAGGATATTGCGTGCGACATTTTGCTTCGGATTTCGCCGGATGCGTTCAAACAGTAAATCTGTGTCCCGTAAATTCAACGGATGCTTCATCATATGTTTCCTTTCAATAGTTCATTCATATCGCTGCGAAGCGGTGCGGTCACGGTCTGTATCTCTCCGGTCAGCGGCTCGGGAAAGCGCAGCATGCCGCAGTGCAGCGCATGCAGATGCAGCAAAGAGCAGTCGCCGCCGTAGAGGTCATCGCCGAGCAGCGGGTAGCCGATATGCGCCAGATGGACGCGGATCTGATGCGTGCGGCCGGTGCGGAGCGTCAGCTCAAGCAGCGTACAGTCCGGCGTTTGCCGCATCACGCGGTAATCCGTCACGGCCTGCCGTCCGTCAGCGCGGACACAGCGCGTGATGACCGACTCCCGCTCTCTTGCGATCGGCGCGTCGATCGTTCCCGCACCCGTCAGGCCGGGCTTCACCAGCGCATAATACCGCTTCTCCGTCTTTCCGCGCAGTGCATTCGCGGCATAGGCCGTCCGTGCGATCATGCAGAGGCCGGAGGTGTTGCGGTCAAGGCGGTTGATGAGATGGAACCCGCAGTCGGGGTACTGCGCGGCATACCAGTTCGCGAGGGTATCGTCGCGGTGCAGCATCGACGGATGCACGGGCATCCCTGCGGGCTTGTCGCAGACTAAGATCTGCTCGGATTCGTATACGACCGGCACATGCAGCGCGGGATTGGGCTGCTGTGTTGCGGCCTCGGGAAAGTGCAGGCGGATCGTGTCGCCGCTGCGCACAGGGTCAATGCTGCGGATATGTATGCCGCTGCGCGTCATGCCGTCCGGGACATTTTTCAGGCGCTTGAGCATATGCGCCGAGATGCCCGCATACCCGCGCAGATATGCGCCCAGCGGCATTTCCGCCGCGCAGGTGACCGGTATTTCCAGAATGCTGATGCGATCACACCCCTTCGGATTCCCGCAGAGCGGCCGCGAAGAAGTCCGAGCCGTTGCGGGCGTCAAACCGTTCTGCTGCTGTCTGTGCCGATGCGCGGTACTGCGCCGCCGCAGTGCGCAGAGCTTCTGCGCTGCCGGGCTGCTTCGCGGCTGCAGCGTCAAGAATCGCCGCAGCACCGCAGTCAAACCGGAAGCACAGCAGCGGATTCCGCAGGTTTTCGCGCAGATGCCTGTTTTTCAGATAAAATGCATAGCCTCTGTCCGGGTCGGTCTTGGCATCGTACCGCAGGAGCTGTCCGATCTGCTCCAGCCGGAAGCGTGAACCGTCACTGAGCGCCCGCAGCCGCTCCGCACAGTCTGCGGCCCGCGCCGCCTCGCCGTGCAGCAGGGCATCGGCCAGCAAATAGCCGTAGGTCGTCGCGGGAATTTCGTCCGAAAACATTTTTCCGCTGATGATGCGCTCTGCACAGCGCATGCCTTTTTCACGGTTCCCGAATTCCAGCTCCCAGCGCACGACGGTATTGAGCGAATCGGCCTCACCGTCACACATGCCGTCCATCGGCGCGCTGAGAAAATCCTCATAGTCCATGCGCAGCCTTGCGCGGTCGCAATAGCTGAAAAAAATTGCGCGCTTCTCATAAAACGGCTTGAGCGAATAGCCCTGCCGCGCCAGTGTCCGCCGGAATTCCGAAAACCAGGTAAGGATCTGCTTTTTGTCGATCTGCCAGAATTCCGTTGCCGCCTCGACGATCCACTTGAACAGCCAGAGCGAATCATGCGCCCATTCCCGTTCCGTTTCGGGGCTGCTGTGAACCAGATTCAGATATTGCGGAAAGTCGATCAGCGCCTGATAGCGGTCGCCGCTGAACACGGATTCCTTGATCAGCGCATGATGAAAATGCAGCGCTGTCGCGGTATCCTTAGCCTGCTCTGCCGCCCCGATCGCCTTGCGGATCGCCCGCATCCGGGGATCGCCGGGCTCCGCCTTCCGGAATTCCGCCGCCAGTGCAGCGGGATCATATGTCTGCTCCATGTGTCTGTTCCTCTCAGCCGAGCACGAACCAGCCGTCCTTGTTTTTGACGGCCAGAATGCCGGAGCCGTCCACGACCGTCACGGGCGTGTCATCGCCCTGATAGAGCGCCGAAAGTGTAAAGATGACATCGTGAATCTCCTCGGAATCCGCCTTGCAGTCGGTCACGAACTGCTCGTCGAATACGCCGCTCTCAACATAGCGGCTGAGGAAATTGTCGATGCTGGTGTCCTCATGCTCATAGTAGGACAGGGTAAGTTCGGTCAGCGACCAGCTCTCATAGCCGTCCTCATCAAAGCGGGAGCAAAGCTCCGCAAAATCGTCCTCGGGATTGTCGCCTTTCTCCGCGAGCAGCTTGTCGTAGGCTTCCTTGTAGGGCGGGTATACCGTTTTGACATAGGCGTCAAAGTCCTTGTTGTCGATCGCCTCAAAATAGGCCTTGATGCAGGCGGCACAGTCCGCATCGACATTCGGCGCATTCAGTCTGATGCCGTCCTCCGCCGCAGAAACCGCGCTGCTCCCGGTGCTGCTCTCTGCCGTGCTGCTGTCCTTGCTGCCGCAGCCCGCGCAGCAGAGCAAAGCCGCCGCGCTCAGTGCCGCAGGCAGCAGCCGTTTTTTTCGTGTCGTCCGCATCCCTTATTCCTCCGTGGTTGTCCCGTTCTGCATATCCGACGCAGCAACAAAGAACACATACCATTTTCCCTGATATTTCGCGCAGTAAAGCACCTCGCCGCTGATCGGCGTTTCCGTTTCGATATGCACGCCGGAGCCCTTGTCGGTGAGATAGAGCGTCAGGTCGGCCCGGTAGAGGGCTTCGAGATCCGCTTCAAAGTTCGCGACCTTTTCATCCGATGCCAGATCAATCAGCATATTCTTGACGGCATCGCGGTCGGGGTTGACGTTATCCGCTGTGACGAGCGACTGGACATCAGCCAGCGCGAAATCAAAATCCTTGCCGTAGTAGCTGTGAAGCATCCGGTAGGTGTTCCCGACGATGTCCTCATCCGTGATCTTGCTGTCATAGAAGTGTTCGAGCTCATAGCTGTGATACAGCGGGAACAGAACCGCGCTGTATTCTTCGGCGTCATTCGCCTGAATCGCGTGATAATAGTGTGCCATTGTCTCCGCTAAGGCGCTGTCAATGAAGCGGTTGTCATACTGCATCGGCACGGGCAGACCCGTATCGAGCGTCAGCGTCGAGCCGTAGGGCATTTCGTATGACGATTCCGATGATTCTGCTTTTCCGCAGCCCGTCAGCACCGGACATCCCGCGAGCAGCACTGCCGCCAGCAGACATGTGATCTTTCTGTTCATAGCTTCCCCTCCGTATTGCCGGAATCATTCCTCCAGCAAAATCAGTTCTTCGAGCAGGTCATCCTGCCGCTGCCGGATCTCATCGAGCCGCGCACAGAGTGCCTGCATTTTTTCGTAGTCCCCCGCAACAGCCGGGTCGGTCAGCGAGGCCTGAAGCGTATCCTGCTCCGCCTGAAGGCTGTCGATCTCCTGCTCGATGCGCTTCTGCTCGGCACGGCGCTTCGCTTCCTGCGCACGCTGTTCCTTCGAGCGGAAGCTGTTTTTCTGCGCTTCAGCGGCTTTTTTCTGCTTTTCCTCGGCAATCTCCGCCTGCTCCGCCTCGTTCTTTCTGCGGATCTGCTCCTGATAGGCCGAAAAGCGCCCCTTGTAGCATTCAACATGCCCGTCCTCAAGAATCAGCAGGTGATCGGCCAGCCGGTCCAGCAGGTAGCGGTCGTGGCTGACGAACAGGATCGTGCCGTCGAATTCGGTGAGTGCCTGTTCGAGGATCTCCTTGGTTGAAAGATCGAGATGGTTCGTCGGCTCGTCCAGCAGCAGCACATTGCCGTGCTCCATCATGAGGATCGCAAAGCAGAGCTTCGCCCGCTCACCGCCGGAGATCACGCCTGTCTCCTTGAACACGTTTTCGCCGGTCAGCCGCACCTGTCCCAGCAGGCTCCGCACCTCAAAATCGCTGAGCATCGGGTAACGGTCGTGCAGCTCATCAAACACGGTCGCATAGGGATTCAGGCTCTCGCTCTCCTGCTCAAAGCAGCCCAGTCTCGTACCTGCCGCCCAGCGGACAATGCCCTTATGCGGCAGGATATTCCGCAGCACCTTCAGCAGCGTCGATTTGCCCGCTCCGTTTTCACCGATGATACCGAGCTTTTCGCCGCGCCGCACCGTGAACGAAATGTTCTCCATGAGCGTTTTCTGCTGAGTCCCTTTGCCGACGGTCAGGTCAATATTCCGCACCTCAAGCAGATCGAGCGGCGGTGTGACCGTATAGGTGAATTGCAGCTTTGCGGTTTTCGCCGCTGAGAACGGGCGGTCGATGCGCTCCATCTTTTCGAGCTGTTTTTCGCGTGATTTCGCGGATTTTGCGGTCGAGGCGCGCACCTTGTTCCGTGCGACATAGTCCTCGAGCTTGGCGATCTCACGCTGCTGTGCCTCATATTCCTTCTGCTGCCGTTCACGGGATTCCGCACGCAGCTTCGTGAAGGCGGTGTAGCCGCCCTTATAGCGGGTCATCTGCCCGTGCTCCAGCTCGCAGATGCTCGTGCAGAGGCGGTCGAGGAAAAAGCGGTCGTGGCTGACAATCAGCAGTGCGCCGCGCCAGCCTTTGAGGTAATCCTCCAGCCAGCCGACCGTCTGGAAGTCGAGGTGGTTCGTCGGCTCATCGAGAATGAGCAGATCCGGCGATTCGAGCAGCAGCTTGCAGAGCGCGAGCCGGGTCTTTTCGCCGCCGGAGAAGCCTGAGATCGTCCGGTCGAGCGTCTGCTCCGAAAAGCCCATGCCGTACAGCACCGTGCGGATGCGCACATCGGTCGTATAGCCGTCATTTGTCTCAAAAAACGCGCTGAGCCGCGAGTATTCGTCCGCCTCATCATCTGTCAGCGGCGCGTGCTCCATTTTCTGTTCCAGTCCGCGCATCGTTTCCTTTGCCGCAAGCAGCGGTGCAAAGGCATCGGTCATCTCCTCGCGGACGGTCTTTGCGCCGTCAAGCCCTGCATTCTGTGCGAGATAGCCGATCCGCAGATGCGGCGCCTTTGCGATCGTCGGCTCATCATGTGCAAACGCATCGGGCAGCTCCTGCCCGGTCAGAACGCGCAGAAAGGTCGATTTTCCGCAGCCGTTGTCGCCGACCAGCCCGATCCGGTCCTGGTTTTCCACGGTCAGCGACACGGAGCGCAGCACATGGTTATCCTGATAAAACTTGTTGATTCCTGTGCAGGATATCAGCATAAGGTTCTTCTCCTTTTATGTTCTGGTGTTGACGCTCCAGCATCGCAGATCTGCGGTATTCTGACCGGTCTTGCTTTCCAGCTCCGTGACCGCATAGGCAGCGTCCTCCGGTACATGATCCGCCGCACGGTAATCCGCAGGGACGCCGCTTTCCGTATAATCGCTGTATTCGAGCGAATTGTTCCAGTCGCCGCCCAGCGCGGTTATCAGTTCATCCGCACACATGCGCAGCAGCATGACCTCGCCCTGTGTGATATTGTCCGCCTCAATCGCGAGTCTCGGATCCTTCATGACGGCTGCGGGGTCGCCGCTCCGGATAATCTCGCAGAGCTCTGCAGGGCAGCTTACGATGCTGAACCGCAGCGGGTATGCGGGCTTCATCGCCTGAAGTCCGTGCAGCATCGCATTGAGCTTTTCGGGGTCTGTTTCTGTTGTCAGCACGCTGAAGCCGCGCAGATTCGTGTCATAATATACCGAATAATCGGCGCTTGTCAGCTTTGAGAGCGCCGCAATGCACTGATCGCAGAAGCCGCGGTAGGTACGTCTGCGAGCCCGTGATTCCGGCGATTCGGTGCCGATGACCGGATGCAGCCCCTCGCGCTGAAAGTCCTGAATAAACAGAAAGCCGTATTCGCGGTCCCAGTAGGTCGCCCGCACGCGGTCGGGGAACAGCGCCGCGCCCTCGCTGACCTGCACAAGCTCAGCATCGGGGTAGGTTTCGGCGGCCAGTTTCTTCACCTGCTTCACATAGCTGTTCACGACAGAACGGTAGATCAGCACAGCCGCGGCGAACGCCAGCACGGCTCCGAGCACGATCAGTGCGATCCGGCGGCCGTTTTTTCTCTGCTCCGCCGTCATCGGCATATGAGAATGATGATGATGCAGGCGATAGCGGTGATGGCGGCTCATGACTTACAGCTCCAGAAACGCTTTTGCGTTTTCAGAGAACAGCATCCTGTACTCCTCATAGGAGAAGCCGAGCGAAAGCAGCGTTTCTGCTTCCTTTTTCGGATCCCACATCGGGAAATCGGAGCCGAAAATGCAGTGATCGACGCCGTAGTGGCGGATCAGCCGCACGGCGCGCTCCGGGGACATCAGACCGATCGCACTGCTGGTATCAAAGCGGATATTGTCGCTGCCCTTCAGCACTGCCTCCGCTTCATCCCATGCAGCAAAGCCGCCCAGGTGCGAGGCGAGCACCTTCAGGTTCGGGAAATCGCGCATGACCTTCACCAGCATGGTCGGGTGAGAATAGTCGTGACGGTAGTCGCCCATATGCACAAGCACCGGCAGTCTGCCCTCGATCGCCTCGTAGATCCGGTAGGACTTCAGGCTGTCGAGCGGCGTGCGCTGGAAATCGGAGTGCAGCTTTACGCCTTTGAAGCCCATTGCGATCACGCGGTCGATCTCGCCGGCAATATCGGGGAAATCGCCGTGCATTGCGGCAAACGGGATCATCTCCGGATGCTTGGTACTCTCCTCATGGATGAAATCGTTGATCGACACGACCTGATGCGGCGTTGTTGCGACCGAGCAGACGAGCATGCGCTCGGTTCCGATCTGTGCCTCCGCTTCAAGCAGGCGCTCGGATTCGCCGATCGAATAGTGCATATTGATGTCGTAGAATTTACCGATCGAGAGCGTAGCCTTTTCGCTGATCTTATGCGGGAAGATGTGCGCATGCATGTCGATGATCTCAAAATCCTTCGGGCTGAACTGTTCCATTTTTATCTTACCTTTCCGATTCTGCGGTATGCCGCAGATAAATTGAACCGCCTAATGAATCATGTATCGCTGCGCGGGGAGTCCTCATGATCCATCCGCCTTTCATCAGCGGTTCCCTAAATAATTGCTCATCAGCTCCGCCATGCTCATGACGGTCATGGTGAGTTCCATGCAGACAGCGATCACCTGTGCAGCCGCTCTGCGCCATGTCTTTGCCTCTGCATACTTCAGCAGCATTTTCCGCAGCGGGAACATCGCTGCCGTGCAGAGCAGAAGCGTAAACCAGTCGTTCTTGATGAAATACCCGGCTCTGCTGCTGAACATCAGGCCGTTCCGTCCGAAGATCCCGCCGTAAAAGACAAACAGCTCCGATATGCTGCCGCAGCGGAGCAGGCCGAGGAAAAACAGAATCAGCAGCGTCGTGATGACACGCCGGGCGGCGATCGGGATCTGCGCGATCCACTTGGGGTTCAGCTTGCGTTCACCGGTCAGCAGCAATGCCGAGCAAACGCCCCAGAGCATGCCGCAGACGCCGTTTCCGAGCATCAGTCCGACCCCGCCCATTGTCAGTGCCGCACGCGCAAAATAGCTGAACGCATCAGCCGAACGGTCGGGACAGAGCACCCGCTCCGCCCACTTGGACACCGGCATCATAAACCGTGTCCAGAAGCCGTACTGTGTTCCGGCAAGAATCGGGGAATCAAAGCTGTCGGGATATTCCAGCCCGATCATCAGCGCAATGCCCTGTCCGAGCTGTGCGGCGCCCTTCAGTCCGAAATACAGCGAGAAAAAGTAAGCCGAAATCAGCAGCCAGGTATCCGCGATCGTCCGCGCCTGCACGAGCTCTGACAGTGCCCCGTGAAGCTGCTGCATCGGCAGCGCCAGACAGGCAAGCTGAAACAGTCCGCGAATATAGAGTGCCGCACCCGCGCCGACATTTTCGGAGGTGAATTTCCGCTGCTGCCACATGGTTTCCGCAGTTTCCGGGTGCATCGGCGGCCCTGCGAAAAGCCGCGGCGCCTCGGAGGAATAACAGAAAAACGGGAACAGCCCCGGAACAGAAACCTGCCGGTTTGCACGCGCACAGATGTATTCGGTATTCTGCATCGCACAGAGGATCAGCGGGATGAGCTGCATGCCGGACAGCAGCATCTTTGCCGCCAGCAGCCACAAAATCTGAATCCCGACCCCTGCATACATCCAGCTCAGGATGCGCCGGTTCGAGATGCCGCCGATGCGGGTCGGCTGAAGCCGCAGCACCAGCCATGCGCTGACGATCATCAGCAGCATCAGCGTCAATGCCTGAAAGCCGCCCGTCAGCCAAACATAGCTAAGCCCGCCGAGCGCGAGCACAGACGGCTTTCGCTTCGGCGGAACCAGAATCGCCAGAACCGTGATAACGGGCAGAACATAGAGGATCATCGGGAGTGCAGTCAGTGTCATGATGCCGCCTCCCCCTGCCTGTCAGCGGGCTGCTCCGGCAGATGCGCCTGCAAAAACGCATCAAGCTCCGCAGCGCAGGTCATCGTGCCGAGCACCTCGCACAGCCCCTTTGTCGAAAGATGCGGCGGAAGCGAGAGCGCCGAGAGCAGCGCCTGACGCTTTGCGGCACAGTCCGGCGTCCCTGCCAGCCCGCAAGCATAGAGCAGCGCCGGTGTGATGTCATTCGGGCGCTCCGGCGGTGCTTCCGCAAAGACGCCCGCACGTTCGAGCGCCTGCATCAGCACAGCATCGTCCATGCCCTCAACGCCGAGCAGCCCCTCCGCAGAGGGCTCGCGTTTGCGGCGCTCCTTGCCGTGGATGCCGGGGACATAGACATGATAGATCCGACCCTCCGGGATCGCGCCCTTGAGGTAGCCCCGGATCTGAAAGCCCGCTGCGTCGGCGTCCGTGAGGATCACAATGCCGGTCGTCTGTGCATAATGCCGCAGCAGGGAGAGCATGTCCTTATTATGGTAGATGCGGAAACCGCCTGTCACAAGAATCACCGCATCTACGACGTTTTCGAGCCGTATTTTGTCATATTTTCCCTCGACGACGATCGCGGGGACAACGCGCCTGCGGCCGGTCATTCCGTGACCTCCGAGCCGTCGCGCCGCACCCGCAGCATCCGCACGATCGCCTGCTCCAGCAGCATTTTCGGCGGTGTTCTGGTCGATTTGCAGTTCCTGTCGGTCATGCGCAGGATGCGGATGCAGGTACGGAGCTGCGGCAGGCTCATCGAACCGCAGTCGCGCATTGCATTTCTGACCGCAAATTCGCGGTTTTTCGGATAGCCGAAATCCGCAGCGATCTCCTGCTGCTGCTTCGCTGCCCCCTGACCGAGCTTGGCGCGGTAGAGGTCGGTGAAGGTGCTGCTCAGAATGGTGAGCAGTCCCAGAACGGTCTTGGTGTCCTCTGATTTGGCGGTGAGCTGACTGAGCAGCCGCAGTGCGGCTCTGCCGTTTCCGCCGGTGACGGCTCTCGCCAGCCGGAATGCATCCGCATCGGGCAGTGCCGCGACCAGTGCGTCCAGCATGTCCCGTGTGATCGGTTCGCCGTCGGCGCAGGCGAGCAGCTTTTCAAGCTCGGTATTGATGAGTGTGCTGTCACAGAGGCATCTGCCCGCGAGCTCCTCCGCGTCCTGCCTGCTGATATCAGAGCCGCGGCGCCTGGCCTGCTCAATGATCTGCTTTCCGAGCATGATCGCGTTTTTCTTCTCGCAGATGCAGAGAACACCGTTTTTCTCAAAGAATGCTGTGATTTTCTTGAATTTCGGCAGAATGGACGGCTCGTTTCTGCGGATCTCATAGACCGGAACCGATGTCATCACGACCAGCACGACCGTCTGCGGGGCGATCTCCCCGAGTATTGCGGTCATGCGCTCGATATCCGCCGCAGGGACGGAATCGGGGTCCAGGTCACGGATGATGATGAGATTGTACGGCTGAAACATCGGGCAGAAGCTGCACGCATCCGCCAGACGGTCGAGGTCAGGCGCCTGACCGTCGAATACGGTATCAGAGAGCGCATCGCCGTCCGTGAGCTTTTTGCGGATGCGCTTTTCGGTCTGTGTGACTGTCAGGGTATCCTCTCCGCAGAGAAAACAGAGCTGCGGCGGGCTGTCAGTCCCGACCTGCTTGATGAGATCGGCCGCGGTCAGCTTCGGCACGGCGTTCACCTCCCTTTATATGTATCGCTGCGCGATGATTGTTAATGGAGCTCCGCTCCATACCTCGCCAAAGGGACATTTGTCCATTAAGCAGGGGTTTGGGGGCAGCAATGCCAACAACTTAAGGTACTCCCTCTATTCGTGAATTGCTGCGCAATTCACTTAGGGGCGCCCTCTATCGCAGGGCGC
>OCVV012863474.1_pt1 | contig 12186 bp, 12 predicted proteins | sample 1539721 | NCBI WGS metagenome assembly OCVV01 (sample SAMN02144230, study PRJEB22623) | gut metagenome | biome: sheep rumen | host: Ovis aries | place: New Zealand | reverse complement strand
CTGGTAATCAGTACACCTACAGGTTCTACGGCTTATTCTCTCTCAGTCGGAGGACCGATTATCGTACCAGGAACCTGTGTGTTCTCCATGACCGCAGTAGCTCCTCATTCCTTGAATATCCGTCCTATTGTGATTCCCGATAATGCGGAGATATGTCTTACGGTGGAGAGCCGTTCGCATAATTTCCTGGTGGCACTCGACGGACGTTCAGAGAACTGTAAGGAGGGTACGCGTCTGACACTCCGTAAGGCGCCCTATCTGGTGAAGGTTGTCAAACGGGCAGGTCAGCGTTACTTCCATACGTTACGTGATAAGATGATGTGGGGAGCCGATCAGCGCAGTTAGTTCAGACTTTAGGTAATCTCAAAATGAAACGGCTTCCTTCCTGATAAGTGGAGTCGAGCACCACGTCACCTCCCATTTGGCGTGCTACTCTTCGCGCCAAAGGCAGTCCTAAGCCGACACCTTCCTTGTAGGCATCCACCTTGTAGAAGTGCTCGAAGATTTTTTCTTCCTCTCCTTCCTTGATGCCCTTGCCGGTGTCCGTCACGCTGAAACAAATCATATTGTCTTCCATTTCATCTATATGGCATGACAGGGTGATGCTGCCATGACTGGTGAACTTGCAGGCATTATGTATCAGGTGATGCAGAATCTTCTCCGTTTCCTCTGCATTCGTTTTGATTTTATAGCTGTCTTTCAGACTGCTCTCAAAGTGCAGTTCGTTACCTTGCGCTTCTTCTTCGAATTTCTTCAGCGCCTGTTTGGCTAATTCGTTACAGCTGACGGTGTCGTTCTTGTCAATATAGCGAATGCTCTCCTTGCCCGAAATGTCCAATATCTCATTGATGATGTTTACAATGTTTTGGGCACTGCTGGTAATTCGGTTGGCTATTTCTGTGCGTTCCTCTGTTCCTAACTCCGTTTCAGGGTCGCTGATGACTTGTGCAAACCCGCTGATAATATTCAATGGCGTACGCACTTCATGACTCATGTTCTTGATGAAGTTGATTTTCATGCGTTCTGATTCCTTCGCCTTGTCGCGAGCTATTTTCAGCTCCTTATTCTGCTGTTGCAGTTTCTTGGTGAATTTCCGCTTATTATACTGGCACATAGCAAACGGCACGAGACAAGCTACAGGGAATATGGCAATCATCGTCCACATAAAGCGTTCGTTGCGTTCTTCGCAGGCGTTTCGCTCATTTTCCATTTGTGCCAGATCATTGGCGGAACCTATGAGTTCTTCACTCATGATGACATTGTTTACCGAGTCTTTCACAGCCATGTAGCGTTTCTGTGCCTCGAATGCTTTATGCAGGTCGCCTGCCAACTCATAAATCTCCGTTTGGAATTTATATTGGTCTGTGGAGTTGGTCAACAGGTTGGTGAGCTGAATGGCTTCCTCATACTGCCTGTCAGCCGTCTTCTTGCAAATCATCACATACTGATAGTAGGTTGTACTGAAGTCGTTGCCCAGCGTCTCTTTCAATTTCATGTATTCCTGATAAGCCTGATTGACCGTCTTCCAATCGCGCATGGCAAATGCTACAATGGTCTTGAAACCGATGGCGTCACTGTATTCGTAGGTACCACTCTTGGCTTTGATAATGGAAATGGCACATTCCAGATGTTTCATCGCATCCGCAGGCTTCGTGTCCATATCGATATTTGCCAGATCCATATAGATAGAACTGAGTTTGGCAGGTTGGGAATGGTCAACTTCTTCCAATGCCCGCTCAAAGTATTGGTGGGCCAGTTCCATGTTACCGCGTAGTGAATAGATGATGCCTCGCAAGTGGGTTACCTGATAGTATTCGTTTTCCGCCTTGCGTTTTCGCATATCGTTTTGCATCAGTGTGGTTTTGCGCAGTGCTCTGTAGAAATGATTATGATTGACGTCATAGAGCACTTCAAACGTCCAGCCGCTGTAATACTCTGGCAATTTGTTGTTCTTCAAATGATGGTCTCGATATCTTTCCGTAGCGATGTAGAAGGCTCCTTCATCATTGCTGTTGAAATATTTGCGGACATCGTTAAGCAGACGTACACTCAAAGTATCGTCTTTCTGAGTCTTTGCCACCAGTTGCAGTGGCATCAAGACAAGCGTGAGTAGGAAAGTGACTGTTGCAAGTCGACCTAAGTTAGCCAATTTCATATTTATTCTGATTTATGGTAGTGCAAAGGTAATAAAAATAATTGGAATTCCAACACTTATCAACAAATTTTTTTATTCTTCCTTCATAATAATATATAATGTGTAAATGTTAAATCTTCCTTATCTTCAGCAAGATTATCCTTTTAAGTGCAACCTTTTACATACCTTTGTAGTCTAATTAGGAAAATAACTTATTGTAATAACAGTCATTCAAAGTGATACATTTAAAAGACATCAACAAAACCTATCAAGGTGCCCAGCCACTTCATGTTCTGAAAGGAATCTCCCTCGATATCAAAAAGGGTGAGTTCGTCAGCATCATGGGAGCATCCGGTTCCGGCAAATCTACCTTATTGAATATATTAGGTATCCTTGACAATTATGATTCCGGTGAGTATCTGCTGAACGGAGTACCCATCTGGAATCTATCGGAGTCGAAGGCTGCTGAGTATCGTAACCACATGATTGGATTCATCTTCCAATCGTTCAACCTCATCTCCTTCAAGACGGCAGTGGAAAACGTGGAGCTGCCGCTGTTCTACCAAGGTGTCTCTCGTAAAAAGCGCCATACCCTTGCTCTGGAATATCTGGAGCGTTTAGGACTGCTCGACTGGGCAGAACACTATCCCAATGAACTATCGGGTGGACAGAAACAGCGTGTGGCTATTGCCCGTGCCTTGATTACGAAACCGCAGATTATTCTGGCAGACGAACCTACGGGAGCACTCGATTCCAAGACTTCTGTGGAAGTGATGCAACTCCTCAAGAAATTAAATACTGACGAGGGCATGACGCAGATTATCGTTACCCACGACCCTAATGTGGGAGCACAGACCAACCGTATTATCCGTATTAAAGATGGAATTATTGAAGGAAATATGGCAGACAGCCCAAAGGAATAAATTGCGCACGGGCTTGACAGGCTTTGCCGTGGCATGGGGTATCTTCATGCTCATTGTCCTATTGGGAGCCGGCAACGGACTGATTAATGCCAATTTGCAACAGAGTGAGCAGTTTCTTTCCAATTCGATGGTGGTCTTCGGCGGGCGCACGTCTAAGCCGTATAACGGTCTGCAAGAAGGACGTTCTATCCGTCTTCAGACGCGTGACGTGGATGCCACAGGCAGTGATTTCCGCCAGACGGTGGATGAGGTAGGCGCCCGTTATAGTGTGGGTGTTACCATCAGCAACAATCAAGAGTATATCAGTACCACCGTTTTGGGAGTTTATCCCAACCACACGAAGATTGACAAGACCGAACTGCTGTATGGACGATTTATCAATGACATAGACCAGCAGCAGAAGCGCAAGGTGTTGGTGCTGAGCAATAATCAGGCGCAAGAACTGGAACCGAGAGACTATGCCTCATTAGTCGGGCGCTTCGTCAAGGTGAATAATTTCATGTTTCAAGTGGTGGGCATCTATAAGGATGAGGAAGACGGTGATGCCAATGCCTTCTCTACCTATTCGGCTATTAAAAGTATTTTTGGTGCCAATACGGATGATGCAGGCAACATCGAGTTTACTTTTCATGGGCTTGCCACAGAGAAAGATAATGAGGACTTTGAAACAGATTATCGTCGGCGTATCAATGCCAACCACCAGGCTCATCCTGAAGACGAGAGTGCCATCTGGTTGTGGAACCGCTATACACAGAGTCTGCAAATGACTCAAGGTATCTCCATCATCCGTACCGCACTCTGGATAGTGGGCTTGTTCACCCTTCTGAGTGGTATTGTGGGTGTGTCGAACATTATGCTCATCACGGTGAAAGAGCGTACCCACGAGTTCGGCATCCGTAAGGCTATTGGTGCCAAACCTTGGAGCATTCTCCGACTGATTATCGTGGAGAGTGTCATCATCACTACCTTCTTCGGTTATATAGGTATGGTGCTGGGCGTTTGTGCCAATGAGTATATGGATGCCACGATTGGTCACGACACCATTGATACCGGACTTTTCAAAGCTACCATGTTCCTCAACCCAACCGTTGGACTGGATGTATGTATCGAAGCCACGATGGTGATGGTCATTGCAGGCACAATTGCAGGACTCATTCCTGCCTATAAAGCATCACGAATCCGCCCGATAGAGGCCTTAAGAGCAGATTGATTATGAGAATAGACTTAGATAGTTACAGAGAAATATTGGATACGCTGACTCGCAATAAGTCACGTTCCTTCCTCACTGGTTTCGGTGTATTCTGGGGAGTCTTTATGCTCATTGCCTTGATTGGCGGTGGGCAGGGGCTGAAGGAGATGCTGCAAAGCAACTTCGAGGGATTTGCCCAGAACACGGTGATGATATGGGCGCAGCAAACCACCAAGCCTTATAAGGGATTCCGCAAAGGACGCTGGTGGTCGATGGAATATCAGGATTTGGACCGCCTGCGCCAGCGCGTTCCGGAATTGGACAAGGTAGCTCCTATTCTGTTTGCTCCATGGGGAATGACGAATACGGCCTATTATGGTGAACAGAAAACATCACCACGCATTCAGGGCGTTACACCGGAATATGCTGACGTGGTAGCACCAAAGATGTACTATGGTCGTTTTATCAACCAAGTGGATATGGAGGAACAGCGTAAGGTGTGTGTCATCGGCAAGCGCATCTACAAAGAGCTCTTCAAGGAGGGCGGTGACCCCTGTGGCAAGAGCATCCGTGTAGATTCCACGTATTACGAGGTGATAGGTGTTGATTACAATACTTCGGGCATTCGCTTCAATGGCAGTAATGATGAAAAAATCACATTGCCTCTTACACTGGTGCAGCAAACCTACAATCGAGGAAACGAGGTGGATTTGATTGCTGCCACAGGACGCGAAGGCGTAGTGATGAGTCGTATCACGCCGCGAATCCGCGAGACGATTGCCCGTGCCCACTATGTTGACCCCACCGACGAACAGGGTGCTATGGTTTTCAATACCGAAGTGCTCTTCCAGATGCTCGACAATCTTTTCAAGGGTGTCAATTTCCTCATCTGGTTGGTGGGCTTAGGTACCCTTCTGGCTGGCGCTATCGGTGTGTCGAATATTATGATGGTGACCGTTCGCGAACGCACCACCGAGATAGGTATTCGGCGAGCCATCGGAGCCACTCCCCGTATGATTCTCTCGCAAATCATCTCAGAAAGTATCGTGCTGACACTGGTGGCAGGTATGAGTGGTATTCTCTTTGCCGTCATGATTCTCCAGATGCTGGAATTGGGAAATACGGAGGATGGTATCCTTACTGCCCATTTCCAAGTGAGTTTCTGGACAGCCATTATGGCAGCACTTGTGGTGAGCCTGATGGGCGTTATGGCAGGTTTGGCTCCTGCTGCCCGAGCCATGAGTATCAAACCGGTTGACGCGATGCGCGACGAGTAACGAATCTCTAAATAAAGAAATAACAAAAAACGAAAACAATATGAAAAAGTACAGAAAACTGTTCATTGCAGCCATCATTGCATTGATTTTCATCGGAACCTTTGTGTTCCTATGGCAGAAGTCACAACCCAAGGAAATTGTCTATAACGAGTTTACCCCTGAGATGAACGAGGTGAAGAAGACAACGATTATTACGGGTAAGATAGAACCTCGCAACGAGGTGAATATCAAACCTCAGATTGGCGGTATCATTACCGATTTGTATAAGGAACCAGGCGATGTTGTTCAGGCTGGTGAGGTGATTGCTAAAGTGAAGGTGATTCCTGATATGGGACAGTTAAGTTCGGCTGAGAGCCGTGTGCGTCTGGCCAATATCAATCTCAAGCAGGCGCAGGTGAACTACGAACGAGAAAAGAACCTCTACGACCAGCAATTGGTATCTGCCGACGAATTCGACAAGATTCGGCAGGCTATGGACCAAGCCAAGCAGGAGGTGGATGCCTCAGTCGATGCCCTGCAGGTGGTACGCGATGGCGTGTCAAAGTCGAATGCCAGTGCTTCCTCTACGCTGATTCGTTCCACCATCAGCGGTATTATCCTCGACATCCCTGTCAAGGTGGGTAACAGTGTAATCAATACCAATACCTTCAATGACGGTACGACCATTGCCACGGTGGCAAACATGAGCGACCTTATCTTCCGTGGTAATATTGATGAGACCGAGGTTGGTCAGCTCTATGATGGTATTCCGATGAAGATTACCGTTGGTGCCCTGCAAGACTTGAAGCTCGATGCCAATCTGGAGTATATCTCTCCTAAGGCTGTTGAGAACAATGGTGCCAACCAGTTTGAAATCAAAGCCGCTGTCAAGGTGACTGATAACGATAAACTGCGTTCAGGTTATTCTGCCAATGCCGAGATTATATTAAATAAGGTGGAGAAGGCGCTGACCATTCCTGAGAGTGCCATCGAGTTTTCTGGCGATTCTACTTTTGTATATGTCATCAAGGGTAGCGGCACCAAGAAGGAGTATGAGCGCCGTCAGGTTACTACGGGCTTGAGCGATGGTGTAAATATAGTCATCAAGGAGGGACTTACCGTCAAGGATAAAGTGCGCGGCCCACAAGTTGTAGCAGATAAGAAGGAGGAAAAGTGATGAAGAAAAATGTTGTTTTAATAGTGCTGGTCCTTCTGGTGTCGCTGGACTGTCTGGCTCAGAAGCAATGGACGCTCCGCGAGTGTGCTGAGTATGCATTGAGCCACAATATCGGCATCCAGCAGAAAGACCTGACCCGTCAGCAGGGCGAGGTCCGATTGTCAACAGCTAAAAATAGCCGACTGCCTGATTTGACAGGTACCATTGGCGAGACCTTTTCGTTTGGTCGTGGCTTGACGATGGATAATACCTATACCAATCGAAGTACTAATTCCACGCAGTTCAGTATTGGTACCAGTGTCCCTTTGTTTACAGGTTTCCGCATTCCCAATACCATCAAGCTCAACCAACTCAATCTGGAAGCTGCCATTCAGGATTTGGAGAAAGCCAAGAATGATGTGGAGATGCAGGTGGCTAAGGCTTATGTTCAGATTCTCTATGACATGGAGATAGCCGATGTGGCTTGGCGACAGGTGGGCATCGACTCCATGCAGGTGGCACGTCTGGAGGCTTTCTTCAATAATGGTAAGGCGAGTGGGGCAGAGGTGTCGCAACAGAAAGCCACACATGCACAGAGCATCCTGACGGCAACACAGGCAGATAACAATCTCCAACTGGCTATCCTCACACTGACCCAACTCCTGGAGTTGCCTACTCCTGAGGGCTTCTCGGTAGTGCGCCCTGATGTGCCCTTCCAGGCTCTGACGCTCCCCAATCCGGAAACCATCTTCGCTGAGGCGTTGACTTTCAAACCTGAGATTCGTGCCGAACAACTACGCCTCGATGCTTCTGAAAAAAGTATTAAGATTCAGGAGGCTGCACGTTACCCACAACTTACATTGAATGGTGGACTGCAGACGAACTACTACAAGACCAGTGGTATGCAGCAGGATGGTTTTGGCACGCAGTTGAAGAACAATTTCTCGCAGTATATCGGTCTGAATCTCAATATCCCTATCTTCAATCGTTTTTCCACGCGCAATAATATCCGTAATGCGCGTTTGGAACGTGAAAACCAGCTGTTGAAGCTCGACAATGCGAAGAAGACACTCTATAAGGAGATTCAGCAGGTCTATTATAATGCCGTTGCTGCCCATGCCAAGTATGAGAGCAGTGAGGCAGCTCGCCAGTCGAGTGCCGACGCCTTCCGTCTGGCTCAGGCTAAGTATGAGAATGGCAAGGCGAATATCACCGAGTTCAACGAGGCGAAGAATCGCTTTCTGAAATCAGAAAGTGATCTGGTGCAGGCTCGTTATGAGTACCTTTACCAGACCACGCTCCTTGATTTCTATCGCGGTAAGGAATTAGCCTTTTAACGGTTAATGACCTTCCGTCCCTGATGGATATAGATGCCTTTGGTGGCAGGCTTGGTGGACATCCGCTGGCCGTCAAGTCTGTACCAAGCATCATCCGTTACCTTTTTAGTCTTTATATCCCGAATGCCAGTGTTAGCACTCACAAAATTCTTAAGCTCATAGAGGGCTGCGTATGGCTTTCCGGTATTGTGGTCGTATAGGGCGGCATTCCACCATTTGGGGGTGACACTTGTATTGCCATTGTCTTCCATCCACCACCAGAAGAGTCCTGTCACGCTGCTATGTTTGTTGAGCATGGTAATCAGATCAGCTGTGAACTTTCGCTGACCTTCCTCTGTGTATGGATAAGTTGCCGTATAGTCGAAGCTTGTTTCGTTTAATGCCCAAGCATAGCTATAGCCTGTTTCCACAATCATGATATCCTTTCCATAGCTTTTGTTTTCCAATGCTTTGATTGCATTTTCCAGCGTTGCAATACTCTGGTGGTATGCAGGATAGTAGCTCAGACCGATGATGTCGTAGTCTACGCCTGCCGTTTTCATTTTGTCATAGAAGGCAGTAAGAGTTGTCGGTTGAGCCGAACGCTCTGTATGCAGGATGATTTTTGCATCAGGGCAAATATCACGACAGGCCTTTCCGGCATTTTTCAGCAAGGTCGTAAAACGATCCCAGTTAGCAGTACTTGAGGTATAGCATTTTTTATAGGTGCCTGACGAGGTTTCGTACTTAGTCTCGGCATCTGTATTTTTTGTAATAATTCCTTTTCCATAGAGGATGCCGTATGAAATCTCGTTTCCCGTTTGGATGAAATCAGGAATAACACCAGCTTTTGTTAGAGTTGTTAGGCTTTCCTTGGTATAGTTGTAGATCCTCTCGTAAAGCTGTTCGTCAGTCAAGTCGAGCCAATCTTTTGGAGTCCACTGTTTTGCCGGGTCAGCCCAGGTGTCGCTGTAATGGAAATCGAGCATCAGTTTGAAACCTGCTTGCTTGATGCGCTTACCCAAAGCTGTCACATAGGCGATATCTTGGCATACACCTCCCTTTTTCTCTGCTGTAGTGGCATTGGAGGGGTTTACGAACAAACGGACACGCATGGCGTTAAGTCCTTGGTCATAAAAGAATTTGAGGGGCTGAACGTCAGTTCCATTTTTATCTTTGTATTTGACGCCAGCATCTTCATACTTGGTCAACATGGAGATATCGCCTCCCACGAATTTTGTTTGTGCCTGAACACCGATTGTCAGGGCCATCATCATTGTTAGTAGTAAATGTTTTTTCATGTTTTATAATCTATAACCTTTAACCTTCAACCTTTATTTATGTCTGTTTCTCCGTTGCTCACGGTATTTGGCTTTCTGCCGTGCAGAGCCGCTACCGTGAGCACCAGTGATGTATGCTTTCTTCTTCGCTTTGGTCTTTACCTTGTCCTCTTCCTTGCGAGGACCGCCTCCGCGTCCGAAGCTGATACCATTCTCCAGAATACTCTGAAAGTCGTCTTCCTTACTCATAGATCAATGATGGAACAGTCTAACACCAGTAAATGCCATCGCAATGCCGTATTTGTCGCACGTCATGATCACATGGTCGTCGCGAACACTTCCGCCTGCCTGGGCAATAAACTCCACACCACTCTTATGGGCACGCTCAATGTTGTCGCCGAAGGGGAAGAAGGCGTCTGAACCCAGTGCCACCTTCGTGTTCTTGGCTATCCACTCCTTCTTCTCAGCCAGTGTCAATACCTCAGGCTGACGGGTGAAGAACTGCTGCCAAGCACCATCGCGCAATACGTCATCATGCTCATCCTCAGAGATATACACATCGATGGTGTTATCACGGTCGGCACGACGGATACCCTCCTTGAAGGGCAGCGACATGACTTTCGGATGCTGGCGCAACCACCAGATATCGGCTTTGTTACCAGCCAGACGGGTGCAGTGGATACGGCTCTGCTGACCGGCACCGATACCGATAGCCTGTCCGTCCTTCACATAGCATACCGAGTTCGACTGGGTGTACTTCAAGGTGATGAGGGCGATAATCAGGTCGCGCTTAGCCTCTGCTGTAAAAGTCTTGTTCTGGGTGGGAATGTTCTCAAACAATGCAGGGTCGTCGAGCTTAATCTCATTGCGTCCCTGTTCGAAAGTGATACCAAACACCTGCTTGCGCTCGATGGGCTCAGGCTGATAGCTGGCATCAATCTTAATCACATTATAAGTACCCTTACGCTTATCCTTCAGAATCTCGATTGCCTCAGGAGTATAGTCGGGAGCAATCACACCATCGCTCACCTCACGCTTCAGAATCTTCGCTGTGGTAGCGTCGCAAGTGTCCGACAGGGCTACGAAGTCACCATACGACGACATACGGTCGGCACCACGGGCACGGGCATAAGCACAGGCAATCGGACTCTCGTCCAGTCCCTCAATATCATCCACGAAATAGATGTGCTTCAGCGTGTCCGACAAAGGCAGTCCTACGGCAGCACCGGCAGGACTCACGTGCTTGAACGAAGCAGCAGCGGGCAGCCCTGTTGCAGCCTTCAGCTCCTTCACCAACTGCCAGGCATTGAAGGCATCCAGGAAATTGATGTAGCCAGGACGACCGTTAATCACTTCGATGGGTAACTCGCCTTCCGTCATGAAGATGCGCGAAGGCTTCTGATTCGGATTGCATCCGTACTTCAATTCTAATTCTTTCATTTGCAAACGATTTTTTTATTTTGTGTGCAAAGGTACGATTAAGTGAGCACAAAACAAAGAAATTCATTTCTTTTTTTGTCGAACGTGAGTACTTTCGCTATAATTTTATAGCAAAGGTACAAAAAAAATGTGTAACTTTGCATCCGTTATGGAGAAAAAGAGACTTGCACTACGCAAATTGCTGGAAGCAGTGGAGCACGAACTGCTCAGAAAGCCCAATCGGAAGACGCTCGACCGTCTTTCCCTTTTGGCAGGTTATCAAGACTGGGATTCCTTCCAGAGAGCCCTTCACGGTGATGACGATGGAGAGTCCAATTTCGCTGTAGGCGAGAAGTGAAAAACGCCCAGAGGAATATCCTCCAGGCGCTTTGTTCAAGTTTATGAGTACAGCATCTCCCATGCTTTTTCCAAATCAGGGCGAAGGGATTGGCGACCTTCGTTATTCAGTCCACACTCCACACTCGCCATTGCCAGCACGATGCCGAACCACACCACTTTCGTTTCCGCTTTCAGGCGCACAGTGGGACAGTCCCACTGTGTTTACTGACAACGTAGCACAGAAATATGGAGAGTAAGCTAACTATTTTTTCTGATAAATTCTTAACGGCTTGCGTACCGAAGAGCGTATGCTCAGCACGGTCAGCTTGCAAGAGTTGTAGCGAAAGATAATGGTAAAGCCCATCAGATAGAAGAATCTGACATCAGGTCGTGCGGAAGGGCTGCCAGCTGTAGGTGTCTGCGCAAGACGTTGCAAGTCTTTAAAAAAGCAACTTAACAGCCGACGGCTATAGTCATCGCTACCGTTCCGCTCATCGTAAAAGTCAAGTATCTTCTTCAGCTGATTGACACTTCGGCGACTGAAATCAATCGTTAGAGCCATTGTGAAAAGATGGTTTTAAACTCCGACATAGAAACCGTTTCGCCACGATCCACTTTTTCTATCTCGTCTTCGATGTCGGGTGTTACCTGCAGGACACCGTCTACAATGTTGGCATAGTCCACATCGTTAGGCATGACTGCTTCATCGTATGAATAAGCTACGCCTGCAGCGGGTTCTTGAGCCGTCAGGCAACTGCCGTCCTCTTCTACCACGTAGGGATATGGTTTACTCTCCTTCATCGTTATTTGCATTTTATTGCTGCAAAATTACGATAAATGAATGAAAGTTCCAAATCTTTTTCAATAATTCTGTGCCACGATGTCTGAAAAGACACACTGATTTCAGATTTCAGATTTCAGTATTTCAGTAATGAAAATCTGAAAAAAAAGAGTGAAACTAAAGTTTACTATATATATAATATATATATTATATATATAGTAATATATAAATTCAACAAAAAATTCGTTCTTTTGAATTTTTGCTAACTGAAATCTGAAATACTGAAATCTGAAATTTTGCCCTTCAAAAGTGTAAATTCTGACCCCTCTAAATTTGGTAGGGTCATGAAATTTTCGTACCTTTGCATTGTCAATCGGAAGTGGTGGTAACCAC
>OCVV011217907.1_pt1 | contig 12188 bp, 15 predicted proteins | sample 1539721 | NCBI WGS metagenome assembly OCVV01 (sample SAMN02144230, study PRJEB22623) | gut metagenome | biome: sheep rumen | host: Ovis aries | place: New Zealand | reverse complement strand
TTTCAGCGATGCCGACGCCTGCACGTACATGCCGGACGCAAACGCGTCTAAAATTACATCTTTTACCATCAGATTTCACCGTCCTTCAAGATTTCGTGAACGTGCAGATATACGTACCGCGTCGCGGAAGCTTCGCCGTTCGCAGTTTTCAGCCGCAGCTGTACCCGCGCGTCATCCAGTCCGGTCGCCTGATTGCGCGAATCAAACAACAGCGTGTCCTCCTGCGTCAGCGTGACCAGCACCGCGCGTTTATTTGCCGCTGTGCCGTCCGTCATCGTCACGGCGACAGGTTCAATCGTCATGTCCGCCAGCGACTTTTCCAGCACCTTTTTCTCGTGCTGGTAATACGTCGCGTAACACGTTGTGATTTCCGCATCTTGCAACGCATCGGCTAACACAAACACGTTTATCGTCGTCGTGCCGCGGTAAATCGTGCCGTCATATTTTCTTCGCACGTTATCCGCCCTCCTCGTCATAGCTATAATCAGTGATTACATAATCAGAAAATGTCGGTGTGATCGTGTAACCGTCTTCGTCCTCGATTTCATCAATCGCAACAATTCGCGTATTTGCTGTAATGCCGTGCCGGTCGCGGACGGTCACCAAGTCGCCGACGTCGAAATCTGTGCGGTATGCGTATGTATCCAAGTCGATTTCGCCGTCAAATGATTCCGTGCGGCTTTTTTCTGCTAGTTTTTCCAGCCCGCGCGCGCGCAGTTGTGCGATATATGCCGCTTTGCTGATTACCTTTTCATTTCCTGCCGTGTCCGTTGTTTTGCTTTGCACGTCGCGCGCATCAACAAATAATTCGTATCTGTTCAAGCCTTCGAACACACCGGATGCCTTTCCAGTCGCATCAACGCCTGTCCACACGCGCGCCGCGCCTTCGCCTTCGCCTGCGATAACCGCTACATTCGCGTATTCTGTGTTATCACGTTCGTAGTCGGATGATATCAGATTGTCAAAGCCGTCTGAAAAAATCACAGCGTCCCTGTCCGTCTGATCGACCGTCCGGTCAACGCCTGCAATCATCTTAACGTGCATATTTTCGCCGTCCTGATAGACTTTCCAGCCAAGATTGTTACTTGATAAAAGATCAGTCACGGCAGTCAGCAGATTAGTCCCTGTGTGCTGTGTCTGCGCCTTTTCGCCTTTAATTTCGTCCGCGACGCTATCAATCACAAAATTCGGAATAATCCGATTGTTTGCAGACGGCGCAATGGCATGGTCGTGCAGCATCCAGTACATTCTGTTCCAAACGGTTCCGTTGAAAATTTGCTGTTTGTTGATGATCCGCCGCGCGAATAACGATTTTGCGCAGCGTCCGGACACAAGTAACATATCCTGTCCGTCAGCATCCGTCTGCATGTTGATGCGTTCAATCACGCCGATCATGTCATCGTCCCGGCGGACGACATACCGATCTTTTTGCAGCAGATCAACATACCGCGGCGTTGCGGCTGTGTAAATTTCGAATGTGCCCGCGTCGACAAAGCACTTTTTCCAGCGCTTCGACACGGCATTTTCGACGATGTCAAGCCACTCGAAATCTTGATTCATAACATAGAAGTCCATCAGCTACACCCCCGAAAACGTATCGCGCCAGTATAGCGTATTCATATCGTCGTATGTGTAACCCGCCGGGCTGTCGTTCGTGTATGTCAGTGTCACCGTCTGTTCTCCCGAGGGGATTTGCGGCCAGGCGGAATTTGCCGTTAGCAGGGAAAACGCGGGCCTTTCTTGTGATGAAACAGAGTTGGTGACGCAGTGGAAGTATTTTTTCCCCGGCACGGTAATCAACTCGGTCGCCGCCACTATAGCCTTGTCCGGCTTTGTCGCGAACGTCTCGCCGCCTGCCGTCAGCTTGATTTCATACGCGCGGACTTTGTTCGCCGATGGCGCAACATACCACCGAAAACCGGCGGGAATGTCGCCGCGATTGTATACGATGTTGTCGCCTGTCTTCAGCTTCATACTGTGTAATTCGATCGATTGAAACCACGGGAACGGGCAAAGCACCGACAAACTGAATCGGAACGGCTTTTCAGGCGACATTTCGCCGCCGAGCTTTTCTACTTCACCATCAATGAACACGATTTTTCCGGCTTTTTCAAAGTAAAAACGCAGCGACTTCCCGAACGGCAGGATGTTGTAAAGCCGTTCACGGTTTCGCGCAAACGGCGGCAGGGGAATGATTTCAAACACGATATTCCGCGCGGCGATTTGCCGTCCGGAAATCCGCGATGCGTTTGCCCCTGCGAATTTGTTATGTGCGATTTCCGCGTCTGGGCGCGCAAGGCCCGCAATGCTGCTGTTAACCATGTAGCCGTCAATCCCCGTCGTCAATTCAACCGCATCAGCGGGAATGTATTCAATGTCCGTGGCCGGCGTTTCTGTTACATAAATTCTCGGTGGTTCTTCAATGCGCATACGCCGTCAACTCCCTTGCCGTGTTCCGCGTCTGTCTGATGATTTCCCGTCGTGTCAGCGCTTTCGGGCTGTTGATCGTCTGATTATATGTGATGTTTCTCGCCGCGCTTTCGCCGCCGGTGACCGCAAGCGGGGAGGTGTTGACGGCTTTCACGCCTAAATTGCGCAGATCAAGCATATTCCCAACCGAATCCTGTAACACTTTTTCGTTTGTGTCGATACCTACTGCGATACCGGCCGGAATCCACTTGCCAATCTCATCACGCATCAGCTTCGACGGGGATGCAATGCCCAGTGCTTTTTTCGCCGCGTTCAATGCGCCGCTTGCCAAGCTGCGCATCTTCGAAAACAGGCGACCAGCCGCACCGGCTACACCAGACACAATGCCGTTGATAATATTTCTGCCGATACTGCCCCAGTTGCCGCCTGTAAACGCAGACTTCAACCGCGATACCGCATTCCGGCCTAGCGTCAGCAGCTTTGACGGCAAAGACTGAATAGCCGACACAATCGCGCGAAGAATCGCAGTCGCCGCCGCGCGGATCAAGCCCATCATGCCGCGAATGCCGTTCGCAAGAAAGGACCCCGCGTTTCTGCCCAAATTCATCAACAGCGACGGCAGATTTCTGATTGCATTGACAATGCCGTTTTTGATGTTTGTCGCGGCCGCCTTCAGCGCAGGGCCGACAGACTTCAAGCCGTTTTTCAACGCCGTAAAGATGTTTTTGCCTAACGACAGCCAGTTAAACGCCGTGAACACCGCAACGATTGCTTGAATGATTGCCGGAATGTTAGCCACCAACGAGGGAATTGCCTGAATCAATCCAAGCGCAAGCTGTCCCAACAGTTGTACACCAGTTGTCAACAGCTTCGGCGCGTTGTCGTTAATGATCCCGGCCAAATTCGTAATCAGCGCGGGGATTGTTGCGACGAATACCGGAATGTTTGTAATGAACGACTGCGCCAATGCCGTTATCAGATTCAAGCCTGCATCAACCAGCTGCCCGACATTCTGCCGCAAGGAGCTGGAGAAAGAAACAAGTGTTTGCATCGCCGCTGGGATCAGTTGCGGCAGATTCTGCTGAATGCTTGTCGCGAGGTTGTTAATCAGCTGTGCGCCGACATGTGCCATCTGCGGCAGTGCGTTAAAAATGTTACCGACAGCAGGCAGAAGATTTGACAAAAACGCCTGCACCGACGACGCAACCTTGACCATTTCCGGTTCAATGTTTTGCCCGAGGGCTAGGCTGCCTGCAAAATCCTGCGCGGCGGCTTTCATCATGTCAAACGAACCGGTCAGCGTGTGTTCTGCTTCTTCAGCGGTCGTGCCGGTAATGTGCAGGTTGTCCTGAATTGCGTGAATTGCGTTATAAACGTCAGACAGGTTATTGATGTCGTAGTGCACGCCCGTCAGGTTTTCCGCGTCAGCGAGCAGGCGTTCCATTTCTGACCTTGTGCCGCCATAGCCCAGCTTCAGGTTGTCTAACCATTTTGCACCCCCGCTTTCGCGGCATTTCGTAGGGATTAGACTATATCTTCAACTAATTCAAACGTCCAACCTTTTACTTGACGTTTGATTAGTTGGCGGGCACTTCCAACGCCGTACCGATAGACGTTGTACTCGGTGACGAACCGATAGTCGTTACACCTTCCCCCGTAGGGGCTTGGCACGGGATTGTCATGCGGCTTTTGCCGTTTAGAGTTTCCCCGTTAGCAAGACCGAAGTCTCACACCCTTGGTAGGTTCACCCGCGCACACCGCACAATCACTTATGCGGCGGACATTAGATAGTTTATCGTGTAATTCTGCTTCGCAAAGCCCTGATATGCATTCTGAATGTCCTGCATACTAGAGCCGAACTTGTTTTTGTTGTCGGACATGTCACGCAGTGCCATGTCTGCGACTGCTGCGGCTTTTTTCGTGTCGCCGCCCAGCGACTGAAGCAGGCTAGCGGAAAAGCTGGTCACCTGTTCCATGTACTGATTTGCGGACACGCCCGCGGTTTTGTACGCCTGTTTTGCGTTCGCGATAACCCTGTTTGCGCTGTCCTTGAACAGTGTTTCAATCCCGCCCATGGACTGTTGCAGTGCCGCGCCTTCGGTAATTGACTTTTTCAGTGCCATGCCGATGCCCGCCGCCGCAACAAGCCCTTTGACTTTTGTCACAAATCCTGTGCCGTATTTGTTGCCGTCATCTTCGCCCTTCGGCATGTTATCGCCTAAAATTTCCTTCAGCTTTTCCTTGATGCCGCGAGCGGAAGGGATAATCTGCACATACGCCTGCCCTAATTCTGTCGCCATTCTGCCGATGCCCCCTTTCTTTCGATTTTTTGCATCGCGCGTTCAAACGCTTCTGCGCTGTCAAACGCCGCGACTTCGTTCGTTTTTTGCTGTTCAAGTCCCATCAGACGCGAATAAATCGACGCGGGGCGATTGCGGTTTTTCTGCCCGTCCTGCGTTTTCGACCACGCGATAAAGCCTAGATGATCCACAGCAAGCGCAAGCAGCAGGGTTTCCGATGCGCACGGTAGCCCTGCTGCTTTTAGTTTAATTCTACTGTTATCGTGAAGCCCCGCCGCCAATGTCGCCGCCCGCCGTGCGGGCAAGGCGCGAAAATCAAAGATGTGATACGTTTCTGCGAAATCACAAATCAACGCATTTTCATCCAGCTTCAACATAGCGGCGAGGTTAATCAGTTTTTTTCTTTTGCTGCAAGCAAACTGAAAATTTCTGTAATTTCGCGTTCCATTGCCGATGCAGGAACAATGCCGTTTTCCGCGCGCAGATGGTTTTTCAACCGCTCCGTTCCATCCTTGCCCAGCAACTGCGGACAAACCTTCACGATCTGAAATGGATTTTCGTCCGCCGCAGACAGCGCTTCAAGCAGTTCCCAGCTGTCCAGCACGGCGGGATCAATGCTAATTTCGAAGCCCGAAGCGGTGCGGATATCCGTCATGCTGCACCCCCGAAAATGTATTCGTAGTGCGTGTTGCCCGCCGTGTCCGGTGTGGCGGTGATGGTGGTTTCATATCCGACCGCGTCGCTGTCGGAATATGTAATGTCGCCCACTTCCGTCACCGACGCGCACGGCACAACGATACGCTTTTTCACGCCGTTACGCAGAATCATGTCAACCACCCACGCGCTTTGATCCAGCGGCAGGCTGTTCGCTTTGATTGTGATTCCAGTTGCCAGCGTGCCGGAGATGTTGTCATCGCCGTAAACGGTCTTCAGAACATCGACGTTCATTGCTTCAATCAGCTTGAACGTGAACTTGTCTTCTTTTCCCGTCTCGGTCGTCAGCACAACATCGCCGCCCCATGCTGGGGTCTCCTCTACTTCCATGCTGTTGCTGTTGCTGACGCCGTCTTCGGATACGTATCCAAGCGCGGCAAAAGCGGCGTCAAGTTCGGTCGTCGCCGATGTCGGCAGGGTCGTGCCAACCGGTGCGCGGAAGATTGCGCCGCCGATTTTCGGTTTGCCAGTAGTTACGTAGCTAGAATTATTTGCCATTGTTTTTATTCCTCCCCGCAAATTACGATGTCGAATACCGCCTGATAGCGATATTCCTTTTTCGCCGTATCGGTGTAGTTGTAATCGCTGTTAAGTTCGCAATGTGAAATGCTGTCCAGCGTCACCGCATCCCGCATGGCCGTCTTAACCTGTTCGTTCAGCGCGGCCGCCTGATACATTGATTCCGCGTAAGACTGTATTGCCAGCGTGGCCGTCTGAATCATGTCCCGTTCACCGCCGCCGACTTTTTCAATCAGTACAAACGGCGGGTTTTCCGCGGGTATTTCCATGCAAACATGCACGGCCAAGCGGTCGGACAGATAATTCAAGATGATAGTTTCAACCATCATCAGCCGCCACCCCCTAGCGCTTTAATCAGGCTATTGTTTTCCAAACAGTCCCGCCATGCTTCATCCGTTTCCGCGTACACCGATACGTTGACGCGGTTTCGGCCGGTATATTTGCTAGTCACATAACCGATTCCGGCGCGCTGGGCTACACGCCCCGCCTTTGCATCGATAATTTCCATCATTTCCGCGCCGCGCAGCAGGCTTCGCACGCCTGATCGATTAAGCACGAATTTCACTTTTTTATCCATAGCGTTCCACCATGACTTTTTTGTTCCATCCCAGCGGGACCAGGTCTGCAATGCCTTCCTGCGCCAAGCCGAACACCCGCCAAGTCTGTCCGAAAAACTGTACGCGCCGGTCATCCCAGGTGTGGGCGTCGCCTTTGGGAATCCCCAGCAGATAAACAGCCTTTTTGCCGTACAAGTCGGTGGACGTGACGATGTCATCAGCCGACGCCGGCGCAATCAGAACATTTTCCACCGTGATGGGGACATCTGCATAAATCGGCGCGCCGAATGGGTCTTTCCCGACTTCCGCCCGGTCAATCAGCGTCACACTGACGCCTTGAATCTTGTGCATAAAGGTCGATCACCCCGATTCTCTGCCGCCGCAGCCCCAGCCGCTTCAGATCATTCCGCATAATCGCGTTTGAAATTCCGCCGCCGGGGACGGCATAGGTGCCACTCCATGAATATCCCAGCGCGCTTTGACTTTCCTGCGACATGGCTTCGCCGGAAGTGTCCTGTCGCAGAATGCGGCTTAATACATCCACAACCACGGCCGTAACCGTTTCGGGAAGCAGTGTGCCGTCTTCGACCATCGCGTCCAAGTCTTTGCCGACGTTAGCGGCCTCCTGGCGCAGACAGCCTTCAACCAGCGGGATCAGCGCCTCCGCGCGGGCTTGTTCCTGCTCCGTCAGCGGCCGCCACAGCAGATCAACGTCGGCCGGTGTCAAATATGTCATTGTGTTCCGTTCCTCCTCTCAAGGGGGGACGGCAAACGCCGCCCCCGGTGCCGATTTAGGCGCCCGGCACAATTCTGGAGAAGGAATCCGGGTCAAGGATGCCCCAACCGATGTACGCCTCTGCGCGCAGTACAACCTGATTCTTACGCTTCAGATCGCCCTGGCCGTCAGGGTCGCCGTATTCGATAATTTCCATCGGGATGTTCGCGGAATAGCCCCATCGGAATGCGTTGCGGAAGTCACCCACGACAGCCATGTCAGCCGGTGTGCTGCCAAACGCCACGGTGTTGTTGATATCCACGCCCATGCCGGCGAACGCGCCCGGGTTGCCGCCGAAACGGAATTCCGGATACTGTACCACGCCGTTTACCTTCACCTTCGCCATAGCCGCGCCGAATTTCGGTGCCATAGCGATGCCGGTGACAACGCCGTCCTTGTCCTGAATATTCGCTACCGCCTCGTCAAGATTTTCGTCCGGGGCGTCTGCGTCATAAGTCACCTTATCGGTTACAACCTTGTCAAAACTCTTGCCGGAAATGGATTCAGCTTCTTCGCCGGTCTTCGGATTCATGCCGTGGAAGGATGCAATATCCAGCGCGCGGGCAATCTTTGCGGCGAAGCCGTCGCCGAATGCCTGAAGATACGGCAGTCGCGCCTCGTCACTCATGCGGACAAACTCGTCCGTCAGGCGGTGCTGGTAAACGAACTTCACCGGGGTGATGGTGACCGGCTCAAACTTCGCCTCGCCGGGCGACTTCTGACCGCCTTCGCCCACCAGCTCGGCTTCTCCGTCCATGGAAAATACCATGATTTCGGTGCCGCGGAACGGAATCGGGGTCTGGCCGCACAGGGATGCCAGTGCGGAATGCCCCTTTACCTTGCTGAATACGTCTGTGACCAGTTCCTTCGGAAGATTTAAAGCTGTAGTTACATTAGCCATTTTTTCTTTATCCTTTCATTAGTCGCGCAGCTGGGCTGACATTGCCGCCCATGCCGCTTCTGTGTTGTTGCCGGCCTTCTGTGCCGGCTCTGTGCTTCGCATTGTGTCGACAGGCGGCACGTTTGCGCTGCCGAAAAGCTCTTTCAGCCCCTCGGCGTCTTTGCGAATGTCATCTTCTGTTTCGCCATTCAGGCGGTTAATCAGCCGTCTGTCCAGTCCGACTTCGTCCGCAATCCGGCTTTTAACCGATGCCGTCTCGTATGCTTTGATGGACGCTTCGTGCTGAGCAATGGTGGCCTTGTGGCCTTCATTTTCCTTGCTCAGCGCATCAAGCTGCTTTTGCAGTTCGCCGGTTTTTTTCTGGTAGTCCTCCGGGGAAATCCAGCCGTCATACTTCTTGCTCTGCGCTTCTCTGTCCCGCTTCAGACGTTCCGTAATGATTCCGTCAAGCTGCTCCTGCGTGGTGATTGGTGTAAATTCCATTTTGATTCCTCCCAAAATTTCCGGATTGGTGCCCGTATATATGCCAAAAGCGCCAGCCCAAACGGGTCGACGCTTTTAGTAGCTGATTCTTTGTTTTTTCTTTTCCTTTGTAGTCGCTGCAGCCCAAAACGCAAGCACCGCGCTTTCTAGTAGTCCAACGTCGACGCCGTCTTTGATAGAACGATAGCCGAATCCCCCGTTAGCACCAATCGCACGGTGTTCACAGTTCGTCACGGCCTGCACAAGGGACGGCTGCCCCATGTGGCACACGCTTTGCGCGGTCAGTGCCGTTTCAAACATCTGGTTTGCGGAAATGATTTCTTTTACTGTTGGCAGAATGGGGGCAGGCCGGATGCGCTGATCTTTCAAGTCATCTGCCAGCGTTTTCTGCCCGTTCGCGCCGTCAACAACTATCTTTTCGATGTCTGCTTTGCGAAGGAAATCCACCATCCAACTGTTCCCCGCCCGGATTGGGCGGCAATCGATGGTTTCCACGAAAATCCGGCCGTCTGCGGTTTTCGCCGCAATGGACATCGCCGCGTTTGTACCGTCGTGGCCGAACTTGACGCCTGCAAACAATTTCCCTTGCAGCTTCGGCAGGGCCTTGCATTGCAGTTCCTTCCACTCTGCTTCACTGATGGCGGATTTCAAACTGTACTGGAACCAGTAGCCCAAACGCTGAATGATAAAGTCCAGTTCGTCTCCGCGAATTTCCGAACGGATTTTTCTTTCGTCCAGATGGTGTCCCATCGATGGGTTTGTTTCGTACCACAATTCAACATCGCGGATGTCTCGCGGCTTTTTTTCAACGCCCCATTCCGCCCAGCCGGTGTCGTAGGTTTCGCCGGCTAGGCTCTGCGTGCGAAGCGTCGGAAAAACAGTACCGGCGCTTGTGGTTGTAGGTGGTGTTCCACAAAAAATCGTCTGCGGATTCGCAGAATCGGAAACCGTGTAAATCAGCGCGCCTTCCTGATCGGTCGTATATTCCTGCGCCTCGTCGATAATCAGCAAGTCGAAGCCCTCTCCCAAACCGCCGTTCGCCGTTCGGGTGCGGAAGGCAATCGTGCCGCCGTTCGTCAATTCCACGCATTCCAAGCCGTTCGCCTTCGTGCTGTGAAAAGACTTTTCCGGCGCTTCGTCTTTTGTGCGGCGATCTAATTCTACATATCCCGCGTCCGTCAGGATTTTGCAAAGCCTCTGCCATGCCGATCGGGATGTACTAGTACGGTGCGCGGTGTGGCAAATCTGTTCGCCGTGCACCAATCCCCAGATTTCCCGCATGGCTACTACTTCGTTTTTGCCGTTTCGTCGCGGGACGCTGTAACCGAATTTCTGATGAACCCATAGCCCATCATCGTTGACGGCCATAATGTCACAAGCTAACAGCTCCTGCCATTCAATCGCGGTGCGACCGCTTTCGTTATAAAGTTCGACCGCTTCCATACCAAGGGTCTTTTCATATGGTAATATCAATGATTGGGTCGGCGTCTGGCGACCCACGCGGGTTTCCGCCATCTGTCCGGCCTCCTTTTTGCTGGCTATTTCTTCACGCGTTCATATAGTGCCTCCCGGCGGGTTTTGTCCCGTTCCTTGCGCTGCGCGGCAATCTGTGATAACTGCTGAATCCGCTCCGCCGCCCGATCGTCGCTAACTATCTTTTTGCTCCACACGTCCCGCCGCCGTCTCGCCCCGTCGCCGGGGTCGTAGGTTACAAGGCAATCACAGTTAGTGTGTCGGCGATAGACGTCCTTCGGAACATTGGGATAGTCATACGTCCCAGCAAGGTCACCGCACCAAGGGCAACATTTGCCGGTCGCGGTGCGTGTGATTTTCGCCGCTAACCCTGCGTGATAATGTGTTGCTACATTTGTGCGAACAAAATCATCAACAATCGCGCGGGCGGCATTTTCAATCTGTTGCGCCACAACCGGCGCTTTCTCCGCGGCGGCTTTTGTTTTTATCATTTCAGCCACCATGCCATTGGCGCGCTTTTTGTTGTAGACCGGCTTCACGGCTTTCAGATGCAACCCGGCTTTGCGGTTCAGCCCTTCCTGCACCTGCTTTGTGATGCTAGTCACAATGTCGTAATTATCGCGCAGCATAGGCGGCAAAAGCATTTCAATAGTCGCCCGGTCAGCCTTCCCGCTGGGGAATAGTGCGCAAATCTCGCGACTTAGGATGTCGCCTACTACTCTGCCGGTCACGCCCGCAAATCGCTGGGCGTCGGCATAACTCGCCGCGCCCGCTTCAATCCGCCGCGTAATTGCTTCCAGTTCTTCCCGGATGCGTTCATCTCGAAGCGCCCGCATCTCCTCTACGGTCATGCTTCATCCCCCGCCTCAATGCCGGTCAAATCACGCAGGTTTTCGCTGCCGAAGTAGCCCGGTACCGCCTGATTCAGCTTCACCGCGCCATCCCCGATGCTGGACAGCATGGAAGCGTCCGGCTTGAAGATGGGCTCCCATTTCAAGACGGTCTGATAAATCTCATGCCGTTCGTACGGGAAATTATCCCGAACGCAAGCCGCTATATAACCCGTGTTCACCAGTCCAACGCCGAAACAGTCCTGCGCCCGTTCCGCTGTCAGACGGAGGGTGTCGTGGCTGGCCTTTATTGCCTCGGCGCTTGATGGATTGTCCGATACGAAGCCAAGGTCATCCAGCGTCAGCCCAGTTTCACCGGCGAAAATGCTGGCGAACATCCGGAACTGGTCCACATGCGGCTGCATCGACTGTTGCTGGAACTGCCCCACCGTGGGCTTGTTGCCGTTTTCGTCTGCCGTGATTTCCAGCAACATGCTGATTGCCGCTTTCCACCGATCAATCGGTTCGCTGTTTGGATCGGTGCCTAACACGTATTTTTGCGGGAAGCTATAAAACTCCGCGCTGATTTCGCTTCGCTTAATCGTTCGCATAGCCGATTGCTGTGCGTCCATGCAGGCGCGGGTAATTCTAGAATGCCCAAACGGCCGCATAGCGTCGGGGCGGTAGATGATAGGTACTAATAGCGCATAGGGAGCGGGGTTCTCTCGCGAATAAACGATTTTGCCGTTTTCGTAAAAATACTGCCGTTCCCGGGTGGAATACACTTCCCGAGCAGGCTCGCCGTATTCGTCACGTTCTAACACCGCATAGCCTTCCGTCAGCATATTGGTCACCGGGTCCAGCACGCCGGTTGCGTTGCCGCCGTCAATCACTTGCAATCGCGGCATACCATCCCCTCCCGGCGTGATATGAATAAAATCACAAGACGTAATCAGCGCACCCAGCAGCGCAGACGGGACTAGAATATCGCGGTTGTTCAACTGAAAAATTTCGTTGAAGTCAAACAGATCGTTGCTGAACTCGCGGAATCGCAGACGGTCGGCAATGCTGTCCACCGCCTTGCCGCACCATCCCATTGCGCTTTTCCATCGTTCCAGACCGGGCGGGGTAGAAATACGCATGTCATCCATGCGATTTTTCATTTCATAATATGCGTACCGTGTTTTCACACGCGGCTGTTTCAGC
>OCVV011140284.1_pt1 | contig 12191 bp, 19 predicted proteins | sample 1539721 | NCBI WGS metagenome assembly OCVV01 (sample SAMN02144230, study PRJEB22623) | gut metagenome | biome: sheep rumen | host: Ovis aries | place: New Zealand | reverse complement strand
CCCTTTCCTTATTCTATGATTATATCAGTCCTGAATCTCCTGCATCATAGTAGCACCGTCCTTGAAGCCGACCTTGTAGGCAGCTCTCATCTCAGCGGCGGCAGTCTCGCTCACGCAGTCGAGGAGCTTGTGAAACACATCAATCTGCTCCTCACTCAGCGAATTTTCAAAGGGGATACAGAGCTTGTTGAACTCGTCAGAGAACTCAGCGGAGTGGATCTCACCCTGTCTGTAATTGTACATCGCATCAATCATTTGTATCTGTCCTTTCGGTTTTATTGATGTAAAACCAACCGTCCAAACTTTACCAAAAAATCGTTGCTAAGGTGTTGCTTACGGCACTCCTGTATCAAATTCTATGACAGAATTATATGTTATGACACGTTATCTGCGCCCCGATCTTCTTGAGGACTGCGGTTGCTCCCGTTTTGATGATTGGGCTGCGACTTTCGGACAGATCAAGACACAGAACAAGAAAACTGCAACAGGAGAATTGAAACTCAAGACCTGTTTCGCCGGATTCAAAAACAGACCGGAGCTTATAAAAATGTACAAGGATTTTGCAGACCTTGTAACAAAAGAGAAGATAACTCAACCTGATAAAGACGGTAACGCACCTCAGATAAAAGTCCCGAATATCAAAGGCGGTAAACCTCAGATAATTGAAGTTGAAGCTTCACCGGAGCAGCGTGAGATCGTAAAGGATTTTGCAAGACGTGGCAGAGAAATTCAGCTCGGTAACGTCAGACCAGATCAGGATAACCTCTTAAAAATCACAGGCGAGGCAAGACTTGTTGGTTTAGGTAACAAAGCAGTTGCTTCTGTTTATGAGAAAAATGGATGGGAGCTTCCTATTGGTTTTGCAGCCGAAGATAAGTCGGGTAAGATTGATGAATGCGTAAAAAATGTTGCAGCAATTTACAATGACCGATACGATAAAAATGCAGTTCAGATAATCTTTTCTGATATAGCAGTTAATAGCGATGACGGAAAATTCTCTGCTTATGAGTATATCAGAGATGAGCTGATAGCAAAGGGAATCAAAGAAGATGAAATAATCTTTGCTCCTAAATCAGATGCCAAAAACAGAGAAGATATATTCAGAGACATTAACGAAGCTAAGTATCGTGTAGTAATTGCAAGTACAAATACGCTTGGTACAGGCGCTAATATTCAGAAAAACTTATACGCTCTCCATCATTTGGATATACCTTGGCGCCCATCAGATTTTGCCCAGCGTGAAGGAAGAATTGTTCGTCAGGGCAACCTCAATGACGAAGTTAAGATATTCAATTACGTCACAAAAGGAACACTGGACAGCTACTTGTATCAGGGAGTTACTGATAAGGCAAGAGGTATTGCACAGCTTTGGAACGATACTTGTATCAGCAGAACGGCAGAGGACATTGATGAAAAGGTTCTTACATTCGGTGAACTTGAAGCTGCTGCGGAAGGAAATCCGAAGCTCCGTGAGTATTCAGAATTAAAGAACAAAATTGATGAATTGCAAGTTGTTCGTGCTGAGTATAATCGAGAGACAACAAGAATCGAACGAAGAATTAATGAGCTTCCTGAATCTATTGAAAGTAAAAAGTCTTTGATAGTTGAAGCAAAAAAAGATTTGGTTAAAGCTAAGGAAATGCAGACCAATGGTAAGGTCGAAGAACTGAAACTTGTCACTGACAAGAACCAGACGCTTACTGACCGTAAGGCGATAAACAACTATATCGCTGGTAAGGTACAACTGAAAATTTCAAGACCACTTGAAAACAATCCACCTTTCAAGATTGGTAAATTTGATGTAACAATAGCAACAAGCGCAGACAGAGCGCATCCGGATTTTGCAATTAAGGGTGAACGTACTGCTGCTTACAGAATCGGAGTCGGTGTTGGAGATAATGCTGATAACTGTCAGAGACTTATGAATTTCTTTGATAATGTAATCGAAAAAATTATCGAGAAAGATACACAAGCTCTGCATAAGGATGAGCTTGATCTGGAACAGGCAAAGGTAAGAGTTGCAACAAGTTTCCCAAGTGAAAATGAATATCAGGATACGCTTCATAAGTTTGAAACGCTTGAAACAGAACTTACAATGGGCGGTTATCTTGACAGCGGTGAAGAAATTGCCGGTGCAGAAGACTTTGGAGATTTTGAAACTGAACCAATTGAAATAAATTCAGATTATGACGAAAACGATCTGACACAGGACGAATACAACAGCACAATATAAAAACAAAAAGGTATCAAGTACCATGATAAAAAACATGGTGCTTGATACCAAAACAGTAAGGAGGTTTAGCATGAAAGAACAGGAATTTGATGAGCTACTTGAACAGGCTCGACACGCAGACCTTGCAGATTATTTCAGGACAAGCGGTTACACTTTAAAGAAAATCAGCGGAGAAATCTATATAAATGAGATCAAAGGTTTATCAATAAAGCCTGAAACAAACAGCTGGTTCTCGCACTATCATCAGGTAGGGAGAGTTAATAACTCAGTTGATTGTCTCACTATCATACTTGATAAATCTTTCAAAGATGCAGTCTATGAACTGACCGGACAGGACATTTCTCGCACACGTTCCAATACATCCTACGTAAAGAAAAATGCAGCTCCGGTACGTCAGTCAGAAAAGCCACAAGAGAAAAATAAAGAAGAAAAAGAAATGATAATGCCTGAACACGCACCTACTCAGCGGAGAGTATTCGGTTATCTTCACACAGGAAGAAATATCCCGAATGATATAATCCGTGAGTTTATCGATGAGAAAATTTTGTATCAGGCTGAACAGGAAATCAAAGGTACACTACAAGGTAAAGAGCAGATATTCAAAAGGACAAATGCAGTTTTTGTTCACAAGGACAAGGACGGAAAAGAAGTCGGCGGAGAGATTCAGGGACTCGATATCAATAAGAGATTCAAAGGTACAGTCGGAGGAACAGGAGAATCTTTTTTCAAGTTTGTGCCTGTGAAAGATGTAAGACCAGTGAGGGCTTTTATATTTGAAAGTGCGATAGACCTCATGAGTTTTTACAGTATGTGCAATGACAAATCGAAGCTCAGAGGTACAATGCTTGTCTCAATGGCTGGATTAAAAAATTTTGTAGTAGAGCAGCTCAGAGAGCAAGGGTTGAATGTAATTTCAGCGGTGGATAACGATGATGCCGGAAGAAGATTTGAAAAAAATAACGAGCTTACTCGCTCAGGTTTTGTAGTTGAAAAACTTGACATTCATAACTTCAAAGACTGGAATGAACGTCTGGAGTATCAGACTAAGCATCCTAACTTTCTTTCAGAAGAACAGAATATTATCAATGAATATCATAATAAAATTACTGAAGAACATACTCAGAAAATGGCGCAAGAACTTACAATGTCAAGGAGGTAATCAATGGCAACATCAAAAGTAAAATCAAATCCAACAGTAGAATTGTTCCTTAGTCGAAGTCAAATTAATGGTTTGATGTATGTTCTTGATTGTTACCTTGAAGCTGATCCTGAACATAAGTACGGTCAGTTTGCCCAAAAAATGAAAGACAAAATAATAAATCACGCAAGTATTATTATGTATGATGATGAAGAAACAGTTAAGTTACATATGTACGAAACTGATATTGCAATTATGCTGAAACTATATTCGACATATATTTCTGCAATACAGGAAATGCCGAAAGATTATTTCTTAGATATTGTAGAATCAAGAAAAAATAAGAAAACTTCTGTATGAAAAAGGGTTTGGGAATTCCCAAATAAGCGGAGCGAATATAACTGCTCTCTAATATTTTTTGGAGAAAAATTATGCGGCTTTTGTCAAAAGTTTAGAGAGCAGTTATATAAGGTTAAGGAAGGATTCCTTACGCAAAGTTGCATGAAATGCAACGTCCAGTTTTGTACAGAAAAAATCGCCTGATTTTCTTATGTACAAAACTGGTATTGCGTAACACTACCATAATTGTACGTGAGGGCAGTGTTACGGCAATATTTCTCCGAAATATTTGATACATTTTTGAAAAAAGAAAGGATAAGTACGCTATGGAGGGATACAGTATCAGCTTCACGCTCGGTAAAGCAAGTGCTAATCACGGTGGTAATGTTGAACATAATAATCGTAGCTTTACTGCTGATAATGTTATAAAAGAAAAATCAAAAGATAATATCCAGTACAAGGTTCAAAATATAGAAGAAGCTTTCCACGAACTGTTTGACGATGCAGTTGAGGAATATAACAAGAAACAAAATCGTCCCTGTCGATGTATAGATAATTATTTTGAACACATCAAAAAAAGTAAACGAGAAGAAATTTTTTATGAAGCTGTTGTTCAGTTCGGTAATGTTGATGATGCCCCATGTGGAAGTCAACGTGGCGAAATGGCAAAACAAATGTTAGATGAATACATGAAAGACTTTCAACAGAGAAATCCTAACCTTTTTGTTTTCAATGCAGTATTACACATGGATGAAGCAAGTCCCCATATTCATATTGACTTCATTCCGTTCTATACTAATGGAAGAAAAAATGGACTCAGTAAAGGTGTGTCAATGAGATCGGCATTGGATGAACAAGGTTTTAAAGCAAGCAGCAAAATGAATAACCGTTTAGTTGCATGGGAAGCTGCTGAAAGAAAAGCTATGGAGGAAATTCTGATTTCACATGGATTTGCTCGACAAGATAAGAACGCTCATCACAAACATATGTCCGTTGAAGAATATAAGTGGTACGAAAATGAGCGTTCAATTCAAGCAAAATTGAAACAAGAACGCAACATATTATCCAGTGATATTTCTAAGGAGAATGTACTCAATCTTAAACAGAAACTGGCGTCTGCTAATAAAAAAATCTCGAATTTGGAAAAGGATAAATCCTCTCCCGTTAAGTCTTTCTTCTACTCTGATCCTGACAAACAATCCTTCATTCAATCAAAAATGGATTCAATGAACATACCTTATGTAGAAACGGAACACGGCTTCGATGCACAGGAATGTTACGTTGAACAGATCAGGCAGTGGGAGAAGGAATTCAAATCTTCTTCAAAATCTTTCCGTGAAAAAATCATAGCAGATATTGATAGACTACTTGTTCAGTGCAACGATGTTGAGGAACTTTACAAAAAACTTCAAGCAGAGGGATATAAAATCAAACTTGGAAAATATGTCTCGGTAAAACCTCCGATGGCTGAAAGATACATACGTTTGAAGTCTCTCGGTGAGGAATACAACGAACGTGCTTTGCAGAACAGGATACAGCACTGCATGAATTTTGAGAACAAGCTCAACGAAAATATTGATAAGGCAAAGACTGACAACAGTCCTACATATAAGACTCTGACTACCATTCGTTTCTATACAGTTACATTCAAGAAAGGACTTCTCCCCTGTCGAAAAAAATTCAAACAGCAGCCGTTCTCATGGACAAATGATGCAGAGCTTGACAAGCTTCTGATCCTTAACAGGAAAATCAATCAGGGAGCTACTATCCAGTCCATGAAACAGGATTTTGAAAATCTTGAACAGAAACTGAAAGAAAAGAACGAGTCTGCCGTTGAAGTTCAGAAGAAAGTTCAGCGACTTTCCAGAGGTCAGGAAGCCTTTGAGGTATTATATGAGGGTAAGAAATCTGAAACAATTTCTCTGGAGGAAGCTCAGTTATATCAGAAACGCTATCCCAACATTAACGCTAATACATATCATCAGACAAAGGAACTTGCTGACTCAGCTCGTCAGGAACAAGCTGTATTAAAAAATAAAATCCATGAGCTTGAAAAAGAAATCCGTGAACTGAGCAGTGCGATCTCTATTGCAGAACAGGTTCGTGCCGGCACTTACGTTCAGGAACTTGTCAGCTCAGAAAATATCCGTAGAAATGCAGATGTTCTTCCAAATGGAGTATTCAAAATATGAAAAAACTTAATGCCACACAAATAAAGGTCATAGCTATTATAGCTATGACCATAGACCATATTGCGTATGCATTTGTTCCAACCGGAACGATGCTGCATTACCTCATGCACCTTGTAGGCAAGACAACTGCTCCTATCATGTGCTTCTTTCTTGCCGAGGGATTCAGGCATACACACGATAAAAAGAAATATTTATTTCGATTATTATCGTTCGCTGTCATAAGTCAGCCGGTATATTATGTGTTTGTCATGAAGACAGTTCCCGATAATCTATTTCAATTTCTGACCAATATGAATATAATGTTCACGCTGTCTCTTGGATTCATTTCTCTGCTGATCCTGACGAATAAAAAGCTCAGTAAGACAGCAAAATGTGTCCTGACTGCTTTTACAGTTTCATTAGGGCAGTTCGGAGACTGGGGATATATTATTCCGGTCTGGACAATAATATTTTTCTTTTTCAATAAAGACTATAAGAAAATGGCAGTAGCATTTATTGCAGCAACTGTGATAATACTTCCGATTTGCTTCCTCAGATTCTTTGACAGCTTTGCATCTTTCTCTTTCAATTACGGTTCACTGCTCACGCTGATTCCGATATACCTTTATAATGGCAAGCGTGATAAGAATAGCAGCACTCCATTGAAAAAGAAAATCAATCGATGGTTCTTCTATGTTTACTATCCGCTTCACATGATCGTGCTTATTATCATTGCTCAGATATAAATACACTCCCGAAAGCAGTTTTATTGTTACTGCTTTCGGGAGTGCTTTTTTATATTTTTATTCCTCGTTCCTGTACAGCTTCTTCTTCATGTTCATGCCTTTTGTAAAAATCCCTGTACACTCTTGCAAGTTTTCTCATATCGGATGTATCAACATCATGTTCTTTGATGTACTCATCGAAGTCAATCTTATCATTGATACGACTGATTATATCCTCAACGGTATTGGCTTCTTTGGAACAGAACATTTCGATACCGTTCAGCGGCTGGTTCAGCTTCCCATCCTCACCAATGCAGCTATAATTGATAGCCCTTATGATACCGTCATGAAGTCCCTTGACTATAAGATACTCATTATCCTTATACATATATCTCTTAACAAGCGTTCTGTATGATTCTTTCATAACAGTTCATCTCCTTTCAGAGTTCAACAAATTCTTCTATCTGCGGAATGTATTCTTCCGGCAGTTCATCGCTCAGGACTTCACAGTATACTGTAAGTTTGTCGCACAGCATATTGTAGATCCTTATATCAGCTGCCTTGTTCGCTTGCAGCTCATTAAGAACTGCAAGCATATTCCGGACGATTATTTTCTTATCTAACATATCTGTACTCCTCCATATTTATTTCTTTTTCAGGTAAGTAAATGACCATTTTTAAGGCTTATCTTTCCGTAGTAGTAACTTGCTTTCCCCTTGTTTACAAGCAGAACTGCAAAGGTCTGAAGCTGCTCAAATGTCATATCGGACGATAGTTCTTGCAGCTTTTCCGTATCAGGAAAGTCACACGGTGCTAAGTTCTTTAGATTTCTGATAAGAGTATCAAACATAGTTTTTCTCATTGCAGCATCCTTTCTCCCCGTATAGCCTGATAGGTCAGCTTTAGCGTTTACGCTACATCATATTTGATATTCTCCGATATGTATGTAAGTACATATATGTGATTGAACTTAGCAAGTTCCGCAGCAGTCTTTACGATCTCGCACTGGAAATCATTAGTTACAAATGAACTGCTATCATCCTGTTCCATGATCTTCTTGCAAGTATATTCAACGTTTTCGTCGGTAAGGTGTCTGATACCTACATCCATGAGGTGGCTTATTGCCATTCTGAACAGCATTTCATTTTTGGCTCTCATGTTATCGAGTGCTTTAGATACTTCGTTATAGTTCATGATATACTCCAATCTCCCCGTATAGCCTGATAGGTCAGCTGCTTTCTTATTCCTTTTCTTTTTCAGCCCGAGTAAACATTTCACTTGCTGTGGCAAGTTCGATGAAGAATCCATTATAGGATGAATCCCATTCAATGCAACCGTCCTTATACTGTCTCGGACAATCAGCGGTCAGATGCCAACCAGAGCTTGATACAAACTCAGCCTGTCTTGTATATCTGCCGTATTTATCATGCTCAACACTTGTACAAAGATAACGGCTACCGTTCTTATTGTTGTATATCTTTCCCTTTACCGGCTTGAATATCTGTGGGTATTCCATATTATAGCTCATAAAAGCTCCTTTCTGCGGAGCTTCTCAGCTCCGCTCGATCTGTGGTTTATATCATGCACATGGTTTAAGCTGTTCACCGTATTCGGTAACGAATTTCTTGTAAACGCTTTCGCTGACATATCCTGCCATCCATGAGTTTATTTCTCTTATCCATTCATAAATCAGATCATCGTCATTCTTAGGTGTGTGATACCACAGCTCATCAGCAGCCTTTCGGAATGTCTCGATGTTCTTTTCAATGAAGTCGTTCCACTTGCAGATACATTCATAGTCGCTTTTCTTGTAGTCAACTTCAACGTTCTTCATAATGAGGTCATTGAAGATATCGTAGTAGTCTTTCTTGTTTCCCTCATCATACTCATACGGTTCGCAGACGGTAACACATACATCAAATACTGTATCATATGTATCGAAGTCTCCCTGTTCCTGTAATATAAAATCGTAAAGTGTCATGGTTTACTCCATTCTCCCCGTCATGCCGATAGGTCAGCTTCTGAATTATTTTTCGGGTTCTTCCCATCTGGTCAATATCTTCATATCTAATATTCCGATACTTTGAATATATTCCCTCGATGTTTTCAGCCCTCTGCCGAATTGCTTTTTGCAAATGAATTGTTTGAGGTAAAAGCCATGTGACATTGATGTTACCTCCCATGTCTTTTGTGGATTGTATTTGTCCTGATATATCGTTTTTATCATCGTTATTCCCCTTTTCTGATAGCTGCAAATCTCATGTGATAGCAGTCGATTGACTTTCCCTTGATCTCCCATCCGTCTATCTTTGTGTATGTCGGTTCGGTATATCCGCACTTTACGGCATCCTCGTTGTCTGCGAATATAGCATCTATTGTCACGGTACAGAAGCGATCTGTTCTTACGTATGCTCCAAGTTCAATCGTTGTATTCATGGTTGTTCCTCTTTCTCCCCGTATAGCCTGATAGGTCAGCTTTTGTCATTAGTCGAATTTTCCTTTTGCATCCATTGGGACTTTCTCTATCCAAGCTTCTGAATCTTTGGTGTATCCCCATTCTCTGAAAGCTTTCTGAGCTTCACGCTTTGTTGTGAATGTCTCGTTCAGTATTTTCATACCGTAGTCTGAGAACAGTCCCCATTTGTAGGTCTTTGTAGTCTTTGCCATCTTGAATCCTCCATTTATTCAATTTTCAAGTTCCTGTGGTTTATCTCAACCTCTGTAATAATTATAGCATATACACGGCTATACGTCAACAGCTATTCATCGAAATATAGCCAAAATCTGGAAATTTCGTATAGTTGCGCATATACACGGCTATACGCTTTCTTTTTTTGTTAGATTCTACAAATCTATGAGCTGAACTTGACTATTACACGGCTATATGATAGAATGAATATATCAATTTACTGCGTTGCTACAAGTAGCAACGGGATCGGAGCATACTATGTATAACGAAAATTCAAAGAACAGAACTATGAAGTATATGAAAGAGAGCCGTGACAAGCTCACTCTGAATCTGCCGAAGGGCAAGAAAGATGAATACAAGGAATATGCTCAGTCAAAGGGTATGAGCCTGACAGAGCTTATAATGAACCTGATCAATGCGGATATGCAGAAAAACGCAGATAAATAATTTTTTCTTTTCAATAAAGTAATTCGGGAGGGAGTTATATCATGCCAAGAGATTTGATTTCTGTGCTGCTTGCCGAGAAAGCAGATAAGATAAGCGGCGGAATATATAATAAGCTGCAAGTTGATTTTGCCTACAATTCTAATCATATTGAGGGCAGCAAGCTTACTCATGAGCAGACAAGATATATTTATGAGACTCAGACTGTCGGTATCGAACCGGCAAGAGTTGATGATGTTTTTGAAACTGTAAATCATTTCAGATGCTTTGATAAGATCATAGATACCTATCAGGATGAGCTTACAGCCGATTACATCAAATCATTACATCTTATATTGAAAAATTCTACTCTTAGTTCTGATCGTGAGGAAGCTGTTGTCGGAGATTATAAGAAATATCCTAACTATGTAGGCGATATGCAAACATTAGCTCCTGAGAAAGTCGCTGCTGCCGTTGAAGCGTTACTGACTGATTATAAAATGATAGCAGCTGTTGATTTATATGATATCCTTTCATTCCATGCAGACTTTGAGAAGATACATCCTTTCTATGACGGTAACGGCAGAATAGGCAGGCTTCTTATGTTCAAGGAATGCCTGAAACATGATATTGTCCCGTTCTTTATTGAGGATACTTACAAGGGTTATTACTATAAAGGTCTGAAAGAGTGGCAGTCAGATAGCGAGAAAGGATTTCTGATCGATACCTGTCTTATGATGCAAGACAGGATGAAAGCGATCCTTGACTATTTTAAGATAGAGTATGACCATACTGAAATTACTTCCCGTGATCTTCTGGACAGAAGTGGAAAAACACGATAATGCTTGCTATAATCTTTTTTTATCTATATATAGCAATTGCTGTTATTCTTATTATTAGCTCGTTCAAGGCAAAAAAACTGCGCTTGCTTTTTATTTCTCTTTGTATTGCATGGATTGTAATACCTATATATCGGGTATGCCCTGTCAGACGAGAACCTTATGTCAATAAAGCAAGGGTTATTGTCGGTGAGTCGGATAAATACGGTCGTGATGAAATTGAATCAGCTATTGAATACGTAAGAAATTATATACACAACAATGAGGATCATTGCCGATTATTAAAGTTAGAATATAATGATGATATATATAGTAACAGCTTCGGAGAAGATAACTTAGATAAATATATTACTATTACTGCTTATATACACTATGGTATTAAATCAGAATACTGGACGTATGATGATGCAAATATAAGTAGTTTAACCGGCAATGTAGCAGATACTTATATACTGTTGTTCGATTCATCCGTGGGCGAATGGAAGATATATGCATATTAATATTAAAAGGAATGTGAATTATGGCTGAAAAAGAGATTATCGCCAGAGACACATATAAAAGTATCAAAAAAATGAACCGTGAGGAGCTTACAAGATTTATCCTCAAGTATGGCGATGAGCTGCTGGAACAACAAGGTGTAAAGTCCACGCTCGATCTGACTGCCCTTGAAGAAAGGCTCAGTAAGATAAACGGTATCGGCAGTAAGCGTCTGGAGGAAATAATGACGGTTATTGAGGATTTCTTGGGTGAATAGATGTATAATACTTGACAGTACAGGAGATATACATTATAATAAAATTGTTCTATCGTATAAAAACACCTACCTTACTTATCCAAATGAAAGGCTGCTTTGTTTCATGAGTTGAGCAAAGCAGCCTTTTATTTATACATCTTGAATCAGCAGCATTAATATGATATAATAACAGTAAAGCATCCGTTTAGAGTGGAGTATTATTTTCGGATGTTTATAAATGCAAATACGCACTTAAAAAGGACACTTCACAAATATCCCGATAGGGTACACTCTATCAGGATGTAAGCGGATTTCTTACAAGCAACAGGGGGGATTAATATTAAAGCTCATAACTATATCGGAGAGGTTATTGGCGATTTAACAGTATTAGAGGAATTAGAACCTCATGTTACACCAAACGGTTCAAGGCAGCGTATTTTTAATTTTAAATGCAAATGTGGAAATATATTTAAGTCACGATTAACTACAGCAAAAAAGAGCGGTAAATGTTTACAGTGTATTTATTTAGAAAGACGTGTAGACATAACAGGTCAAAAATTTGGAAAACTACTTGTAACTTCTATGGCTAATGATTATGTATCTCCTTCTGGACATAGATTAAGTAGGTGTAATTGTATCTGTGATTGTGGCAACACAACAGTTGTTAATATGAGTGGTCTTGTAACAGGAGAAACAAGATCCTGTGGATGTTTGAATAACACAAGAGGACTACTTAAAGATTGTTTGGATTTGATGAAGGAATATGATTATGAAAAAAACGCTGCATTAGCTTTAGACTTGAACAAACTAACAGGTGCGAGTCATATTAAAGTGTGGTGGAAATGTAAAGAATGTGGTCGTTCTTGGCTTGCGGAGGTAGCCAGTAGAAATGACAAAAAAA
>OCVV011322788.1_pt1 | contig 12193 bp, 8 predicted proteins | sample 1539721 | NCBI WGS metagenome assembly OCVV01 (sample SAMN02144230, study PRJEB22623) | gut metagenome | biome: sheep rumen | host: Ovis aries | place: New Zealand | reverse complement strand
CTGGATACCAAGACTTCTATGGAAGTGCTTAAGCTTATGCATAACATAGCCAGAACTAAGAATCAGACTATCGTTATGGTTACACATGATAACTATCTTGCCAGTTTTGGGGATAAGATAATTCATATTATCGATGGTAAGATTATTAACATAGAAGACAACAGGGAGAATGCAGAGAGGAATTTTGCTTCTCTGGAAGAAAATATTAATAATACAGAAACTATGGCGATTGTATAGCGTAAGAATATATGCAATCTGAGAGAGGACACAGACTATGGTTAGAAAGACACTAAAAAAGATTATTACTTCATTATGCATTGTTACTACAGCCTGCTCGGTACTTGCTATGGTACCTATTAAGGCCAGTGCAGGAGATTTGCGCGTAGGTAATCACATAGCAGAAGCTCCAAGTACTTCTGTTAACGCCACATCATTAGATACAAAAGATCCATTAAAGACAATTACAAATGAAGACAGAGATACAGCCTATATCCTTCTTATTCAGCATATGAATGGGCTTAAGGCTCTTTATGACCTTAACAGTGATACTGTAAAAAGACTTGATGCAGTTATGTATCAGGCCAATGTCTATATAGCCAATACTAATATGACAGTTGGGGAATTATCTTCTTACGTTAATAAGGTTGAAGGCGATATGGATGCTGCTCTTGGAGGAGCTACTGTTGTTTCAGAAACTTCAAGCTTCCTTTTCTTAATCAATCCAACACCTACAAATACAATATCCTATGGCTCTTCAGCACCTGTAACTCTTACATTTGCCAACTTTGGTAAGGAAGGGGTAACAGATGTTGTAGTAACTCCTAAAGTATCAACTAAAGGGGCAGAGTGGCCATTCGTTATAACCAATGCTTCGGATGTACAGCTGATAAAGTCTATTCCTAAGGCTTCATCTTTAGAGGAGGCTACAACTCTTGGCCAGAGTCTTACATGGAACTTTACAGTATCGGATAAGGCATACACTGGTACCTATCCCCTTACTTTCCATGTTCAGTATTACAGAAATGGCGGCAAGGAAGAGACAGATTTGACTACTTACGTAAATATCAAGGGTAAGGCTGGAAACGGAACACTTGAAGATAATTCATCTGATAGTGATAAGACAAAACCTTCTACACCGCGTATTATCGTAACAGGCTTTGTTACGGAGCCGGAGCAGGTTCATGCCGGCGATACATTTGCCCTTACGATTACAGTTCAAAATACTGCCCAGACAACAGTAAGCAATATTCAGTTTGATCTTAAGGCGGCTCAGGAATCCTTAGATGCAGACTCTAAGACTACATATGAGGCATTTTTGCCAACCTCAGGCTCGGCGACTATCTACGTATCAAGTATAGCTCCCGGGGCATCTACAGAACTTAATATTGAGATGACAGCAAGGAATGATCTTACACAGAAACCTTATGTCATAACCATAGATGCAGCCTATGAAGATCCAGACAAGAATCCTTTCACAGCTTCTACTAATGTATCTATACCTGTATATCAGGAAGCTAAAGTGGACACAGGGGATGCAGAGGTTATGCCGGCTGCCATAGGTCTTTATGAGCAGAGCAATATTACATTTGACATTTTTAATAAGGGTAAGACAAACCTTAACAACGTATCTATAACTTTTGAGGATGGATATGTTACAGGTGGTAATACTTTTCTTGGAAAGATTGAGCCGGGAGGAACAGGCTCTGTAGACTGTACTGTAGAAGGTGCTATGACTAATGAAGACAGCAATATAGTTACAGCAACGATTTCTTATGAAGATGAAGCAGGTAACATCACAACTATAGAGAAAGAGATTAATCTTTCAGTATATGAGATGGATTACTCAGAAGAAGACTTTGGTGATGACTTCTATATGGAAGAGGATACCAAACCTAAGAAGAAGGGTATGCCAATATGGCTTATAGGAGCAATAGTAGGTGGAGTTGCAGGCGCTGTAGTTGCAATTATAAAGCTTGTAAAAGCAAAGAAGGCCAAGAAACTTAGGATGCTTAGAGAACTTGAAAGAGACGACGAAGATAATCTTTAACTATAAGGCAAACTATTATTGCAGAAGCAAATGATATGAATGCGGAGAATATATGAAATTTACAGACTTACTGATTATGAGTCTTGGAAGTCTCTGGAAACGTAAGGTTAGAACTATACTTACTGTCTTGGGTGTTGTTATAGGTACTGTATCAGTGGTTATAATGATAAGCCTGGGCATAGGTATGAAGAAGACCATGCTGGAACAGATGGAAAGCTATGGCTCATTAAAGTTAATAGAGGTAACAGAAGGTTATGACAATGACGGTGGTGATGACCCTACAAAAGGCAAGCTAAGTGAAGATGTGGTAGCTATGTTTGAAAACATGGACCATGTAGAGTCTGTAGTTCCACTTTTGGAATGCTCTGGATATCTTATTGCTGGAAGATATCAGTGCTATGCCAATATCTATGGTGTCAGCTATGAGGGAATGAAGAAACTGGATATTAAACTTGCCAGTGGAGAGCTTCCAAAAGATGAGACAGAACTTAAGCCGATATATGGCAATAATGTTATTGCTCAGTTTTATGACAAGAAATCTGATTTTTATCCATATTACGATACAGGCGAGTTAGCCGATGTTGATCTTGCTAACGATACTATATTTCTGGTCCTTAATACCTCAGCTTATGATATGGCAGGGAGTAAAGATGAGAATGGAAATATAATAAAAAAACCAAAAAAACGTATAGTGGAATGTGCCGGGCTTATGGAAGGAAGTGTAGAAGATTGGTCTACATACAGCTATTATGTTGTGGTCAACATAGAAGCTCTTAAAACAGCTCTTAAGAAAGAATATAAAAACAGCACTATTCCGGGGCAACCAACAACCAAGAAAGGTAAACCATACAAGGAATTCTTTTATACTACTGTGAATGTATACGCTGACAGTATGGAGAATGTGGCAGAACTTCAAAAGCAGATTAAAGATATGGGCTATGAAACCTATGCCTCTGCAGAATGGATAGATTCAGAGATGAAAACTCTTAATACTATTCAGCTGGTTCTTGGTGGTATCGGTGCAGTATCTCTTATAGTTGCCGCAATAGGTATAATCAACACCATGATGATGTCTATATACGAAAGAACCAAAGAAATAGGCGTTATGAAAGTTATTGGGTGCAGGCTTAGAGATATACAGCTTCTTTTTCTTATGGAAGCTGCCTTTATCGGTTTTATTGGTGGTGCAGTGGGAACTGGTATAAGTTATGCCTTATCACCGGTTATTAATAAAGCTTTATCAGGTGGGGAGGATATGATGTTTGCTTCGGTTATACCATCTTGGCTTGCAGTATTAGCTGTAGTATTCTCAACTATCATAGGTATGATAGCAGGCTTCCTGCCTTCTCTTAGAGCTATGAGACTTAGCCCACTTGAGGCTATGAGAACATAAAGCAGACCATATGTGGCACACTAATCGCAAGTGTGATACAATGAGTTAACATAATGAATATTATCTTTAGTACAAAGGGGTATGTAGAGAGGAGAATTTGTTCTTATGACAAAACCAACATTAGTTATTCTGGCAGCAGGTATGGGAAGCCGATACGGCGGACTTAAACAGATTGATCCGATAGATGATAATGGCAACAAGATTATTGATTTCTCAATATATGATGCTATCCGTGCTGGTTTTGGCAAGGTTGTATTCATTATTAAGAAGGAGAATGAAGCAGACTTTAGAACCTGTATAGGTGATAAGGTTAAGAGCAAGATAGAGGTTGAATACGTATTCCAGGATCTTGCGAATATACCGGAAGGTGCATCTATACCTGAAGGAAGGGTTAAGCCTTGGGGTACAGCTCATGCTATCCTTTGCTGTAAAGATACAGTAAAGGGACCATTTGCAGTTATTAATGCAGATGATTACTATGGTGTAAGCGCATATCAGAGCTTATACGACTTTTTAACAGCAAGTCATGAGTCTAATCCATATCCATTCTGTATGGTTGGCTATGAGCTTAAAAACACCCTTACAGAGAATGGTTCAGTAGCAAGAGGATGCTGTCAGATGGATGCTAATGGTATGCTTGAAACTATTGATGAAAGAACTAATATTATCAAGACTCCAGAAGGTGCATCATATTCTAAGGATGACGGCCAGACGTATATCCCTATGTCGGCAGACAGCTTAGTATCTATGAATATGTGGGGATTTACTCCAGATATCTTCCCAGAACTTGATAAGTCTATGAAGAGATTCTTTAAAGAGGATATTAATGTTAATCCACTTAAAGCAGAGTGCTATCTTCCTATGGAAGTAGGCAGCATGGTAAAAGATGGAATCGCAACAGTTAAGGTACTTTCATCTAAGGATAAATGGTTTGGAGTAACATATAAAGAAGACAAGCCATTCGTAGTTAGTTCTATACAGGCTCTTAAAGATAAGGGTATCTACCCAGATAAGCTTTGGGACTAAAAGCTTAATATTGAAAACTTTTAAACATAAAAATAACCCTGCAGATTACTCTGCAGGGTTTTGTTTTTGTATATCTTATACTTCGCCGTTCTTGTATCTGTTAACAAGCTTCTGGATTCTCTCACTTGGATTAAGAAGGTCAGAGATTGAAGTATCGTGGTTAAGTGTATCGATGATAAATGCGATGTACTTACTAAGGTCACAGCTTATGTACCATTCCTTTGCAAGAAGCTCAGGTGTCTGGAAGATAAGGTTTGTTGTAAGTACTCTTGTGATGATACCCTTTTCGTAAGCTTCGTCAAATCTCTTGAGTCCGCTTGTGAAGAGACCAAATGTAGAGAATACAAAGATTCTGTTAGCCTTTCTAGCCTTTAATTCCTTAGCAACATCGATTACGCTGTCGCCTGAAGAAATCATATCATCAACAATGATTACGTCCTTACCTGCAACATCAGAACCAAGGAACTCATGTGCAACGATAGGGTTACGTCCATTAACAACCTGTGTATAATCACGTCTCTTATAGAACATACCCATATCAAGACCAAGTACGTTGGCAATATAGATAGCTCTGTTCATACCACCTTCATCAGGTGAGATAATCATCATGTGATCAGCGTCAATCTTAAGGTCTTTAATATTCTCAAGAAGACCCTTGATGAACTGATATGATGCCTGGATTGTTTCAAAACCATTAAGTGGAATAGCGTTCTGAACTCGTGGGTCGTGAGCATCGAATGTGATGATGTTATCTACGCCCATAGCTACAAGTTCCTGAAGTGCTATAGCACAGTCAAGTGACTCTCTGGTAGTTCTCTTATGCTGTCTGCTTTCATAGAGGAATGGCATGATTACTGTGATTCTTCTTGCTTTACCACCTACAGCAGCGATGATTCTCTTAAGATCCTGATAGTGGTCATCAGGTGACATGTGATTCTCTTTACCAAAGAGTGAGTATGTAAGTGAATAGTTACCTACATCAACAAGTATATAGAGGTCAGTACCTCTTACAGATTCAAGGATAACACCCTTAGCTTCACCAGAACCAAAACGTGGAACCTTAGCATTTAATATAAAAGTTTCTCTTTTATAATCTGCAAATGCGAGGGTATCGGTGTGCTCGTGCTCTCTAGTTGCTCTCCATTCTACAAGATACTGATTTACCTTCTCCCCCAAGTGGCGACATCCCTCAAGTGGAATGATGCCTAATGCTCCAACAGGAATTGACTCAAGATTGCGTACATCTTCCTTTGATGTTGACATTGTGTTGCTCCTTTCAGATGTTGAAAAAATTATATTATACGGTTATACCGTGTGTTACCTCTTTTTAGGAAACTAGCCAGACTGTTCAAGCTTCTTCTGGATTCTAATATCTTTTATCTCTGATAACTGGAGAAGTTCGTAATTCTCACATATACGGGAAAATACTCTGTCTGAATATCTTGAACGAATATCTTCCATACTAAGATTAGTAGATATTATAGTTGAGTGATTTCTTAGATTTCTCTCGTTGATTATCTCAAAGAGGTGAGTTCTTATAAAATCGTTAGTAGTCTCTGTTCCAAGGTCATCTATTATAAGAAGGTCACATTCTAGAAGTGACTCGTTAATCCAAATATAGGTTTCCTTTGCTGGACTATATATATAATTGGAAATAGTCTGGAATAAGTTTACTGCACTAATATATATTATAGAACATCCTTTATCAAGGAGTTCTTTAGCGACACATCCTGATAAGAAGGATTTTCCAGTACCTACTGTACCATAAAAGAGTAGGTTTCGATAGTCTGAATAGAAGTTATTAATAAAATTTTTGCAGGTTGTTACAGCGTGTTCAAATTGTCTCAGGCCTTCACCCTGATAATAATCTTTAGATAGAAGAGAGAAGTTGTTACTTTCTAAGAATTCTTTCATTCTTGAGAAGTCGTAAACAAGCTTAACCTGCTTCTTCATAAAGCAGGAACATTTTTCTCCATCTACATACCCTGTATCTTTACACTCGTTGCAGTCGTATTCCATCTCAAGATAGTCTTTAGAATAACCATACTGCTCAAGAAGTCGGTTCTTTTTAAGTTTAATATCAAGAAGTTTCTCGTGATATTCCTTTTTAACAGCTTCAAAATCAGGGTTAATAGAAGCGGATATACGCATTCTTGCATATGCCATAGATAAAGCACTAACCTGATCCTCAAGTGGTTTATATTCAGGTATCTTAGAGTTTATCTCAGCCTTTCTTGCACTTAGTTCACGTGCGTGTCTAAGTCTGGCTTCATCATATTCTCTTATAATCTTGTCATATTGTGAATTAGATATTGCCATTATTTTGTAAGTGCTTTCTCAATTGCTTCAAAATCATAATCCTGCTGTTCCATCTTTAGGAAGTTGCTGGAAGTCTTGCTATAAGACTTTGGAGCTGCGCTGTTATTGCTGTTATTACTATTATTAGAAGTCTTAGCCTGCTTGCTGCTTGCGTACTCTTCATCTAGTTTTGCTATATCCTTCTTAGAGTGTACGCCACTAGTGTGCCAGTTCTTTAATATGGAATCTGCATACTGGAAACGGTTTCTATCAGTAGCAAGAACTGTTCTCTGACAAGCTTCCTCTATTATAGAAAGTGGGAAATTGTATGTAAATAACCACTTCTTTATATATTCAAGCTCATTGGCAGCAGGTGTACCATCCTTGCCAAGTGCTTTCATAACTGAGATAACAGACTTATCTGTTTTCTTAGTGTTCTGCTTAGCTTTAGATAATGTATCTATACCCTGCTCATACCAGTTAATAGCTATACTTTCTATATAATGAATATTCTTCTGGTCATGGCTGACGCTGTACTCAATAAGATAATCTGTAAGGTCTATTGAGAAGTTAAGTCTGTCATGTATAAATAGGATAGTACGAATCTCGGTTGGATTAAGTGGTCTTCCAAAATACTGGCTTGCAGCATTTAAAAGCATCTTAACTTCTGGGTCAGAAGAAAGTCTTTTAATATCATCAAGAGAGTAGCTTTCTCTTTCAGCAGCATAATCCATAGATATCATAGGTATCTCCTTGCTTACAGGTGATTCGGTTACAGTTTTCTTTACAGGATTTGCTGAAGAAACAGAGCCTGAAGCATTCTTGAATGTTACACCAGCAATATTGTTATTATCATCATATGATAAAGAAATAAGACCAAGATCGTCCCAGTACTTGAGGGATCTGATAACATCCTTTTCTGTATGGTTGAATTTATCTGCTATTTCTGAAATATCAGTAGGAAGATTAGCGCTAACCATACGAAGAAGATAAAGGTAAATCTTTATCTGTGCATCATTGGCATCACGCATGTACTGATCTATGAATGTGTTGGATAATAATGTTATCCCTTTAGAGTCTTCTAGTTTAATGTTTAGTGGTATCATGACTTGCCCCTCTATAATTACTTTGTATTGCTAATTATATTCATAAGAAGGGCAAAAAGCAATAGATGAAAAGTTCACAAAACCAGTAAAATCAAGGGTTCTGACCGGGTGTGGATTTTGTGGATATTGTGAATAGACCCTGAAATAAAATTGCCTATATGATGCCGATTCAGTATAAACTGTAGCATTTTTCAGACTTATGTCTGTAGGTTTATAAAAATAAAAATGTCCACATTTTAGAGTTTACATAATGCAATCTATAATGTGGACAGTGTGGATTACTATTTACCAAGAAGGTTTTCGCCGACTTTTACAATATCTCCGGCACCCATGGTTATCAACATATCATTTGTGGAACAATTTTCTAAAATAAAATTCTCAATTTCATCAAAAGTTGGGAAATAATGTACATCCGTTCCCTTTTCTTCTATCTTCTTTAGAAGATCTCTTGATGTTATACCTATTGTATTCTTCTCACGAGCAGCATATATATCAGCCAGAACTACATGATCAGCAAGCGAAAGAGCCTCAGCAAATTCATTTAAGAATGCATTGGTTCTTGTATAGGTATGTGGCTGGAAGATACACCAAAGTTCCTTGTGAGGATAATTCCTACAAGCATTGAGAGTAGCCTTTATCTCAGTAGGGTGATGAGCATAGTCATCAATTATAGATATATCTCCAAGTTTGCCTTTAAATTCAAAACGTCTGTCGCTACCTGTAAAATGCTTAAGGGTTAAGACGCTGGTATTAATATCAAGTTCAAGAAGGTCTGAGAGAAGAAGTGCTGCGCAGGCATTGTACACATTGTGAATACCTACAACTCCAAGCTCAACTTTTACATCTTCCTTACCCTTACGCTTTAATGTAAAGATACCACGACCAAATTCATCAAATGAAATATCTTCAGGATAGTAATCAGATGAAGAACTGCTTCCATATGTATGTACCGGGCAGGCAACATCTGCTGTAATCTCAGAAAGATTATCTATATCTCCATTAATAATAAGGGCTCCGTCCTTAGGAAGTCTAAGTGCGAATCTGTGGAATGAATTCCTAATATCATTAATGTCCTTAAAGAAATCAAGATGATCTTCTTCTATATTAAGTATAAGACTGATTCTAGGATAAAACTCTAAATATGAGTTTGTGTATTCACAGGCTTCAGTTACGAAGTAGTTATTAGAGCCAACTCTGTAGTTACCGCCAACTGAACGGAGGATACCGCCAATTGAAAGAGTAGGATCTGTTTCTGCCTTCATAAGTATCTCGGATATCATGGAAGTTGTTGTTGTCTTACCATGAGTACCGCTTATAGCTATAGGTGTTTTATAGTTAAGCATAAGCTGACCAAGAAGCTGGGCTCTTGTTAGCATAGGAATCTTCTTGTCTAAAGCCTTGCAAAGTTCAGGATTATCTTTACTTATTGCTGCTGTATATACAACCAAATCAAGGTCATCAGCAATATTGCTCTCTCTCTGACCGTAGTATATAACAGCTCCGCTTTTTTCAAGCTTCTCTGTTAATTCTGACTTTGCTCTGTCGGAACCTGTTACTGTAAAGCCTTCTGACATAAGAATCTCAGCAAGACCGCTCATGCTTATGCCGCCGATACCTATAAAATGTACCTTACAAGGCTTGTTAAAATCTACTTTGTACATAGTAAATATGGTTTCTCCAATTTCTTTGATTTACTAGATAAATTATAGCCCTCATAGGGTAAAAAACAATCAATTTGGGGCTTTTTGTGAAAAATCACAAATAGTATTCGTTAAGCTAGTGTTAATACTGCACAAAAACCCTCAGTGCTAATTTGTATAAAATATGAAAGATGCTTAAAAAAGACTCCTATTTTAGAAAAAATAAACAATAAAACTGTTCACTTTCACGAAAACATGTGTTATAATTCCCATTATAGTTATTGTAGAGACTATAAATGTGTTAATGGGTTACAAAAATACAATGCTAGAGGTGATTACATGGTAAAGAAAGAAATGATAGCCATGTTGTTAGCCGGGGGGCAAGGCAGTCGTCTTGGTGTGCTAACAAGAAAAGTGGCTAAACCAGCAGTTTCTTTTGGCGGAAAGTATCGTATCATCGATTTCCCTTTGAGTAACTGCATCGACTCTGGAGTAGACACAGTAGGTGTTCTTACCCAGTATCAGCCATTACGTCTCAACACCCATATCGGAATTGGTATTCCATGGGACCTTGACCGTAATGTTGGTGGTGTTACTATTCTTTCTCCATATGAGAGAATGTCTAACACAGATTGGTATACAGGTACAGCTAATGCTATATACCAAAATATCGACTACATGGAAAGCTTTAATCCTGATTATGTACTTATCCTTTCTGGAGACCATATATATAAGATGGATTATGAGGTTATGCTTGACTTCCATAAAGCCAACGGGGCAGAAGCTACACTTGCAGTTATGCCGGTTCCTATGGAAGAAGCTAAGAGATTCGGTATCGTTATCACTGATGACAATCGTAAGATTGTTGACTTTGAAGAGAAACCAGAGAATCCAAGAAGCAACCTAGCATCCATGGGTATCTACATATTTAATTGGAAGACTTTAAAAGAAGCTCTTCTTGCAAAGGCTGATCAGCCTTCATTGGATTTCGGAAAACATATTATTCCTTATATTCATGAAAAGCAGTCTCCTATATATGCTTATGAGTACAATGGTTACTGGAAAGATGTAGGAACTCTTAATTCATATTGGGAAGCTAATATGGAGCTTATTGATATTGTTCCAGAGTTTAACCTTTATGAAGAGTATTGGAAGATATATACAAAGTCTGATGCACTTGCACCACAGTATATATCTGCTGATGGTGTAGTTGAGCGAAGCCTTATAGCCGAAGGTTCACAGATCTATGGCCAGGTATATAACTCAATCATCGGATGTAATGTAGAGATAGGGGAAGGTACAGTAGTTCGTGATTCTATTATTATGAATGACACAATAATAGGAAAGAACTGCGAACTTAATAAGACAATCATAGCTGAGAATACTGTTTTAAGTGATGGGGTAAGAACAGGTATCGGCGATGAAGTAGAGAATGATACAGCTCCACATATATACAATCATGGACTTGTTTGTATTGGAGAACATACCACAGTGCCAGCAGGTGTAACTGTAGGAAAGAATACAGTTATATTTGGCCAGACATCATCTGAGGATTATCCAGATAATGTTCTTGCAAGTGGTAAATCTCTGGTGAAAGAAGGTGACAAGGCATGAGAGCATTAGGAATTATCTTAGCCGGAGGCGGCGCAAAGAATAGTAGGATGGGGGAACTTGTTTCTAGGAGAGCCGTAGCAGCTATGCCAGTTGCAGGTAGCTACAGAAGTATCGACTTCTCTCTTAGTAATATGACAAACTCTCATATTCAGAAGGTTGCAGTCCTTACTCAGGACAATGCTAGAAGCCTTAACGAACACCTTAGTTCATCTAAGTGGTGGGATTTTGGTAGAAAGCAGGGTGGCCTCTACGTATTCACACCAACTAGAACTGCAGACAACAGCGACTGGTACAGAGGTACTGCAGATTCTATAGCACAGAATATTGAATTCCTTAAAGATAGCCATGAACCTTATGTAGTAATTGCATCAGGTGATTGTGTTTATAAGATGGATTACAACAAGGTGCTTGAATATCATATTGAAAAGAAAGCAGATGTAACTGTTGTTTGTAAGGATGTATCTGAAGATGTTAATGTTGAAAGATTCGGCTGCATCAAGACAGATGAAGACAACCGTATTACAGAGTTTGAAGAGAAGCCAGTTAAGGCACTCTCTCATACAATCTCATGTGGTATCTATGTTGTCAGAAGACGTCAGCTTATTGAGATGATTGAGAAGGCAGCTGGTGAGAACAGATACGACTTCGTAAGCGACATCATTATAAGATACAAAGATCTTAAGAGAATGTACGCTTATAGGACACCAGACTACTGGAAAAATATTTCAACAATTCAGGATTACTATGATACAAATATGGACTTCTTAAAGCCAGATATTCGTAACTACTTCTTTAGACAGTATCCTGAAATTTATTCAAAGATTGATGATTTTCCACCAGCTAAATACAATGTTGGGGTTACTGTTAAGAACAGTCTTGTATCTAGCGGAAGCATTATCAACGGAACTGTTGAAAACTCAGTCATTTTCAAGAAGGTATTTGTGGGTAACAATTGTGTGATTAGAAATTCTATCATACTTAATGATGTTTACATTGGGGATAATACAGTTATTGAAAACTGTATTGTAGAAGCTAGAGATACTATTCGTGCAGGCTCTGTATATAAGGG
>OCVV011225272.1_pt1 | contig 12194 bp, 12 predicted proteins | sample 1539721 | NCBI WGS metagenome assembly OCVV01 (sample SAMN02144230, study PRJEB22623) | gut metagenome | biome: sheep rumen | host: Ovis aries | place: New Zealand | reverse complement strand
AATGGTCCTACTAAGTCTCAATATAGAAAACTAATAAATACAGGTCTAGATAAATACTTTAAAGGTGTTGTATCTGCAGAAGATGCTGGATATGCTAAACCTAAAGATAAATACTTTCAATATTTATTCAAAGTATTAGAATTAAATCCTAATGAAACAGCATTTGTAGGTGATTCTTTAACATCAGATATAATAGGTGCTAATCACAATGGTTTATACTCAATATGGCTTAATAGACAATATAAACCTAATGAAACAGATATTACACCTGATGTAGAAATACATGATATTAAGGAACTTAAAAAAATCTTATAATATTGTATTTTTATAATATTTATAGTAATATTACACTAGGAGATGAAAAGAGATGGAAATGCAAACATTAATACAATATGCAATTATTGTAGCTGTATTAATAATAATATCATTAATAATATTGAAATTAACTAAAAAAGACTTTGGTCTAGAGATTAATAAATTAGTAAAATATCTTGGAGGAAAAGATAATATACTAGATGCTGAAGCTAATATGTCTAGATTTAAAGTAACACTTAAAGATGTAACCTTAGTTGATAAAGAAGGAATTCAAAAACTAGGTGCTAAAGGAATTGTTGAAATAGACAATCAATTAAAAATAATATTTGGTAATGATTCTAGAGCACTAAAAAGATATGCTGAAGAAATAAAAAAATAGTAGTTTAACTACTATTTTTATTTTATTATTCTATCTTTATTTTGATGTCTAGATCTTTTTTTCTTTTCAGGTTCTAATATTACTTCAAAAGGTTTTGGATCTTCTTTTTCTTCCTTTTTACCATGTTTCTTAAAGTCATCAACTTTCATAACATATAAGTATCCAATTCTTTCAGTAAGTATATAGAATACTGCTTCTTCATTAGGTCTTTCTTCATGATATAAGATAGGTTTATTTAAAGCATCTCTTATATCTAATAGATCTTCAAATTTCTTAATTACTTCAATTCTTAATGAACGAGTAACCATCATATCCTCTACTCTTTCAGTTATTATAGTTTCAGATATGTATCTATTATAATCTTTTAATATCTTATCTAATTTTCTAGCATACATTGTTTCTGGACTACGATTAACAATAACCCAATATACAATATAAGCAATAACCATTAAATCTAATATAGAAACAAATATTACAACAAATAATAATGGTTTATTATTTAATATAGTTTCATTCTTTTGTAATGTTTCATCAACTGAGTTAGCTAAGTTATAGTTCATTTCAATATCTATAGTCTTTTCAGTTAATGGAATATTTAAACTTATAACTTCTTTATTAGATAATTGTTTATCATAATCATCATGTTTACCAGTTACATCAACAATTAATGAAACTGTTAACTTAGAATTAGCTGTTAATTTATATTTATCAATAAAGTCTTTTGCAAGTCCATTGAACTTATCATAATCTATATCGACGTCTTCATGAATCTTGAAATTATCTCCATCAGCATTTAATGACTTTTTAGATGTTAACATTTCTTCTTTTTCATATATGTTTGTTCCTTGAGAATCATTTACTTCAACTTTAGCAACAACATAATATGTATATTTTAAATCTACTTTGTCATCAATCTTAAATGAATAATCAAAATCTGTATCGATATTCTTTATTAATGAAGCAATATACTTTTTATTCTTTGTTAAATATTTCTCATTATAGAAATTATTTTCTTTTAAATATACTTTGTAGTCAATATTACTTTTTTCAGAATAATGAACATTGTATTTTCTTTTAAATGTAAACGCAAATGATGCAATTACTACCAATAACAATAAGACTAAAGCGCCAATAATAAGACTTATTGGTATATATTTTTCTTTAGGTCTACCTTTAAGTAAAGGAAGTTCAACATTTCGTTCCCTCATATTAACAACCCTTTCTAGTAATTTTCATTAATCCATACAGAAGGCCATGCAATGTACTTAATTCTTTTATGTACACGACCAACTATCATATTACTCTCAACAATCCAGTTATCAACTGATTTATTAAAATCTCCCTTAGTCATATATGCATATTCATCACCTAGGAAGAACTTCTTATTAATTCTATGAACAATCAATGTATTATCTATTTTAAATACAATAATATCTCCTTCATGTAATACTTCTCCATTATATTTTTCATATATGATAGCATCACCTTTATTAATTGTTCCTGTCATACTACCAGATCCTACAGCTATCATAGAATATTTAAATTCTCTTGATACTAAACCTGCTAGTATTACAAACACAGTTAATAATATAGCTGTTTCAATACGATCCCAAATACGTCTTCTGACTTCTTTTGCCTTTGGAATCTCTCTTTCTGCTCTTAATCCATCTATAAACTTATAAAGTATAAATGGCAATAACATGAACATACAAGCTTGTATTAACATGTTTGCTTTTGGTACTATTGGCAAAAAGTACACGTATAAATCTATTATTACTCTATATAGTAAACATGGTATATAACCATTTTTCCTTGTTACCCACATTAAGAATATATTCTTAGTTAAGCTAGAACATAAAGTCAATGCAAAAAACTCGTACATATTATTAAAACTACTTACATTTAATACTTTCTTAGATAAGCATAAATCTAATAATACAAATATAATAAATAGACTTATATATGTAATTTTTGTAGTTAATTTACTCCCTTTAGGAGCTGTGCAAGTTATATATCTAATAAATTCAGTTAATATTACTATAATAAATATACCTATCCATACTGTTGGTTTTAAATACTTATATAGAATGAATGAGTAATTTTTAGAGAACTCAGACATTGTACCCATGAAATAAAATGTAGATATTGTTAAAATAGTTCCCAATCCTATTATTAATAAGGTACTATTTAAATCTCTTTTATTAGGTCTTCTATATCCATCTAATAAAACATTCAATACTAAATATATTAATAAAGCTATTATAACTATTCTATTATCATATAACTTATTAAAAATATTAATAGATAAGGTGATAATAAGAATAATATTCAATAATATCCTAGAAATATTCTTCATATATTATCACCTTTCTATATGAATATTCGTTTATAAATTGTTTATATTATACTCTCATTAAGCTTCTACTGCAGTAGCAGTCATTTGACAAGTGAAAGTATATACTTGTGAAGTTGCAGATTCGCCACCAGCAAATGATTTCTTTTGAGTTACAATAACTGTATCTGGAGAAGAAATATTTGTAGTATCAGAAGATGCACCCTTAGCTAAAGTTGTACCATTTAATCCATTAGTAGCAACTACTTCAACATATTCATTTGAAATTGTAGTAGCAGCAGTTTCACTATCAAATGTTGATCCAAAAGAACATTTTAATTGTCCTAAAGAAGCATTATATTGTGAATTATTTTGGATTGTATAAGTTAATGTTGCAGTTTCACCGATATTATCTAATACTTGTGTACTATAAGTAATAGATTTACCATCAGCAGCAATTGTAGCAGTACCAGCAGTTTCACCATCTAATTGTGTAGGTCCAGTATGTGTAGCTGTCTTGAAGATAACATTATGTTCAAAGTCATCACTATTAGCTCCAATATTGATAGTTCCGTTGATTACTAATTGAGTAGTAACTGCAGCGAAACCTACTGCTAGTAATAATACTAATACAACTATTCCTGATCTTATTCCACTTTTATTTTTCATAATTCATCTCTTTCCTTTCTTATTATGCTATTTTTATTATAAATTATAACTATTTACATATAAATACTTTATTATAAACTTTGTGTAAACATAGACACTTTATAGTGTAATATCTAATGCATTTTTAATAACATCGTCCATATCGTAATATTTATACTCAGCTAATCTTCCACCAAATATTACTTTTTCTTCTTTACTAGCTAATTCTTTATATTGTTCGGCTAATGCATTATTCTTATCATCATTTATAGTATAATACTTCTCCATACCCTCTTCATAGTCAGCAGGATATTCATAAGTAACTACTGTCTTAGGACTAGTAGAATCAAATTCAAAATGTTTATGTTCAATTACTCTTGTATATGCTGGAGTATTATCTGTGTAATTAACTACTGCATTACCTTGATAATTAGCTTGATCTAATATTTTTTCTTCAAATCTTAAAGATCTCCATTCAAGAGCACCTAATGAATATCCAAAGTATTCATCTAATGGTCCAGTATAAACTAATTTATCACACATACTCAAATACTCTTCTTTTTTATCAAAGAAATTAGTATTTAATCTTACTTCAATACCTTCTAACATCTTTTCAACTAGTAAAGTATATCCACCTATTGGTATACCTTGATATTTATCATTAAAGTAATTGTTATCATATATTAATCTAACTGGTAATCTCTTAATAATAAATGAAGGTAATTCTGTACAAGGTCTATTCCATTGTTTTTCAGTATAACCTTTGATTAACTTTTCATATATAGTTCTACCAACTAATGATATTGCTTGTTCTTCTAAGTTAGTTGGTTCATGATCTATTTCTTTCTTCTCTTCTTCAATATGTCTAATAGCATCACCAGGAGTTACTACATCACTCCACATCTTAGAAAATGTATTCATATTAAATGGCATATTATATATTTCATTCTTATATCTTGCTATAGGACTATTAGTATATCTATTGAATTCAACAAATGAATTAACATAATCCCAAACATCCTTATAATCAGTATGGAAAATATGTGCACCATATTTATGAACGTTTATACCTTCTATATTCTCAGTATAAATATTACCAGCTATATGATTTCTCTTTTCAATAACTAATACTTTCTTTCCCATTTTATTCAATCTGTTTGCTACAGTTGCTCCAAATAATCCAGATCCAACTATAATATAATCATAATGTTCCATATCTATTCTCCTTATATTAAAATTATATCATAAAAAAAGATACATTAATATGTATCTTAATTTATATTAGCTTGTTTAGTATAGTCAGGATCTTCTACTATAACTTGACCACGAGGTGAAGTAGTATCTCCTACACTTACTGATCTATCATTATTTGTTTGACCAGTAGATACATTTCTAGAATTATCTGTTTGACCAGCAGATGCATTTCTACTACCATCTATATTACCTACAGATGCATCTCTATTACCATTCATTTCTCCATCAATTGCAGTTACTTTACCTTTATTATCTGTTAGGCTACCAGCTTCTACTGTCTTATCAATTGTACCAGTTTCAGGAGCATCTACATTTGTAACTCTCTTAGCATCAGTTGAAGATTGGCAACTTCCATCTTTAAATGGATTAAATAAACACTTTTGACATGCTTCAGCTTCATTGCTGAATGTTCCATATGCATGTAGTCCACTTAAGAATGCACTTACAAGTGTTGGAGCAAACATAATAAATAATCCTATAACAACTCTCCAACCTAAAGCCTTAGCTTGTTTAGCTAGTGTTTCTTGTGTACCGGCTAATACAGCTTTAATAAAATCAAATGTACCCATTACTATGATAATAAGTGGTATAGCAAATCTAGCAAACATTAATACTAAGCCTAAAGCTCTTAATGCTTTAACAACTCTTTCTTCTCCACAGATATCATCACCAATATGTTCACCATTAAAAGGATCATCTTGATCTAGTGGATCTAAGATGCTTTCCTTTACGCCTTCATTTGCTCTATCAGCTCTCTCTAACTTTTCATCTAAATCTTCTGCTTGTCCATCTTTTTCAGGATCATAATCTTCTTTGTTCTCTGCAATTTCTTCAGATACCATAACTTGTTTTTCTGTAGTTGAGCTTTCTTTAGAGTTAGTAAATTTAACACTGTTAATTCCATCATAATCCGCAATCATATAATAAGGACACTTCTTTTGTTTAATTAAATTTAAAGCATCACTTGAAACATCAGGATTACTAAAATGGTCATGAGTCCAAAAACCTTGAGCAGTACCTTTAAATTTAGTTACATATGCTTCATATGTCCCATCTTCGAATATTTTTAAATAACCTGTAGAACTTCCAAATAAGGATGCTTCACTTTTATCTGTTTCATAACCACAAGTTTTAACAGCTACCTTGTCATTTTGAATATTTGAATCGTCACCTTTACCACTATCAGTTGTATCGTTATAAGCATCTCCAGCTTTTTTCTTGTCCTCTTCTATAGTCTTTGACACACAAACATGTGCTTCTTTTTCATCTCCTACACCAACTTTTCCAATATAAGCAGCTAATTCATTATAATCATATCCCGCTCTTATTGTAGCATTAGGTCCAGATGTTTCAACTAATAAATAATAAGGACATACTTGATTCTTACTATTATATATAGATACAGTACTAGACCAACCTTGAACTTTCTCATTATTACTCTTTGAATCACCATTCATGGTTGTTATTACGCCTTTTGCTGTAGTTCCATTTATTTCAATTGTAGCAGATGTTTCTCCATATGCACGTGATACATACTTATACTCACATGTTTGTGCATATACATCTCCACATATAAATATACTTAATATAAGAATAAATCCATAGAATATTTTCTTCATATTTCTCACCCTTTAATCTATTTTAATTATAACATATTAAAACAAAATAAATGTTAAGTATTTAACTACTTAACATTTTATATGTAATCTTTAATCTTATCTAATTCATCACTAGATAATATATTTGTTATATTATTTTTATTTTCTAATAAATGTAATATGTTTTCATATTCATTTAATTTATCTTTAACTTCGATAATAGTTTTAGATACTGCATTTTTAGATACTGAATTATTTTCAGCTATTTCTTCCATGGTTAGGTTTTCAAAATAATAATCTTCAAAGTATGATTTTTGTTTATCAGTTAATAGATTTTTATAATAATCATATAAACTACTTAAATAAATAATATCTTCCATCTTATATCATATCCTTAAATAAACCATATATATAATCTTCAATATCAAATGCAGATAAGTCTTCAACACCTTCACCTAAGCCTATAAACTTAACAGGTATATTAACTTCTTCTTTAATAGCTAATACTATACCACCTTTAGCAGTACCATCTAACTTAGTTAATACTATACCAGTTATATTAGTTATTTCTTTAAATGATTTAGCTTGGCTAATACCATTTTGTCCTGTAGTAGCATCAATTATTAATAATGTTTCATGAGGTGCATCAGGTACTAATTTACCAATTACTCTATTAATTTTATCTAATTCATTCATTAGATTAACTTTATTTTGTAATCTACCAGCTGTATCAATAAATACGATATCAACATTTTCTTTCTTAGCTATATCTAAACCATCATATATTACTCCTGATGGATCTGTTTGTTCTTTACCATAGAATAATGAACCAGTTCTTTTAGCCCATTCTTCTAATTGAGGAACAGCACCTGCTCTAAAGGTATCAGCACCAATTAACATAACTTTTTTACCTTGTTTTTTATACTTATTAGCTAGCTTACCAATAGTAGTAGTTTTACCTACACCATTTACTCCTACCATAAGAATAATTGTTGGTCCACTTTCGGCCATATTAATCTTATCTGTTAATGATTCACCTTCAACATAGATTGAAAATAACTCATCTACTATTACTTCATTTAAGTATTTAGTATCAGTGATGTTTTCATGTTTGCATCTACTTCTTAATCTATCTAAGAACTTCATAACTGTATTAACACCAATATCAGCTTTAATTAATATTTCTTCTAATTCATCAAAGTAATCATCATTTATCTTAGTAAATTTAACACCTAATAAGTTTAATGAAGAAACAAACTCTTTTCTAGTTTTTTCTAGACCTTTATCATATGTAATAGTTTGTTGTACTTTATCTTTCTTTTCTTTATTTTTCTTTTTACCAAAGAAAGACTTCTTTTCTTTTTTAATATCATTTAAAGCTTGATTCATATCATTAGCTGATGCATCATCAAAATCTGATTCTTTAAAATCGTCTTCTCCATCATCATCGATATCTAAATCAATATCTTTAACTTCATCATCTTCAAAGTCTGATTCTTTAAAATCATCTTCTCCATCATCATCAATATCTAAATCAATATCATTAGTATCTGATTCGATATCTTCTTTAATAGAAGGAGTATTATCTAATTCTTCTTTAAGTTCTTCTATAGTTTCAACTTCTAGTTCTTCTTTTACTTCTTCTATTTCTTGTTCTTTTTTCTTAAATAAGTTTTTAATATTGGAAAAGAATCCCATATTATCACTCTCCTAGTATAATCTTATAATAATTCTTTTGTAATATAGTTTTTGATACTTGGAATTTAGTACTTACTATATTATTAATCTTATCGATATATGCTTGATCATATGATTTACCTTCAAATGGATAGAATTTCTTCTTTATATAATCATATCTTCCTACATCAGTTATCCATGATTTATTATTATAAATAACTAAATCTGTAGCATCTGAGAATATATCATGTCCCATTAATAAACGAGAATCATATTCTATATCAAACATATTTAATAATGTTGGAAGTATATCTATTGAACCTACATTCTTATCTACTTCAACACCAGTTAATCCACTATTATATATTATTAAGTTATTTCTATAAATATCAAATGCTTCATTTTCTACAAAATCAACATATGATTTAATATCAGCATTAGTTAATCCATATGGATAATGGTCAGGTGAAATAACTATAACAGTATTATCTAATTCACCAGATTCTTCTAAATCTTTTAATAATATTTCAAGTGATCTATCAAATTCTAAGTTAGCTGCTATGTAAGCTTTTATAGTATCACTAGCATTTATACCATCTACTAAACTCTTATTTTTTCTAGATATAGCATTACCACCAAAGTTATATTGTAAGTGTCCTGAAATAGACATCATATAAGTAACATATTTATTAGATTCAGAGAATATTGGATATGCGCTATTAATAACATCAACATCGGATGTAGGCCATTGATCCTTTATTCCTGGTAAGGCATATTGATATCCTTTATGATATCTATCATATCCATAATAATTCTTAAATCCTAAGTTAGGATAAGATATATCTCTTTTATAATAATTATATGTCCATCCATGGAAAGCATATGTATCATATCCATACTTAGGGAATATATTACCTATTGTATATGGTAAATATGTTTCATGCGTTGCATCCATAGAACATGTTGATATACCTGGTAATAAAGATAATAAATTAACAAACTCACCATCAGATGTAGAACAATTATAAATTGGTTGATAGAAGTTTTTAAAATATATTCCTTCATGAACTAATTTATATAATGTTGGAGTTATATCTTTATCTACTGCTATAGGATAAAATGCTTCAGCAGTTATAAATATTAAATTTTTATCTTTAAAGATACCTGTCATATCATTCTTATTAGTTGGATTTTGATTACTAAAATATGTATTAAGTGTTGCTACTGTAGGATCTTCATTACCCTTATCAAATGATATATCTAAGACATTATAATCTATCTTTTCTTCTTCAGGTATAACCATAACTGGTTCACTATCATCAACAACTAATTCTATTTTTTCTTCAAAACCAGATATATTTTTAATAATATCTAAATTAATAGTAGTTATTAAACCTACACTATTAGATGTTTCCATTACATCATTCTTATTTATTAATAATTTATATAAAGAATTATTATCATCATATTTATAGACCATAATAGAACCAGCAAATATAACACTAATAATTATATATAATAAATGAGTTTTGATTGAAGGTCTTTCAAATGTGAAATCATATGAATAAAACAATACAAATAATAAAGGTATTAATAAAGAACCTATTATATAGTTATTACTTAATATATGTTCAAATATAGAATCATAATAAGTAGCTACTTGTCCACCATATAAGATTGCTTTATAACTAAATACAGTTTGATAGAAAGAAAAATAAATAACTTCAGCTAAGAAGATAATAAATATAACTATCCATATAAATTTAGTTAAGAATCTATTTATTTTATAATTCTTAAACATATTTGTAATCATACTTAATACAACTGTTAATGGGAAAGTAAAAACAGCTAAATATAATATATTTATATCAACTGTATTAAATATCATTAATTTAAATATTAATTCAATAACAAATATATAAATATAGTTAGTTAATAATAATCTACTATAATTATGTTTCATTTCAATCCCTCATTCATAGTCTATTATATTATAATTAGATAAAAAAATAAACGATTTTAGTCGTTTATTTAATTACACATTTAGCTTCATCTAATACACTTGCAGAATAATCACCTAAAGTATAATACACCTTACATTGATCACCTAAGTTACATGAAGGATTTGCTTTAACTGTAGTATATTCATATGTAATTTTAATAGTACAATCAGGATCAACCTTACACTTAGCTTGAGGATTATTATAATCACAGTTAGTATCAAAATATCCATTTTCAACTAAATATCTAGCTGTTACAGTTAAACCATTTTTAGCAGCATACTCAATTAATTCATATCCATCAATTTCTCTTGAACCTGTATTATATTTAATCTTTTTAACTACTCTATTATCATTGTCATCATATGTAATACTTTGATTACCATTCATCAAATCATTAACATATAATTTAGCTCCATCTGTTAATGCTTTTTTATCTAAATCTTTAATAGCATTTTTAGCTTGAGCAAATACATTCCATAAAACTGGGACTAATAATACCATTAATACACCAATTAATGAAACAACAGCCATCATCTCAACAAGAGTAAACCCATTTTTATTCTTTTTCATCTTCATCACCCTTCGCATATAAACATCCACAGTAGTTTTGTCTATATAAGCAATACTTCTTACATAGTTCAATACTACGTTTATATCCTTCTCTTTTTTTGAAGTCAGATAATAAGTATTTAACATTATACTCTTTACCTATACTGTCTCCTATTTTATTTATTATATCACTATTCTTATATGGAGATACAGTTAATGTAGTACAAAAATAATCAAAATTATTCTTTTTAGCTATATCAGCTACATACTTTAATCTAAAACCATAACATACATGACATCTAGCTCCACCTTCTGGTTCATTTTCTAAACCTTTAGTTATTTCGTGGAAATAATCATTATCATATGGAGCATCTATATAAGGTATACCTAATCTATCTAAGAAGCCTATTTGAACATTCTTTCTATGTTCATATTCTTCTAATGGTTCTATGTTAGGATTATAATAAATAACTGTTATATTAAAGAATTCACTTAATCTTTCAATAACAGATGATGAACAAGGACCACAGCAAGAATGAAGTAATATAGATTTCTTTTCTCCATTAAATGATTCAATTTCTTTAATCATTACCTTATCATAATTAATCTTATCCATTTGTTGGTTTCTCCTTATTTTCTTCAGTTGGTGTTGGCTCTAAAGGTGTTTCTTCTCCTTTAGCTTTTTTATAAATCATTTTACCTAGGTTACCATCGAAGAAGAATGTTCCTGGTTCAGTTATTCTATTTGTAGCTATAACATCTAAATATTCATTTAACCATGTACAATTCTTAGCATTTATATATACTTGATTTGAATCAGACATAGAAAGTAAGAATCTATTATTATCTAATATAGTATTAGATGAATTATATGGTGTATATGTTATTTCACTTATTAATGATAATATACCATAGTCTACTTGTGATAGATTCTCAGCAAGTAATACTAATGATTCTGTAGGAGTATTATTTAATAACATAGGTAATGCTCCAAATGAATCTTCATATGGTATTTGATTTCCATCTTTTAATACAACGTTATTACTTGATTTAATTACAAATACTGGATTATTCTCTTCTATTTCTATTTTTATAGTAAAATTCCATTTATATGATACCTTAGCTTTATTAATTAAAGGATCACTTTCTAGTGTATTCTTTAAATTATTTAAGTTAAGTGATATAAATGATGGATAATCTTGTAAATCAAGCATTCTAATTATATCTATTTCTTTATAATAGTTATTACCTACTATTTCATAGTGGTGTACTTTTTCTTTATATATGTAAATACCAAAAGAAACAATAATATAGATTATTAAAATGAATACTATTATTCTAGGAACATTTAGTATTTTTTTAGTTTTAATATCTTTATTCTTTTTCTTCATGGTATTCACCTCTCTTATCCAACTAGTTTTTTAATTTCTTCATATATT
>OCVV011191904.1_pt1 | contig 12195 bp, 10 predicted proteins | sample 1539721 | NCBI WGS metagenome assembly OCVV01 (sample SAMN02144230, study PRJEB22623) | gut metagenome | biome: sheep rumen | host: Ovis aries | place: New Zealand | reverse complement strand
GCCATCATGGGATCCGGCGGTATGGTTGTCATGGACGACTCCACCTGTATGGTAAATATGGCCAAATTCTTCCTGGACTTCACTGCCAAGGAATCCTGCGGCAAATGCGTCCACTGCCGTCTCGGCACCCGGCGGATGTTAGAGATCCTGACCCGCATCACGGAAGGAAAGGGGAAAGCCGGAGACATCGAACTGCTGGAAGAACTGTGCAGCGCAGTCAAAGACGGCGCCCTGTGCGGCCTTGGCCAGACAGCACCGAACCCAGTTCTGACTACCATCCGCTACTTCCGCAACGAATACGAAGCCCATATCAGCGACAAAACCTGTCCTGCAAAGGAATGCACCGAGCTTCTGACCTATACCATCGATCCGGATAAGTGTATCGGCTGTACCGCCTGCGCACGCAGCTGTCCGACTCAGACCATCAAAGGCGAAGTCAAGCAGCCCCATACCATTCTGCAGGAAAACTGCATCAAGTGCGGTACCTGCTATACCAAGTGTAAATTCGGAGCGATCAGCGTAAATTAAGGAGATCAGAATGGAATTAATCAAAGTTACAATCGATGATTTAGAGCTGACCGCCCCAAAAGGTCAGACAATTCTTCAGATTGCGCAAAAAAACGGGATCAATATCCCCACCCTGTGCAATGACGAACGTGTAAAAATATACGGCGCCTGCGGTCTCTGCACCGTAGAAGCAGAAGGCATGCCAAAACTCCTGCGCGCCTGTGCCACAAAAGCAACTGACGGCATGGTGATCCATACGGTATCCGACCGTATCCTCCGGGCCAGAAAGATCGCGCTGGAGCTCTTAATGAGCGACCACGAAGGCGACTGCCGCGGTCCGTGTACGATCAACTGCCCCGCCGGCACCGACTGCCAGGGCTATCTGAAAGAAATCGCCCAGGGCAAATATCACGAAGCGGTGAAAATCATCCGGGAAAAGATTCCCTTCCCCAGCAGCATCGGACGCATCTGTCCGCATCCCTGTGAGACCGCCTGCCGCAGAAACCTGGTGGACGAACCCCTGTCCATCTGCGCGCTGAAGGCATTTGCCAGCGATCAGGATTACGCTTCCGGCCATCCTTACATCCCGGAACCCGCTCCCTCTTCCGGCAAACGGGTCTGCATTATCGGCGGCGGTCCCTCCGGCCTTTCCGCGGCTTACTATCTGAGAATCCGCGGCCATGAAGTCACCGTACTGGACGCCATGCCCCAGATGGGCGGCATGCTCCGCTACGGCATTCCGGAATACCGTCTTCCAAAGGCGGTCCTGGACAAGGAAATCAGCGTATTCTCCGCCATGGGCATTCAGCTGAAGAACAATATCCGCATCGGCAGGGACATTACCCTGGAGCAGATCCGCAGCGAGTACGACGCTTCTGTCATCGCCATCGGCGCATGGAAAAGCATCGATCTGCGCTGCCCCGGCAAAGATCTGAAGGGAGTGCTCGGCGGCGTAGACTTCCTGCGTGAAGTAGCGCTCGGAGAGATCCCGGACATCGGAAGAAACGTGGCCATTGTCGGCGGCGGAAATACCGCCATGGATGCCTGCCGTACCGCCATCCGTCTCGGCGCGGAAAATGTATATGTCATCTACCGCCGTACCAGGGCCGAAATGCCTGCGGAAGACATCGAAATCGAAGAAGCCCAGGAAGAAGGCATCCAGTTTAAGTTCCTGACAAATCCTGCCGAAATCATCGGCACCGACGGCAAAGTCACCGGTGTAAAACTGCAGGTAATGGAACTGGGCGAACCGGACGAAAGCGGCCGCCGCAGACCGGTTCCTGTAGAAGGCAAATTCGAAACCCTGGCCATTGACAGCGTGATTGCCGCCCTGGGGCACACCATTGACGCAGAGGGATTTGACGCGGTTACCAAGCTGGATAAGGGTACCATTGACGCAAGCACCATTTCCTTCCGCACCTCAGAAGAAGGCGTATTCGCCATCGGCGAAGCCACCAACAAGGGCGCTACCATTGCTGTGGATGCCATCGGCGAAGCTGACCGGGCCGCCAAGGTCATCGATGCTTATCTGCTGGGATTTGACGCTTACTGCCGTCCGGACTACCTGTCCCAGCGCCATCCCACCGAAGAGGATTTCGCTGATGTGGAGAAAACCAAACGCGTGGTTATGCCCCGGCGTTCCCGTTCCCTTACCCGCAAGGACTTCCGCGAGGTCAACCTCGGTCTTACGGAAGAGATGGCCCGGGCCGAAGCGTCCCGCTGTATGGAATGCGGATGCTTTGATTACAAGGACTGCAAGCTGATCCGTCACGCCAACGAAATTCCGATCCATCCGGAACGGCTGGAAGGAGAGAAACACCCCTGCTTCAAAGAGAACCGCCTCCAGGTCATCGCCCGGGATCAGGGCAAATGCATCCTGTGCGGCCTCTGTGTCCGCATGTGTGACGAAGTGGCCGGCGAAGGTCTCTTAGGCCTTGTCAACCGCGGCTTCAACACCGTCATCAAACCGGAATTCCGCGAGAAGGATGTGGCTTCCATTTGCAGCAGATGCGGCGGACTGTGCGCGGACGCATGTCCTACCGGCGCACTGGAATATCTGAAATAAACAGCAGCCAAATTCTGATGCATTTCTAAGAACCAAAAGAAACGCGCTGTCCGGCAGGACTCCAAAAGCCTGCCGGACAGCGCGTTATTTTTCTTCTTCTGCCCTTTCTGCCATACAGCGGAAAAGACGGGTTTTTTACAGATTCTGATAGGTATGGATCACCTGCTCATACAGGAGTCTGGCGGCCGGAGCCATAAAATCCGGATCCAGCGCGGATACACCGATGATCCGGCTGGCTTCCGGTTCCAGCGGATACATGCGCACCGGATAGGATATATCCTTCATGACCATCTCCGGCATGATACAGATCCCGAACCCTTCGGATACCATCGCGATGGTGGACAGGTCATCCACCACATGATAGGAGGACTGTACATTCAGTCCGTTCACTTTCATGTAATTCACAATATCCGCGTCTGTGGTCTCCATCTGAGATACAAACACCTGGTTTTTCATCTCTTCAATGCTCATATGCTCGGAGGGCTGCTCCTTCTGATAATGCACCGATGTAATACAGAGCAGCGGATCTTCACAGAGCGGTTCGATGGGCAGATCCCCCGCAGAAGACACTGACAGGAAGCCAAAGTCCACCACGCCGTTTTTGATCCAGTAGGACACATCCGCGTAGGTTCCCTGGTATACCTCTATGGCGATCGCCGGATGTTCCCGCTGAAACCTGTGGATAATATCCGCCATCCAGTTGGTGCACACGCTGGAAAAGCAGCCGACTTTTACCGTCCCGTGCTGCAGTCCGTTCAGCGCGCTCACCGCCTGCTGCAGACTTTCCTCACTGTTCAGCACCGCATTGATATAAGGCATCAGCTGGGCGCCGTAATTGGTCAGAGAAATCCCGTTTTTGCTCCGCACAAACAGAGAAAAGCCCAGGCTTTTTTCCATGGAAGCCACCGCATGGCTCACTGCGGAAGGGGTCAGATTCAGCATTTCTGCCGCCTTCTGAAAACTCCCCTGTTTCACAACCGTCTGAAATACCTGATAGGATAATAATGTCATCGCCTGTTTCCTCCATTTCCGGAGAACCCGCCCCGCATCAAGCCCTTACCGCGCGCATTGATACAGCAGATCCTCCCAGCGTCTGTCCACTTCTTTCTGGAACTGTTCTATCAGATGTTCATTTTCCGGCCGGAACAAATGCCGGAACCTTCCCTGGGACTGGAGGAAGTCTTCCACCGGAAGCTTTTTCTTCGGTTCATAGGTCAGGCGCCACCGGCCCTGCTCCACTTCAAACAGCGGCCAGTAGCAGGTATCTGCCGCAAGCCGGCAGATTTTCATCAGATCCCCGGTCTCATAGCGCCATCCCCGCGGGCAGGGAGCCATAACATTTAAAAAAGCCGCGCCTTCTGTATAAATGGCTTTTTCCGCTTTTCTGTGAATATCGCTGAAGTTTCCCAGGAATGTAGTCTGCGCCACATAAGGAACCCGATGGTCCGCGATAATCGCCGTCAGATCCTTTCTGGGCTGCAGTTTTCCGTTGGATTCTGTGCCCACCGGTGTGGTGGTGGAATCCGCAAACATCGGAGTCGCCGAGGAACGCTGGATACCGGTATTCATATAAGCGCCGTTGTCATAACACACATAAACCAGATCATGGTTGCGCTCCATGGCTCCGGACAGGGACTGGAACCCGATATCATAGGTGCCGCCGTCCCCGCCGAAGGCAATAAATTTAAACCGCTCCTGCTGCGGCAGTCTTCCCCGTTTTCGCAGCGCACGGTAAGCAGTCTCCACACCGCTTAAAGTTGCGCCCGCATTCTCAAAGGCATTATGGATATAGCTGTCTTCCCACGCAGTATACGGATACATGAAGGTGGACACTTCCATACAGCCGGTGGCATTGGCAATCACTGCCTGATCCTCTTCATGCAGGGCCCGCAGGACCGCACGGACCGCAAGGGGGGCGCCGCAGCCCGGACACATTCTGTGTCCCGGGGAGAAGCGCTCCGGTTTGCTCATTACTTCTTTAAAATTATACGATGCCATCGTCTCACTCCTCCTCTACTGTCTCAATCCGATATACTGGTACTGCGGGATCTCTGTGCCGCCGGTCAGCGCCTCTTCCAGCTCCGCAAACACGCCGGCAGCATCAGCGGTGGTAAAGTCCCGGCCGCCCAGGCCGTATACGTAATTTACCGCCAGGGTATCCGCATGGGCCCGGTACAGGGCAGCCATGACTTCGCTTCCAAGCACGCCGGCTCCGCCGCTGTAGCTTTCCGAACGGTCCAGAATCGCTGCCGCCTTTGCGCCTTTTAATACTTCCGCAATTTCTTCTGCCGGAAACGGCCGGAATACCCTCAGCTTCAGCACGCCGACTTTTTTCCCCTGTTCCCGCAGTTCATCCACTGCTTCTTTGGCAGTCCCGGCCGCGGATCCCATCAAAAGCATGATACAGTCCGCGTCCTCCGTGCGGTAGGCCTCAAACAGGCCGTATTCCCTGCCGGAAATCCCGCCGTATTCCCGGCCCACATCCAGAATCACCTGTTTGGCATTTTCCATGGCCTGCCGCTGGTTTTTCCGCGCTTCCATCACAAAATCCGTCTCTGCGTACGGTCCTGCGGATACCGGCCGGTGCGGATTCAGCAGAAATTCTTCCGGTTCATAAGTTCCCACAAACTCCCGCACCGGTTCGTCCGGCATCAGGCTGATATTCTGCACCGCGTGGCTGGTGATAAATCCGTCCTGGCAGATCATAATGGGCAGGTGCACATCTTTATGCTCCGCAATCCGGAAGGCCTGGATATAATTATCATAGACTTCCTGATTGTTTTCCGCATAGATCTGGATCCAGCCGGTATCCCGGGCTCCCATGCCGTCCGTATGGTCGCAGTTGATGTTGATCGGCCCGGACAGGGTGCGGTTCACCAGGGTTAGGACGATCGGCAGCCGATTGGAAGCTGCCAGCAGCAGTTCCTCCCACATCAGCGCCAGCCCGGCGGAGGATGTGGCCGTCATGGTACGGGCACCGGCAGCGGAGGCGCCGATGGCGGCGCTCATGGCAGAATGCTCGCTTTCCACCGGGATAAATTCTGTCTCCATCTGTCCGTTGGCGATATAGGTGGACACCATCTGGGGAATCTCCGTGGAGGGCGTGATGGGAAACGCCGGCATCACATCGGGATTTACCTGACGGATGGCATACGCCACTGCTTCATTTCCGGATAACCGCTCCGGAATCGGTCTGCATACCTGCTTGTTCTCTGCCATTACTCCACACCCTCCTTCATTTCAATTGCGTCAAACGGACATACCTGGGCGCAGATGCCGCATCCTTTGCAGTGATAGAAATCAAAGTCTCTCCGTTTTCCATTGACCACCGGAATGCTGCCGTCCGGGCAGCAGGGCGTACAGAGCAGACACTGTTTGCACTGCTCTGCCTTCCATATCGGTGTATTATTTCTCCATTCTCCGGTCCGGAATTCTTTTGCGGTTCCGCCATTGAATACCATCAGCCCCTCGGTCAGTCCGGTATGGGGCGTCTGTTTGCTGATTTTTGAAATATCCGTTCTCATCGGTTCTCCCTACTCATATCTGTCTGTGCTGTTTTTCCTGCTTCTGTCTGCTTCCTATGCCTGCAGAATCGCCAGGGTTCTCTCCAGGGCCCGCATGTTTCCCTCGATCACTTCCGGTTTCTTGGCAAATTTATGACCATAGGATGCACGCATTTCCCGGAGAAACTCCTCCCGGTTCATCACCTGGGTGACTGCCACTACCGTAGCCAGCATGGGGGAATTCGGGAAATTTTTTCCCAGTGTCTCCTCGGAAATCTTTCTGGCATCAATGGTTACCACTTTTCCGTGATAATCCGGCAGTTCCGCCGCCACTTCCCGGGCGGACCGGGGCGAATTGACGATAATGGCGCCCTGTTCGCTGAGACCGGCGGTCACATCCACGGAATGAAGCAGGGTTTCATCCACGACAGCCACATAATCCGGATCGTAGATATTGGAATGCACACGGATCTCTTCCTCACTGATCCTGTTATAAGCGGTAATCGGCGCGCCCATGCGCTCCGGCCCGTATTCCGGAAATCCCTGTACCTGTTTTCCGGTCTTGAATGCTACATCTGCCAGCAGGAGCGCTGCTGTCTTGGCTCCCTGGCCGCCGCGGCCATGCCAGCGGATCTCAATCCCTTTGCTCATAATTCTTATCTCCATTCTGCCGTTTCCCGACATGCTTTCAAACAATATTTCCTCTGTGTTTTTGCGCACTGCAACTATTATAGCAAGCAGAGCCTGAAAGTAAATAATATTCCTGAATTCTTTTCATTTTATCGATGAATTATTTTCATCCAAAGAATCCGACACATGAAAAAAAGCCGTCGTTTTTCATCAAACGACGACTTCCAAAAGGTTTCCGAAACTGCTCAGATCCGATTCACCAGATGCTTGCCTTCACTGTCCGGGGATTTCGATTCTTCTCTTACAAAATCCCTGAACCGCTCCCTGTCCACGCCCCAGTAATCCGAAAAATTGCCTGCGTCATACCGCAGATACTCGACCACTGTGACAATCGGTTTATACTGACAGTACTTGCCATTTCGCTCCATGCACAGATACTCTTTCTGAACCAGGTGGCTCAGATAGGTACTGACTGTCTGAGATTTCCAGTTTTTCCCATACTGCTCATTGCATGCACGCAGTATTTCATTCAGCACCATTTCCTTGTCTGACAGCCAGATAATACGCATGACCAGCTTCTCGGCCGGAGTCAAATAATACCTGTCGTGTTTGTCTACCATACCGTCCTCCTTTGTATACCAGCGAAATATCCAACTGTACCCACCGATCACATCCCTGTGCGGCACAATGCATTATGCGATACGACACCTGATACGGCTGATGCGAGAAGCACCCCGAACTATCACCTAAGAAATTAAATTTCCCTCTTACGTAAAAGAACTCAGAAGCCTGTCTCTGTAGCTTCTGAGTTCCGATGTGCACCGGAATGCCGCTGGCCGGACTCGAACCGGCACGGTTACCCGCTTGATTTTGAGTCAAGTGCGTCTGCCAATTCCGCCACAGCGGCATGCAAATACGCTTTTGCGATGAAGTTTCTTCAGTTGAATACTCGTTGAGCCTTAACCCGAACATAATAGTATCAAAACATGGAAAACTTGTCAATACGTTGTCATCTTTTGTGTTTCCATTCTAATATTTCATATTTTGTATCCTGATGTCAAAAAGTCTGCAGCATATCGGCTGCAGACTTTTCAGCGTCAATCATTACAATACGATTATTTGCCGGCCAGCTGTTTGTACTGATCAAATACATCAAAGGTGGCAAAATAATCTTCCAGGGTTTGAGCCCGCCGGATCAGCTGCACACTGCCGTCGGTCTTCAGAAGCAGTTCTGCCGAATGCAGGCGTCCGTTGTAGTTGTAACCCATGGCAAATCCGTGGGCCCCGGTGTCATGAATAAACAGATAATCCCCCATGTCAATCTTCGGCAGCATCCGGTCTACCGCAAATTTGTCATTATTCTCACACAGGGAACCGGTAACGTCGTATTTGTGGTCACATGCCGCATCTTCCTTGCTCAGCACGGTAATGTGATGATAGGAACCGTACATGGCCGGACGCATCAGGTTCGCCGCGCAGGCATCCACACCGATGTATTCCTTATAGATATGCTTCTCATGGATCGCCCGGGTCACCAGTCCACCGTAAGGGCCTGTCATAAACCGGCCCATTTCCGTGTAAATAGCTGCATTGCCCAGTCCGGCAGGCACCATGACTTCATTGAACACACGCTCTACGCCTGCGCCGATGACGCGGATGTCATTCGGGGTCTGGTCCGGTTCATAGGGGATGCCCACACCGCCGGACAGATTGACGAAGCTGATTTCCACACCGGTTTTTTCCTTGACTTCCACACAGACATCAAACAGTGTTTTCGCCAGTTCCGGATAGTAGTCATTGGTGACTGTGTTGCTTACCAGGAAGGAATGCAGGCCAAACTCTTCCACACCCTTCTCCTTCAGGATACGGTAGCCTTCAATCAGCTGTTCCTTCGTCAGTCCGTATTTGGAATCTCCCGGATTGTCCATGATTCCGTTGCTTAACTGATACACGCCGCCCGGATTATAGCGCAGACACATTTTTTTCGGGAAGGGGCCTGCCACTTTTTCAAAATATTCAATATGGGTAAAATCATCCAGGTTGATGATGGCGCCCAGTTCTTTCGCCCGTACAAACTCTTCGGCCGGTGTATCGTTTGAGGAAAACATGATGGCATCGCCGGTGAGTCCCACCGCATGGGACAGCTCCAGTTCCGCCATGGAGGAGCAGTCCGCGCCGCAGCCGTATTCCTTGAAGATCTCCATGATGAACGGGTTTGGCTCTGCCTTGACGGCAAAGTATTCCCGGAAGCCCTTGTTCCATGCGAAGGCTTCCTTCACTGCTTCTGCGTTTTCACGCATTCCCTTTTCATCATAAATATGAAACGGCGTCGGGTAGGTTTTTACAATTTCTTTCACCTGATCCAGGCTGACAAATGGTTTCTTTTTCAAAATATACTCCTTGTTTGTTCCAGAAAACAATCTCACAATAATAAGTATCTATGCCTTGTATCCGCTAAATGATACTAAAATTCCCCGGCAACGTCAATCCATGAGCAGGCAGTATACCAGTATACTTGCCAATGTATACCACTCAGTGCAAGGGATCCGCTGCCTTTCCCTGCGCTTATCTGTTCTCTGCTTGGCTTGTTCCAATTTTTCAAAAAGGCCGGCGCCGGCCGGATCTTTCACGATCCGCCGGCGCCGGTCTTTTTCTTTTCAATCAAATCGGAAACAGGATCAGCTGTCTGCTTTTCCCGTGCGTTTCAGCACATAGAATCCGTCATCCAGACAGGTGACGTAAATGTATCCGCGGTCATCCACACAGCAGTCTTCCGTAACTGCGTTGCGGGGTCCCGGGAATCCGGGGAAATAGGATTCTTCCGGTGTTTTGTTTGGATTCGGCGGAATGAAATATGCCAGCTCCTTAATATAGTAAGGATCCGATACATCATAAATCCGCAGTCCGGCCGCGAAGTAGCAGCAGTATACCCGGTCGCCGCGCTGCTCCAGCCATGGCTTGTTGCTCATGGGCTCGTGCAGGTTATGCGGGCCAAAGGGTCCCTGGCATTCCAGATTCATGATATTGAAATTCGGGTACGGAAAATCTTCCGGTACTTCCGGATACGGGAATTCCGCAATAAGTGTCGGATTGGAAGGATCCCGCACATCCACCATGTGGATGTTGTTCAGCGCCTGGGCTTCCTTGATGGATCCCGGTGGGAAGAACTGGAACCGCTCTCCCTCATTGGTTACCACTACCAGATCTCTGCCCGGAAGCGGCAGGGCCGTATGGGTACGGGCACCGGCCAGATGACTGGAGAACGTGGGCTGCAGCTGCAGATGTCCGATGCAACGCGGGCGGGTAACATCCTTGGTATCCAGAACATACAGGCCGTCTCCGCCGTATCCGCACATCATGATTCCGTCATCTCTGCGGAATGGCGGTCCGTGCATCCAGCCCTTGTCCATGAACGCAGGTACATGCGCTGCGTGATGGTCCACGGTTCTGCCCGGATATCCGTCAACAAACTGCTCCGGTGACCACCAGTTGCCCACTTCCTTCGGGTTCGCGGGATCGGAAATGTCCACGATCCGCATAATCATTCCTTCAAAACGGTCATGTTCGCAGGACAGGTATACATAAGGTCCGCCATTGTACATAAAACGATGGACCCCGATGGAATGCGGAACCCCGCAGTCCCAGTATCCCAGGAATCTGGGATTTTCCGGATCTTCCTTCAGGGAATAGATGCGGATGCCCACCTGACACTTCATATTCTGCAGTTCACTCTGCTCCACCAGGGCACCCGGACCGGATCCCGCTGTCTGCGCGCAGATCAGAAGATCGTCTGCCACCTGCAGTTTCGGGCAGGATGTGGTCGGATATTCTTCCGGATCCAGCAGTTCGAAGTATTTCACAAATCGGGTATGCTCCGGATCGGTGATTTCTGAGATCATCACCCCGTTCTGGTGGGATCCGCCAAAGCATGAACCGTACAGATAATACTTGCCTGCCGCTGTCTTATACAGCTGCATCTGAAACATGCCGCACTGTCCGTCCAGATTATTGAAATCCAGGACTTCCAGGTTCTTAATGTAGCCATTGTTTCCGGCGCCTTTTGCGTAAAACATATCAGCCATACCGTTTCCTCCTTGTCATAACATTTTGATTTTATTTTATGCCAGATTTCCGGAAGCGTCAAATAACAAAACCTGCTTCATTATAACCATATCGTTATACAAGGTCCCTGATTTCCCGGATAAAGTCTTCCATCACCGAATCCGACGGATCCGCCCGGCACAGCAGATGCAGCTCATGGGAAGTATTGAGCTGAATGCTGGAAAACGCCTCGTCCCCCAGTGCCCGGTTCCAGCTGTCCACCAGGGCTACGCCCATCCCGCACTGCACGCCGACAATCATCGCGTCCACACTGGTCACCGGATGCAGCGTCGGTGTAAATCCATAGGGCTTGCAGATACTGCGCACGGTGTCCGCCACATAGTCATAATCCCCGCTGGAAGACACCAGAAACACACTTTCTTTAAAATCTTCCGGCCGTGGAATCCCCTCTGTCTCCGGCCGGGTCAGCTCATTATACAGAAGCACCCGGGGCAGATGGGATATGACCTGATCCCGGATCATGCAGTCGCCGGCAGTATCCGCCTCAATGGACAGGATCACGTCTTCTTTTCCATATTGCAGCAGTTCCCGCACCTGGTGCGGCTCATAACTGTCAATCTCCACCTGCACGTCCGGATGTATTTCGGAAAACCGGCGCAGCAGAGGCACCACCAGTCTGGATAAATCCCAGTTTTTTATAATGCCGAACCGGAGAATCCGTTTTTCTGACTGTTCACGGATTCTGGCACGCATTTTCAGATCCATCAGATCCGCCCGGTATTTTTCAAAGAAATCGTAAAACATCCGACCGCTTTCCGTCAGTTTCACCTGCCTGGCCTCCCGGGCAAACAGCGTCACGCCAAGCTCCTTTTCCAGGCTCAGGATCTGGCGGCTGACCGCAGGCTGTGAGACATACAGTTCCCGGGCTGCTTTGGAAAAGCTTTTGTTTTTGGCCGTTGTAAGAAAGTACATGATCTGCAGGTCAGTCATTCGGTTTCCTCCCTTTGTGATTCCGATGGTTTTATGCTATCATAGGGGACAGTAAAATTGTATCCAGGAGAACAGCTATGCATTCACTTGATCAGCTGCACGGTGCCATTGGCGAAGTCAACCGGCAGATCGTGCATTTAATGAAACGAAAAATGGAACTGCTTAAAGACACCAGTCAGGCAGAAAGCACGAACGGACAGTTTCCCGGCAAAACCTACGGCGCCTATCTGCACGCCCTGGAATCCCGCCGGCTTCCGGTGGAAGACCCGACCGTGGTCTATCAGGGGGAACCCGGCGCCTACAGCGAAATGGCCGCCATCGACTTTTTCGGTCCGAATGTCCGGGCCAGGGGACTGTATCAGTTTGAGGATACCTTTAAGGCGTTAAAAAGCGGCGCGGCGGATTATGCCATCCTCCCGATCGAAAACTCCACAAGCG
>OCVV011352838.1_pt1 | contig 12196 bp, 9 predicted proteins | sample 1539721 | NCBI WGS metagenome assembly OCVV01 (sample SAMN02144230, study PRJEB22623) | gut metagenome | biome: sheep rumen | host: Ovis aries | place: New Zealand | reverse complement strand
GCTGCTGATCCTGCTGGACGACCTGGTGACGAACGTGGCCGCCTGGGCCCTGGCGGCAGGGCTGGTGCTGGTGGGCGCATGGCTGCTGCTCCGCTATTTCCGCTCCGGGATGGAGGAGCGGGTCAAGGGCATTGACCTGGCCATCGGCCTGGTGGTGCTGCTGGCCGGAATCCTGCTGATTACAAGCCCCAGCGACATGAAGGAAGTATTCCCGAAGATCTGGGGGCTTTCCCTGATCTTCGGCGCGTTCCTGAAGGTTCAGTACGCCTTTGACGAAAAGACCCTGAAGATGGACAAATGGTGGATCATGCTGATCCTTGCCGTGGTTTCGCTGACGATCGGCATCCTGGCGCTGCTGAACAAATCCCTGTTCGGGGACAACCAGAACCTGATCATCGGAATTTTCATGCTGAGCGAAGCGGTGCTGGACCTGGTGACCTTCTTCCTGCTGTCCCGGGGCATGAAACGGCAGACAACAAGCCAGCCGGCAACAGCGCCCGTGACCGCGGCTCCCGTGGCTGCGGCACCTGTGGCGGCGGCTCCCGCGGCTGAGGCCCCTATGGCCGTGGCTCCCGCGGATGAGACCCCGGCGGCACCGGAAACCCCGGATGAGGCCCCGGAGGCCTGAGGAGGACAGAAATGAAGTATGAAGCGCTGCAGGCCCTGACGGACGCGGCGGAAAGGATCGTCTTTTTCGGCGGGGCCGGGGTTTCCACGGAGAGCGGCATTCCGGACTTCCGCAGCGTGGACGGCCTGTATCACCAGAAGTATGACTATCCGCCGGAGGAGATCCTTTCCCACACCTTTTTCATGAAAAGGCCGGAGGAATTCTTCCGGTTTTACAGGGACAAGATGCTGCCGCTGGAGGCGAAGCCCAACGCGGCGCACCGGAAGCTGGCGGAATGGGAAGCGGCCGGGAAAATGACCGGCGTGGTTACCCAGAACATTGACGGACTGCACCAGGCGGCGGGAAGCAAACGGGTGTTTGAGCTGCACGGAAGCATTCACCGGAACTACTGCATGAAATGCGGGAAGAGCTATCCGCCGGAATACATCCGGGACAGCAGCGACCCGGTTCCGGTGTGCACCTGCGGCGGAAGGATCAAGCCGGACGTGGTGCTGTATGAAGAGGGACTGGACAACGACGTGATCGCCGGGGCGGTTCACGCGATCCGCAGCGCGGATCTCATGATCGTGGCGGGAACCAGCCTGACGGTTTACCCGGCGGCGGGGCTGCTGAACTATTTCCGGGGAAAGCACCTGGTGCTGATCAACCGGGACGCCACCCCGGTGGACAGCGAATGCGAGCTGGTGATCCGGGACAAGGTGGGGGAAGTGCTGGGCTCCCTTCGCTGAACGGAAACAGAACAAGGAAAAAACGATATCACATTGACAGGGAAATCCGCTTCATGATATGATTCAGCAAGCAAAGCGGGGATCCCGCCTGCCGCTCGAAAGAGGCGGCTTTTTGCTTATACACGGGAGGATGATGAAGATGAATCAGTATCGCGTGGGCATTATCGGCGCCACCGGCATGGTGGGACAGCGCTTTATTTCCCTGCTGAAGGACCATCCCTGGTTCAGGGTGACCTGCCTGGCGGCTTCCGCCAGGAGCGCGGGAAAGAAATACAGGGAAGCGGTAGGGGAAAGATGGGCCTTTGACTGGCCGATTCCGGACTACGCGGCGGACATGACGATTGTGGACGCGGCGGAAGTGGAGCAGGTGGCGTCCCAGGTGGACTTCGTGTTCTGCGCCGTGGACATGAAAAAGGACGAGATCCGCGCCCTGGAGGAAAATTACGCGAAGCACGAGGTTCCCGTGGTGAGCAACAACAGCGCCTGCCGCGGCATCGAGGATGTTCCCATGGTTGTGCCGGAAATCAACGCGGCGCACCTGGAAGTGATTGAGACCCAGCGGAAGCGCCTGGGGAGCAAATACGGCTTCATTGCGGTGAAGCCCAACTGCTCCATCCAGAGCTATGTTCCGGCGCTGACGCCCCTGCTGGACTTTGAGCCCACCGAGGTGAGCGTTTGCACCTACCAGGCCATCAGCGGCGCGGGAAAGACCTTCAAGACCTGGCCGGAGATGGTGGACAACGTGATTCCCTACATCGGCGGCGAGGACGAGAAGAGCGAGAACGAACCGCTGAAGCTGTGGGGCACGGTGGAGGACCGGGGGAACGGAAAGGTGATCGTGAACGCGGAGAAGCCCGTGATCAGCGCCCAGTGCCTGCGGGTTGCGGCCAGCGACGGCCACATGGCCGCGGTTTCCGTGCGCTTCGGCAAGAAGGTGACGAAGGAACAGATCCTGGAGCGGTGGGCGAACTACGAAACGGAAGCCCAGCGGCTGGAGCTGCCCAGCGCCCCCAAGCCCTTCCTGCAGTATTTTGAGGACCCGAGCCGTCCCCAGACCCGGCTGGACCGGGACTTCCAGAACGGCTTCGGCATCAGCATCGGCCGGCTGCGGGAGGACAAGATTTTCGACTGGCGTTTTGTGTGCCTGAGCCACAACACCATCCGCGGCGCGGCCGGCGGCGGAATCCTGACAGCGGAGCTGCTGTGCAGGAAGGGCTGGATTCAGGCGAAGGAGCACTGAGCAGGAACGGCGGCGACGCCGTCCGCATACAGATTCGTAAAGGCAGAGTAGCGTTTTCCGCGTAAAGTGTTCATGGACGGGGAGTTGCCATGGAACGAAGCAGCTTTTGCTGCGCGGTGGGGAATGCGCATCCCGCTGCTTTTCCGGCAGGAAGCCTCTGCGGATCAAGACATTTTTTTGTTCTGATTTGAAAGGAGGCTTTTTTTCATGAAGCTGAACAACAGGATCCAGCGGAAATACTTCCGGACCCCTTTCAGCGGGGAATACTGGCGGCAGGCTTTTTCAGAGCTGAAGAACACCCGGACGCTGGTTTTTGCCGCGCTGATCCTCGCGCTGCGCATCGCCGTGAAACCCCTGCGGATTCCGGTGGCAGCCGATGTGAACATCTCCTTCGGCTTTCTTTTCAACGCCCTGGGATCCATGGTGTACGGCCCGGTGGTGGCGCTGCTGAGCGGCGCTGTCTCCGATACGCTGGGGTACCTGATCGCGCCCAACGGCGTATACTATTTCCCCTTTATTTTCCTGGAGATGGGCGGATCCCTGGTTTTCGCACTGTTCCTTTACAGCACGGATATCACCCCGCTGCGGCTGATCCTGGCCAAATTCAGCGTGAACCTGCTGATCAACATCCTGCTGAATGAACCGATTATGTCCCTGTATTACCGGGATGTGCTGCACCTGAGCACCTACCAGCCCTTCGTATGGATCCGGCTGGTGAAGAACACGGTGATGCTGCCCTTTGAATCCATCCTGCTGATGGTGGTGTTCCGGGCGGTGCTTCCGGCCCTGGGGGGCGCGGGATTCACCGTTGCGGGAAGAACCGACCTGAATTACACAAAACGGCACATCGCGCTGCTGGTGACCCTGTTTGTGATCGGCGCGGCGGCGGTGACGGGATTCATCATCTACAGCTACAACACCACCTCCCTGAGCGCCTCCTACAGCGCAGGGGAAAGGACGGCGAGAAACCGGGCCCTGGAGGAGTATGTGCTGGAGAACCATCCGGACCTGAAGGCGGACCGGGTTGTTGGCATCATCGAATCCGCGTATCCCAAGGCCTTCAGCCCGGAGGTGGTATACACCGTGGCGGTGTACGGCGCGGAAGTTTCCGGGGCGGAGGAGCCGGAGAAGCTGATGGAGGAGCTGGAGGGACTGAGCAAATCCAAGGCGGCGAAGCGGGAGGAGCTGACCTTCCTGTTCCGGGAGGAGATTACCCTGAGCGGCAAAAACGCGAAAGAACCCGAAAAAGGCAGGGAATGAACCGTGAACCTTGAAACGAAGAAGAAAGCCCTGGAAGTCCTGGAGGAAATGTATCCGGAAGCCAAGGCAGAGCTGGTTTTTTCCAATCCGTATGAGATGATGGTGGCCACAATCCTTTCCGCCCAGTGTACGGACAAGCAGGTGAACAAGGTGACGCCGGCGGTGTTTGCCCGCTATCCGGACGCCTGCGCCATGGCGGAGGCCCGGGTGGAGGACCTGTATCCCATGGTGAAAAGCTGCGGCTTCAAAACAAAGGCCTCCAACATCATCGCGGCCTGCCGGATTATCCGGGATGAGTTCGGCGGGCAGGTTCCGGACCGGATGGAGGACCTTGTGCGGCTTCCGGGAGTGGGACGGAAAACCGCGAACGTGGTGCTTTCCAACGCCTTCGGCATTCCCGCCTTCGCGGTGGACACCCATGTTTTCCGGGTGAGCAACCGGATCGGCCTTTGCAGGGCGGAGACGGTGGAGGAAACGGAACGAAAGATGACCCGGCTGATTCCCCGGGAAAAATGGGGCAACGCCCATCACTGGCTGATCTGGCACGGAAGACGGGTGTGCAAGGCCCAGCGGCCGCTGTGTGAAGAATGCGGACTGAAGGAAATCTGCGACTACCGAAAGAAACAATCCTGAGCAGCTTGCGCCCGGGATGATGGAAAACCAAAGGGGTATGAATAAAAGAGGGGCCGGAACGCCGAAGGCGTCCGGCCCTTATGCTTTGCTTAATCCCAGAGCAGCAGGTCGAAGGCGGGAAGGGATTCCGTGCCTTCTTCTGACTGGGTCTGGAAGGGACCGATGCATTTGCCGTAGAAGGTGTGTTTCTCCTCCACGGCGTAGCCGGGCTCCTCGTCGGACATGAGAATGATGTACTGGGAATAATGGTCGCCGGATTTGCTGCCGGCAACAGTTGTTTTCCATTCGCTGCCGATCTGCTCGATGGAAGTGACATAGGCGCCGAAGGTCAGCACCGTTCCCACATACTGATCGGTGCGGGTGGACATTTCGTGGTAGCCGACGCGCTTGGCCTGCTTGCGGAGCTCGGCATTGCGGGCGTCCTCGGTGAGGGCGCGGGTGACGGTGAAGGTGAGGCGCTTGGTTTCATAATTCTTCTTGGAGAAAACGATGGCAATGCTGTAGTCCCCTTCGTATTTCAGCGGGATTTTGAAGGTGAAGCGGCCGGTTCCGTTGGGCCGGGAGCCTTTTTCGTAGGTATAATCCGCACAGGTGGCAATGCACTGGACATCCACCGCCTTCATGGTGGTTCCGGAAATGACCAGCTCCGTTCCGGAGAAGGAGGCGGGCACCTCACTGTCGAGGGTGACGGGGATGATGGTTTTCTTGTACAGGATGGGGGAGAAGGCCTTTTCCGCCGCCAGCTTATCGTCCACAAACACGTTGAGGGTCATCATCCAGTAGGTTTCCTCGGCTTCGGGGACGGTGACCTTCAGCTTGAAGTTACCGGTGCGGGCATGGGCATCGGTTTCGAAAAGAATGGAATCCGGGGAGCTGATGCGCATGAGCACGCCGATGACATGGGCGCCGGGCTCGGTGACGCCTTCAACGGTGAAGGAGTTGGTGTTGGTTTCCTCCGGGGGGAGGACATTGAAGGTGAGGGGGACGGAATTGGCGGGAGCGGCGGGGGCCGCGCCGGTTTCATCCGTGCCGGTTTCCCCGGCGGTTCCTTCTTCCCCGGAACCCACGCCGGCCACGACGGCCTGGAAGGTGTTGATGACATTATACAGGTTGGTGGCATGCTGCTGAACGGTCAGCTGGTTGTAGGCCTGGAAATCGAAGGTGATGGTATATCCCTGGTGGGTGGTGCGGGCCATGTAGCCGCGGTGGGTGGTGTGGACATATTTCATGAGGAGATAATGGACGGAGCCGGCCCTTTTCCGGTCCCAGCTCTGGAAGGTGTAGCCCTTCCCGGTCCACTCCTCGCTCTTTTTATACCCGTCGATGAAGGCGTTCCAGGCCTCTTTGTCGTCGCCGGCGAAGGCAAGATCCGGGAAACGGCCGGATTCATCGTCCTTGGTGACGGTGATTTCGAGGCAGGTGTGCTTCTTGTTCTTCAGGGAGCTCCAGTTCTGCAGGATGACGCCACGGGACTCAAAATCGGCCAGCAGCTCGTTTTTCGAAACGCCGAGGGACCGGAGGATATCCATATTCTGGTCCACATTATCGGCGGTGAGCACCGTGAAATTTTTATTGTCCTTCAGGGAGACCTGGGCAGGAGCGGGAGAGAGGGAATATACCGTATCGGCCAGTGCGGCAGCGCTGAAAAGAAGAAGCACCGCCAGCAGCAGGGCAAACAGCATTTTTCGCACAGGAAATCACCGACCTTTCTTTGGAAAAATTATATCATAGCCCGGGAAATATTGGCAAGTTTACGGCGCCTGGCCGCCCTGGGGGGCATCGGGACGGGAGACCAGCGCCTTGCGCCGCTTGAGGAAGGATTCCCGGTCCAGCAGGACAAGGCGCCCGCAGGTGTTGCAGCGGATGCGGATATCCGCGCCGGTGCGGAGGACCGTCCATTCGTCCCCGCCGCAGGGATGCGGCTTCCGGGTGCGGACCACGTCCCCGATCATCACCGAAAGATCCATCGGTACCGCCATAACTGTATCCCTCCATCAAACGAAGAAATGACGCGGAACCCTCCGCGGGACGGCGAAAGTATACCACAGAAAAGGGGAAAAGAGAATACGGAAGGGGGAGGCGGAAGGGGAAAGGGCGCTTTACAGGAACGGGGGATTCTGATAGAATTCACCCGAAATAAGAAGGCGCGCGGAGCGCGGACAAGCGGGAGCGGAATATGAACCAGGCAGAGAATCCAATCGGCGTTTTCGACAGCGGCGTGGGGGGAATCAGCGCGCTGCAGGCTATGATCCGGATGCTTCCGCAGGAGCATTTCATCTACTACGGCGATACGGCGAACGCCCCCTACGGGACGAAGGAAACGGGGGAGGTGCTGGCGTGCGTGCGGCGGGTGACCGGGGAGCTGCTGGCCAGGGACATCAAGGCCCTGGTGATCGCCTGCAACACGGCCACCGGCGCCGCGGCCCACATCCTGCGGAAGGAGCTGACCATTCCGGTGATCGGCATGGAGCCGGCGCTGAAGCCGGCTTCGGAGATCCGGAAAAACGGAGAAATCCTGGTGCTGGCCACGCCGCTGACACTGCACCAGGAAAAATTCAACAGGCTGATGGAAAAATACGGAGAGGGCGCCCTGCGGGTGCCCTGTACCGGACTGATGGAGCTGGTGGAAAGGGAGGACTGGGAAGGATCCAGGGCTTACCTGAAGGAGGTTTTTGCCCTGTATGACCTGCGAAAGGTGGACGCCGTGGTGCTGGGATGCACGCACTACGTTTTCCTGAAGGGAATGATCCGGGAGATGCTGCCGGAGCGGATTGCCATTACCGAGGGCAGCGAGGGAACCGCGCGGCAGCTGAAACGCGTGCTGGGGCGGGCGCACCTGCTGCGGGAAGACGGGGACGGATCGGTGGAGCTTAAGACCAGCGGCACCGGGAAGGACCTGGAAACCATGGAACGGCTGCTGCAGTTCGGCATTCCGGCGGACCCCGCCGGGGAATGACGGGAGGCGGTTACCGCTTGTCCCGGTCGATCTGCTCCAGGAACAAAAGGCCGATCAGCGCATACAGGAGGGTGAAGGCCAGCAGGATGCCCCAGCCGGTGAGCACATTTGCGGCGGTGAAGCTGTAATTGGGATTCTGCAGCTGGGAGGCGGTGAGCCGGCCCACCTTATGATTTACTTCCTCTACCGTGAGGACTTTCTGAACCCGGGAAACGAAGCTTTCCGGGTCTTCGTTTTTCATGGTGTTCAGGGCGGTCATGAGCACGGAGGACTCCTGGGAATTATAATCCGCCACGGTGCACACGGACTGGATGGCCCACTTGGAGATGGTTCCGTTGGAAAGGGTTACGCCCAGGCTGTTGAGGGGGATGACGAAATTGGCAAAGATCAGCTGGACGATGAGCACAAAGGGCATGACCGTCATGGCGGCGGTGGTGGAATGGACGATGCAGGAGATCATGAGCCCCAGCATATCGGAGCAGAAGGTGACCAGGAACATGGTGATGCCCAGGTCCAGGAGGAAGCTGCCGGTGACGGCGCTTCCGGAGGGAAGGTGTACCCGGAAGACCAGGAACACGATGAGGGTCATGACCACCTGGATGAAGCAGATGCCCGCCTGGTAGATCATATGGGAGGCCAGGTAGGAGGAAATATGAAGCCCGGCCCGGTGCTCCCGCTTGATAATGCCCCGCTCCTTGCAGACCGCCTGGATGGAATTGAAAACGCCGTTCCACAGGCTTACGCAGGCGATGGCGAAGGCGGCATAGGCCGTGCCCTCCATGTTGATGAACATCCGGGGGCCGATGACATAGACCACCAGGTAGGCGATGATACCGGAGAGGGGGAGGACCTTCCAGTTTCCCTCATTGATGAACATGCGCAGGTGCTTCCCGAGAAAAATGGGGATCTGCTGGAGGCGGTTCCTGTAGCGGATATCCTGCTCCCCGGCAGCGGGAGCTCCTTCCGGGGCCTCCTCCCGGCCGGCTTCCCGGAAGGAGCCGGATTTGCGGCTGTCCCGCTGCAGGGACCAGGACCTGTACTTTTCAATATACTCATCCGCCCGTCCTTCGCCGCCTTCGTTGACCGCGTTGATGCGCTTTACCACGTTTTCCAGGGAATCGGTATCAAAGAACTCCTTTGCCTCCCGGATTCCGCCGTAGAAGGCCAGCTGGCCCACATGGGTTTCCGTTCCCTTGGCGAGGACGATGACCTTGTCGAACAGGTGGGCCACCCGGTCGGGAGCGTGGGTGATGACGAGGACGATTTTGCCCTGGCAGGCAATGAGACGGAGATTTTCCATGAGCTCCCGGGCCATGATTCCGTCCAGGCCGGAATCCGGCTCGTCCAGGATAAAAAGATTCGGGCTGGAGACGAACTCCGTGCAGATGGAGAGGCGCTTTTTCTGGCCTCCGGAAAGCTTGCTGACCAGGGTGTTTTCCCGGCCGGTGAGGCCGAAGGTTTCCAGCACCATGCGGATGCGGCGGTTCTTTTCCTCGGGGGTCATGGAGGCGGGAAGCCGGAGGTCCGCGGCGTTGCTGACGGTCATGAGGACCGTATCCTCCTCCCGCATCAGGTTTTCCTGGGGGACGAAGCCGATGCGGTGCTTGACCTGGTCATACTGGCGGTAATAATCGATGCCGCTTTCGGTGATGGTGGCCCTGGCTTTTTCATAGCCGGTGACGGCGTTGACAAAGGTGCTTTTTCCGGCGCCGGAACCGCCGAGGATCATGACCATTTCCCCGGGCTCGATTTCCAGGTTGATATCCTTCAGGAGGGTAACGGTTTTCGCGGCGCTGCGGACGGTGCGCTCATCGATGGCGATGGACAGGGTGCCGCCCCTGGAGCGGGCGCTGTAAAGGAGGCCGGAGCCTTCAAAGATGAAGCGGGCGCTGCCGACCTGGAGCCAGTCATCAAAGCGGAGGGGCGTTTCTTCCCGGACGCTTTTGCCGTTGAGGAGCAGGCCTTCCACCCCGATGCGGGCCAGGTGCCAGGAGCTGTTTTCGTATTCAAGGGTCAGGGCGGCGGTTTCCCCGCCGTCCTTCTCCTGCTCGATGACAACGGTGTGGCGGCCGTCATCCATGTTGATGACCTGCCAGTCGGCAGAAGACACGAATTCCCGGAGAAATACGGCGGTGAGCATCCGGTCGTTGGACAGGCGGATGACGGTGTTGTCCTCCAGCTGCCGCTCCTGGCCGCAGGGGAGCAGCGAGCCGCCCACAAAGGTATAGACATTTTCGCTGAGGTTCCGGTAGATCCAGCTTCCGTCCTCAAAGCGGATTTCGCACTGCTCCTCATCCAGGAAGGGATAGGCCAGCTGCAGGTCCGCGGTGGTGAAGACATCCATCTCCTGCTTTCCGCGGATGACCGCGCTGTCAAAGATCACATACTGCCGGGGCTTTTCCCCGGCTTCAAAAAAGACCAGTCCGGCAGGGATTTCAGGCCTTTTCACGGTTTTATGCTCGCTCATACTTTTCGCCTCCGGTCAGGGCTGTGATTCCGCCGGGTCGGGACTGCTTCCTTCCTCCCCGAGCTGCTCGGTGAGGAAGGCGGAGATTCCGGCGGCGGTGGACAGAAGAAGCTCATTTACATCCGGATTTTCCGAAAGGGCTTTGACTTCCTGCTCGATTACGGGCATGAGCCTGCTCCTGCTGTCGGACAGATGGAACATCAGCTTCCTGAGATTTTCGCTGCGCAGCAGGCTTCCCAGGAATTCGTGATCCGGATCCGCTTCACTCACCGCCTGGAGGAAGCGGATCAGGACGCTTCCGAACCAGGTGGTTTCATCCAAGGGGTTCTCCCCGTCCGGGGAAAGGAAAGAAGTATCCTCCCCGCCAAGGGAGGGAAGAGGGGCCCCGCCGAAAAGCCTGTCCAGGAACCCATCGGACTCCAGGACGGCGCGGAAACCGGAAAGCCAGGAGGACAGCTCCGGGTCCATGACCACCGCCTCCAGCTCACCGAGAAGCTGCTGCCCCTCCCCGGAGAGGTTATACTCATCCACCACGCTTCTGACCCGGTCCACACTGTCCCAGATGACGCCGATGGTCTGCCGGTCCTTTGCGGAAACATCCAGCTCCGCCAGGACCTTCATGGTGACGGGACGGTTTTCATAAAACCAGAGGGCCGCCTTCACGAAGACTTCCGAAAAAAGCTCCTGGATATCATTGCGGCTCAGCAGGCTGCGGACTTCCTCATTCCGGAGGGTTTCCACCAGGAAACGCAGGTTATCCGCCAGGGAGCCGACCTCGTCGCCCTCCCGGGTTACGACGGATTCCTGCAGGTCGGCAGTGCTGCCGTCCTCCCCAAGGGCGGGAAGGCAGCCGAAGAGCAGGAGGGCAGCCAGGCAGGCAGCCAGCCATTTTCGCACAGTCAATTTTGCGCCTCCTTTGCGGACGGACTCGAAACAACCGCCGAAAAACGGGGAGTTCCGGGGAAAAAGCTTTTCCAAAGCGTATCGCCCGGGGCCCCGGTTGTCAACAGAAAAGCGGAAAAATGCTTTAAAAAGTCTTCTGAAAGTCCAAAAAACACAAACAATTGCTTTTCAATCTCCATTCAGTGTGCTATAATCGAATTTGACATGGCACAGACCGCCCCATCCGGTCTACAGGATGGGATGCGTAAAAAAACAATATGGAGGAATTTATTATGGCTGAATTCACAACCGGAAACATTCGGAATATCGCCCTCATGGGTCATGGCAGCGAGGGCAAAACCACGCTGACCGAGGCGATGCTCTTTGCTGCCGGAATGATCGACCGCCAGGGCAAGGTGGAAGACGGAACCACCGTGTCCGACTTTGATCCCGAAGAGAAAAAGCGCGGCTTCTCCATCAGCGCCAGCTACGCGCCGGTGCCCTGGGACGGAAAAGTGATCAACGTGATTGACGTGCCCGGATACTTCGACTTCATCGGCGAGCTGATGGGGCCCCTGCGGGTTATCGAGACGGCCGTGATCGTCGTGGGCGGCGTGAACGGACTGAACGTCGGCGCCGAGAAGGCCTGGGATTACGCCGGAAAGCACGGCCTGGGCCGGATGTTCATCGTGAACCAGATGGACCGGGAGCACGCCAACTTTGAGAAGGTGACCGCGGAGCTGCGCGAAAAATACGGCTCCAGCGTTGTTCCGATCCTGATCCCGCTGGGACAGGGCGCCGGTTTCCGGGGCGTTGTGAATGTACTGGAGAAAAAGGCCTATGAAGGCGCCTACAAGAAGAGCAAGGAAGTTCCCATGCCCGCCGAGCTGGAGGACGAAGTGAACGAAGCCTTCGAATACCTGACCGAGCAGGCCGCCGCGGCGGATGACGACCTGATGATGAAGTACCTGGAAGGCGAGGAGCTGACCTATGAGGAGATCATGGCCGGCTTCCGCAAGGGCATGAAGGACGGAAGCATCGTTCCCGTGGTTGCGTGCTCCGCGCTGACCGGCGTGGGCATCGCCCGCACCATGGACCTGATGGCGAAGTACCTGCCGTCTCCTGCCCACGAAGGCCTGTTCCAGACGGGCAAAAACCCCAAGACCGGCGAAGAGATCAAGCGGGTCTGCAAGGACGAGGAGCCCTTCTCCGCGCTGGTGTTCAAGACCATCGCCGACCCCTTCGTCGGAAAGATGAGCCTGGTGCGGGTTTTCTCCGGCGTGCTGACCGGATCCACCCCCCTGTACAACGCCAACAAGGAAAAGACGGAAAAGGCCGGCGGCCTCTTCTCCATGAAGGGCAACAAGCAGAGCAACGTGGACAAGCTGCACGCCGGCGACCT
>OCVV010891993.1_pt1 | contig 12196 bp, 14 predicted proteins | sample 1539721 | NCBI WGS metagenome assembly OCVV01 (sample SAMN02144230, study PRJEB22623) | gut metagenome | biome: sheep rumen | host: Ovis aries | place: New Zealand | reverse complement strand
CTCAATAGCTTTTTCTCTAGATATTCCTCTACTCATTAAATAGAATAATTTATCTTCACTTATTTTAGCAACAGTTGCCTCATGTTCTAGTGAGCTACTTGTATTTTCAACAACGTTTGTTGGAAATGTATCACTTTTAGAATCTTTATCTAAAATCAAAGTATCACATTTTACCATAGCGCTACTATTTTCTGCACTTGGTTTTATATCAACTTTACCTCTATATGATGCATCTCCACCATTTCTAGCAATACTTTTAGAAATTATATTACTAGTTGTATGTTTACCTAAATGAATCATTCTAGCTCCACTATCTTGTTGTTGATCTTTAGATGCAACACTAATAGTTATACAAGTACCATTTGAATAATCTCCTTTAAGTACACAACAAGGATATTTCATAGTAACTTTACTTCCGATATTTCCATCTATCCATTCCATTGTTCCATGATCATCAACTAATGCTCTTTTAGTAACTAAATTAAGTACATTATGTGCCCAATTTTGAACAGTAGAATATCTACATTTACTATTTTTCCCAACATATATTTCAACAATTGCAGCATGAAGTGAAGAATCACTATAAGTTGGAGCAGTACATCCTTCCACATAATGAAGTTCACTATTATCATCAACAATTATCAATGTTCTTTCAAATTGCCCCATATTTTTCGATGCTATTCTAAAGTAGTTTTGAAGAGGTCTATCTAATTTTGTATTTGGTGGTATATAGATTAAACTACCTCCACTAAATACTGCTCCATTTAAGGCAGCAAATTTATTTTCACTATTTGAAACTATCTTACCAAAATACTTTTTAACTATTTCTGGATATTTTTTTATTCCTTCTTCAATAGAAGTAAATATTACTTTTTTCTCAGTCAATTCATCTATCATATTATGATAAATAACTTCACTTTCATATTGTACTCCCATTCCATCAATATGTTTTTCACTTTCAAGTACTCCAAGATTAGATAATTCACATTTAATATCATCTCTTACACCAGTCCAACTGGTAGACATTTCTTTCCCATTTTCATTCTTATAATATATTATTTTATCAAAATCTATATCATATTTTGGACCAAATTTAGGCATATCAATTTTTTTAAATAATTCATAACTTTGTAATCTATATTCTTTTACCCAATCTGGATCTTCTTTATATTCTGATATTTTTAGTATATTATCTTTATTTAGACCAATAACTTCCATAAGTTTTTACCTTTCCTGAACGGGAAGATTCTAATAATTTTTTGTGAAGCAACGCTTTCTCTTCTCTTGATTTTTGTCTTATATCTCTTTCATGTCTTTCTATTACTTCTGGATGATATGATTCTTGATGATATTTAAAAAATAAACCAGGTTGTCCATCTATCCATCTTACAAGATTAGAAGAATTAATCTTACCAAAAATATTAGGTTTTATATGTAAATCACGTATTGTAAGAAAATCACTTCTATCTATTCCAAATGAATCTCCATCACCTTTTTTCATGCCATAAGTTTCATCTTCTTTTATAACTGAATGATATTTACCATCTCTAATAATAGCAAAATCATAACCTTGGAATGTATTTTCATTATCTACTATTCCAACAAATTTTATATCTTTTGGATTAATAATACTCATAATATCACTCTCTTTCGTTATTAATTGCATTTCTCATAGTTTTAAAAGGAAGTAAAGCACAATTCTTTCGGTTAGGTTGTTTATAAATCGTATCATAAACATTTAATTCATCTAATTTAGATTCATCATATTCTTTTTCATCTATCATATTATAAAAATTATTAATAATATCTTCTGCTTCTTCTTTTGTTTTTCCAATTAACTTTTTTAACATAACAGAAGTTGCAGATGTGCATATTGCGCATGCTTCCCCATCAAAATATGCGTCCTTTATTATATCATTATCTAATAATATTGCAATTGTTATGTTATCTATACAAGAATTACTACGTCCATTTGTTTTAATATATTTTTCATCTTCAGGAAGTCCTTTATGAAAAGGATTTTGATAATGGTCTAAGATTATATCTCTTTTTAATTTATCATCCATTTAAAAAACCTCCTTATATGATATTGTCATATATTTCATCTTGTCTTTTTAGTGCCTCAATTAATTTATCAATTTCTTCTTTTGTATTATATAAATAAAAACTTATTCTTACAGTATTAGATTCATTAATCTCATCTTTTAAAAGTTTATCGCAATGATTTCCACTTCTTACACAGATATTAAATCTATTTAAAAATACAGAAGTATCTTGTGCAAATACTTTATCTATATTAAAAGCTATTATTCCTGATTCACTATTTTCATTATAAATAATTATATTAGGAATCTCTTTCATCTTATTTATTGCATATTTTTTTAATTTCAATTCATGTTTATGAATATTTTCTAGACCTATTTCGTTTAAATAATCAATAGCTCTAGACATACCAATTACTCCAGCAATATTTTGTGTACCTGCTTCAAATTTCCATGGTATTTCTTTTAATTCATAACTATAATCTGATTCAAAATATGAATTCATTCCTCCGCCATAACACAATGGATCAGTTTCTTTTAATAATTCATATTTCCCATATAAAAAACCAATTCCAGTTGGACCACAAAATTTATGTGCAGATGCAGCTAAAAAATCTATATTTGCTTTTTCTACATCTATTTTTAAATGACCAAGCGATTGTGCAGCATCAACTATAAAAATTATATTATTATCTTTAGTAATCTTACCTACTTCATTTATAGGTCTAATATCACCTATTACATTAGTAATATGCGCAATTGATATTACTTTTACTCGATCATTAATCATTTTTTCTAATTTAGTTAAGTCTAATGAATAATCATCTTTTAAAGGAACATATTTAATTTCAAATCCTATTTTCTCTTTTAAAATAAACCAAGGCATAACATTAGATGCATGTTCTGCTTTATCTATTATTACAATTGAATCTTTATCAAGTATCTTTGAAACATATCCAAATATTACTTCATTAAGTGCCATTGTAGCTCCAGATGTAAAAACTATCTCTTCATCTTTTTTAGCATTAATAAAATCCTTAATTTTAGTTCTAGTTTTTTCAAACTCTAAATCAGTTCTTAAACTATTATCATAATCTCCTCTATGAGCATTAGAAGTATATTCTGTATAATATTCATTTATCTTATCTATAACACATTTAGGTTTTAATGTAGTTGCACCATTATCAAAATAAATAATATTATTTTTTAAAATAGGAAAATCTTCTCTATTCATAAATATACCTCCTTACATATTAAAATTATCTTCTATAAACTTATTAAAATCTTCTAAATCAGATCCAGTTAAATTCATTTTATTTAATAGAAAACCATTGGCAAGTAATTTTTCCGAATCTTTAAAAGATATTCCTCTACTCATTAAGTAAAATATTTCACTTTCTTTAAATTTACCTATATAAGCAGCATGTTCTGCTTCTATATCTTCACTATCTATTAATAAATTAGGTGTTATATAATTATGACCATTTTTCATATTTATAATTTTACTATCTTGATTACATATACAACCTTTTAGTTTTTTATCTATTTTAGAATCCACTAAAAATTTGAATTCAGTATCAGTAAAATTTATAGCGTGATTAATTACATCACTATAGGTATTATCTTTGTTATGAAATATTTTTATGTCATACACATTATCATTATAATTAAGAATACTTGAATGATATTTTATACTTGCATTTTCTCCATTTAAATTTACTCTTGTTATATCAGAATTATCTCTAGATATTTTATTAACAATTACTGTGGAATTAGCTCTTATATTATAGTTAATTTGATTATTAGTATTAATATCTCTTTCAAATACTTCTAAACATTTATCTTCCATTACATCTATATTAATTGATTTATTACAATTTTCTAAATTAATTTCAATAGAAGTATCTTCAGTAATTATAATATCGTCTAATTTATCATCGGCATTAACAACTAACTTAAGCATTATTTTCTCCATATCCAGTTTTATCTATTTCAAATGCAAGATTAGCATCACCTGTTTTTTCAATATGTCCATTAATCATCATATGAACATAGTCAGGTTTAATATACTCAAGAACTCTTGAATAATGAGTAATAATTAAAATTGAAGTATTAGGATGTTCTTCTTTATATTCGTTTATATTTTTACAAACTACTTTTAAACTATCTACGTCTAAACCACTATCTATTTCATCTAATATAATAAAAGATGGCTCTAGTATTCTCATTTGAAGAACTTCGTTTTTCTTTCTTTCTCCTCCACTACTTCCAGAATTAATATTTTGAGTTACTACATCACTATTCATATCTAATTTTTTAATATTAGTTTCCATAGTCTTAACAAAATCAAATAATGCAATTGGTTCATCACTTCTGGCATTAAGTGCTGTTCTTAAAAATTCTCTATTAGTAACTCCTTCAATACTAATTGGAGATTGCATTGATAAGAAAATACCCTTTCTACTTCTTTCATCTACTTCTAAATTAGTAATATCTTCTCCATTAAACTCAATCTTTCCACTAGTTATATCATATTCATGAGATCCCATAATTATTTTTGATACAGTACTTTTACCAGTACCATTTGGTCCCATTATTGCATGGATTTCACCATCATTAATATCTATATTAAATTTATTTAAAATTTTCTTATCTCCAACCTTACAAGATAAATTTTCTATTTTTAACATAATATCTCCATTTCTTTCGTTAATATTATAACACTTAGGTTTTTTCTAGTAAACTAATTGTTTTTTTACGCTATATTTGATATTATTTAGAAGACAGGAGGAATTATGAAAAAAGTAAAAATATTATTATGTCTAATATTAGTTTTAGGTTTAACAGGATGTGGAAATGTTGCAAAACTTGAAAACGGGCAAGAAGCTGTAGTAACTATTAAAAAAGGAGAAGACATTTCAGTTGATGACTTATACAATGAAATGAAAGATAAATATGCTTTATCTGTTACATTAGATATGATTGATACTCAATTATTAAATAAGATCTATAAAACAGATAAAAAAGCTAATGAATATGTAGATGGTCAAATAAAACAATTAGAATATGCATATGAACAATATTATAGTTCTACTTATTCTAGTTTTGAAGAAATGTTAACTCAAGCATATGGAGTAAATAGTACTAGCGAAGCTAAAGATTTAATCTTACTTGGATATAAAAAAGATTTAGCAACAGACGATTATATTAAAGATAATATTAGTGATAAAGAAATTAAAAATTATTATGATGATGAAATCGTTGGAGATATTAAAGCAAGTCATATTCTAATTAAAGCTAACTATAAAGATGACGATGATGAAGATGATATAACACAAGCTAAGAAAGAAGCAGAAGAAAAAGCAAAAGACTTAATCAAACAATTAGATGAAGTTAAAAATGATGATGAAAAATTAAAGAAATTATTTAAAGAACTTGCTAAAAAGAATTCAGAAGATGATGGAACTAAAGAAAATGGTGGAGAACTAGACTGGTTCAATAAAGGAGAAATGGATAGTAACTTTGAAGAAGCAGCATATAAATTAAAAGTTGGTGAATATACATCTACTCCAGTTGAATCTAGTTATGGATACCACATCATTTTAAAAACTGGAGAAAAAGATAAAAAAGATTTAAAAGATGTTAAAGAAGACATAATAGAAGCTTTAGTTAAAGAGAAAAAAGAAGACGATTCAACTATTCAAAACAAAGCATTAATAGCTTTAAGAGAAAAATATGGTGTTGAATTTGAAGATAAAGATTTAAAGAAACAATATAAAACTTATAAATCAAATGCAACAACTCAAAGTGATAAATAAAAAAATCCCATTAATTTGGGATTTTTTTATTGTCTGTAACCTTTTTGATATAAAGATTGTTTTATTTTATATTCTAATTCTTCTCCACTATATTTTCTAGATAATCTCTTTTTTACTTTTTCATATTCTGTTTTATATGACAAACTATCATCATATTCTTGTAGAGCTAATACTTCATTAACTAAACTTTGATGATAACCTAAATCATTAAAATGATTAATTACTTTACTTTTCATAATAGTATAACTTTTATTTCTAATTGTTTTCATATATTTAGGTATTAACTTTTCTAATTTATCTTTTTCTAAATCAAAATCATATTTATCTAAATATTCATTAATTATATTATCATCTACTTTAGCATTTTCTAATTCTTTTCTTATTTTAAATGGACCATCATTACTAAAATTAATTTTATCATTTATAAACGCTTCAGTATAAATTTTATCATCTAAATATCTTTCTTTAATAAGTCTTTTTATAACATCATTAATAGTGTCGTATTCTATCTCTTTATTTTTTAAATACATTCTAACTTCAAATATAGATCTATATCTAGTAGAAATATATCTAATAGCTAAATCATATGCTGATAAATTATTATTTAAGACCTCTATATTATTTATAGTTTCATCATCTATTTCTTTAGTTAATAACATATTTTTTTTTAGAATTAAATCTTCATGTACTTTAATAGTACTTTTATCTTCCAATGTCAATTTATACATACTATTTCTAAGTTTAGTAAATTTTAAAATCTTCATATCAATACCTCTAATATTATTATATAAAAAAAGAAGAAATTATTCTTCATCTTTTTTTACTGTTATAAGTCCTTCTGCAACTTCTTCCAATGCTCTTCCAATAGGTTTACTACATTTATAATTTTTTTCAGGCATTTGATAAAACCCAGTTTTTTCCATTTCTCTAGCTCTACGAGAAGCTATATGAACTAATTCATATTTAGAAGTTACAATATTTAATAATTTGTCTACTGAAGGATAAATCACTATATCACACTCCTATTTTAAAGATAAAACTATTTACATAAGTGTTCAACTATTTACAAATAATTTTACAATAATTTACACACCAGTATTATCAAATTCAGGTATAAATGACTCCTTCATTGTATCCCCTTCTTGAATAAATGCGTTGGTAATACCTATATCTAATGCATAATTAATAACATCATCATATTCTTCATCAGTTACTTTTCTATTTAAGTTTTCATATTCTAATTTATATACAGGTGTATATTGATTCATAATACTTATATAAATATTATCTTTATATTCATCATATAAATATTTAATAATTTTTTTAGCGTCATCTACTTCACCTGGTAGAACTAAAACTCTAACTATAACTCCTTTTTTTATTATTCCATTTTCAATAATAGGTTTACCTACTTGTTTATACATTTCTTTTATATTTCTAGTTGCAACTTCAAAATAATCTGAAACTTTTGAATATTTAAGAGCTAACTTATTATCAAAATATTTTAAATCTGGTAAATACACATCTATTTTATTATTTAATTCTTTCATAGCTTCTAAACTTTCATATGAACTAGTATTGTAAATTATTGGTATATTAAGACCTTTATTTTTACTTAATTCAATAGCTTTAATAATACTAGGTATATAATGAGTAGGAGTTACTAAATTAATATTATTAGCTTTTTTTTCTTGTAATTCTATAAATATATCACTAAGTCTTTCTATTGTTATCTCTTTACCAAAACCATCTCTACTTATATCTCTATTTTGGCAAAAAATACATTTTAAATTACAATTAGAGAAGAATACTGCGCCACTACCATTTTCACCAGATATAATTGGTTCTTCCCAGTAATGAAGAGCAGCTCGTGCAACAACTAACTTATTTGATGCATTACACACTCCCTTTTCTTTTTCTCTATTTATATGACATTTTCTATTACATAAAATACAATCTTTATAATCCATATCTTCTTTTAACCAATCCTTTAACTATAATTTCTTGATCAATAAAATGATTAGTTATTATATACAACTTTTGTCTTTTATTAAATAGGTATCTAGCATATGGAATTTTATTTAATGAAAAATGTACTCCCTTTTTTCTAAGATAAGGACATACAAATAACTTACAAGCAATATTTCTTGTAGTGCATCTTCCATCTTTTAGTTTTTCACAATCTCTACCTTCTTTATATCCATGACAACAACCATTTTCATATGTATCCCTTATTATTCCTTTATCTATCATATCTTGGCGTCTACTACATATATTATTTTTAAATCCACAGAGATTCTTTCCATAGAACTCATCATCTAAATAATCGCATATAAAATTATGAGCTAATAAATATCTTTTTTCTATATTTTTTTCATTTATTATTTTTTCAAAATTCTTAAGTTCTTCTTTCTTTTTCTTTTCACTTATTATTTGTTTATTAATAAACCTTTTAGTTCTTATATAAATTATTTTATCAAACATCTAATTACCTACTTATATTCAATTGATTTACCATTTATATCTACTAAGTATATTTTCTTTTCACCATTTGATGATAATACTGATTTAACATTAGTTATATTATTATATCTAGTACTTTTTTCAATATAAGTACCATTTTCATTAATTAATTCAGAAAGAGTTCCATCTTCTTTTAATATAAAGCACTTATCATTTTCAATATCAATATCTAATACATTAGTAATATTAGTTTTTATTCCACAAATGTTGTCAAGTCCAGGTATTAATTCACAGTTGTCATTACCTTTTGCATATAAAACATTATCTGTTCCAAGATAATATCCACTAAAATCACTAAATGATACTTCTTTAACATAGTCTCTATTTTTTAATCCATTTAAATAATCATTATAATTATTTTTAACAATCTTTGTGCAAACTTTTTCTTTTACATCTTCTCTAACTTCAGTACTAGTAACTATATACAATCCAGTTAAAAATATAATTAATGATATTAAAATTATAAATACATTCTTTTTCATTATTTCTCCTTTTTATAAAATGGTTTTGCTTTTAAATTATCAATAAATTCTTTTATAACATCATTATTTAGATAAGCGATATCAACTAAAATATTTTTTGTTTCCAATTCTTTTCCTAGTTTCTCAAATAACTTGCCATCATCTTTATCTATAACTAATAACATGCCAAGGTTATTCTTTTTATGTATTTTAAATATATATGCTTTAGTTATATCTTTATACTTTTTAAGTACTTTTATTATATCTTTTGTTTCTTCTGGATCTTTATCAAATAATTCTACTCCTACTTTATTAGAATTATATATCTCTTCTAAATTTTCTTTTGTAAGAGATATATTTTCAGTAAAAGGATTAATTACAAGACCAGTTGCATTATTACTCATGATAATATGAACAAATTCAGTAAAAGATACGTTAACTGTATCATATTCTTTATTATCAGGGTGTTTTAAAAATGCTTCATTATCTGTATATGCTTGGAAATAATTTTCTCCTTTATCATTTGTTAATAAATATAAATTTATTTCATCTTCAATATTTTCACCCTTACCTATAGGAGCAATAAATACTGAATCCATAAGAGTTGTAGTAAATTCTTCTAATAATTCAGGATTATTTTGTAGACTTAGTTCTATCATTAACATTTTAAGTTTATCATTGTTAATTTCTATATTCATACAATCACCAATACTATTATAACATTAATAAATAGTGATGTCTAAATTAGTATTTTATGTTAAAATATATTAGAGAATAGAAGGTGATAACATGCCAGCTGCAACAATTCACAGATGTGTTGGTAAGAAGATATTAGAAATAACAAATATGTATACTGATGAATATGATAAAAAATTATTTGAAATAGGTTGTGTTGCTCCAGATAGTTGGAAGAATACATCTCAATATAAAAATTCTCCATTACCTAAAAAGATTAAAAGACGTGCATCTCATTTTTCACCTGAAGGTAAATATATAGAATATTATTTAAACTTTTATGATAAATATAAACCTACTATTGATGATCCATTTATGATGGGATATCTAATACATTTAATGACAGATTTCTACTGGAGATATATTATGTTTTATAATTATTTTAATAGAGATGGATCAATCAGATTATTAGATGGATCTTCAGTAAATGGAGAGAAAGGTGTAAGAAAAACACTTCTTAAAAATGAGACAGCAAAGATAGCTACTTTAATTTCGAAAGAATATAAATTAAAATGGCTTGATCAATTATCTGATAATGAAATAGAAAGATTAACTAAAATTGATGAGTTAGAATACGATGGTCTAAATGAAACATTAATATATGATAATAAAGAAGCAAATGACACCATTGATTATGAATTAAAAGTATATAGAGTAAAAGATTTTAAAAATGGTATTACAAAATGTTCTAATATTATTATTGGAGAATTAGGTAATATAGGAATAGCAGAATTATTATAAAAAAAATAACATCACAAGATGTTATTTTACTATGTCTTTTACTTTTAGTAATTGATCATATACTTTTTCAAAGGATTGGACTACTTTTGGATTATAAAGAGTTCCACTTCCTTTTTTTATTATTTCTAAAGAATTATCTAATTCCTTTGTCTCCATATCGTTAAAATCAACTGCTATTTTTAAAACTTGAGCTGAAATTGGAATAGAATCTCCTTCAACTTTATTAGGAAGTCCTGATCCATCATAATTTTCTTGATGAAAACTAATCATATCTTTAACATAATGATTAAAAATACGATCTGTATTTCTATATAATATACTATCAAATATAGTAAGACCTATCTGAGTACTACTATTAATAATTTGTAAATCTTCTTCAGTATACTCTTTCTTTTTTAATATCTTTTTAGGTAAAGTAAATACACCAATATCATAATACTTAGATGCTTCCGTAATCTTTTCTAATCTTTCATTATCGACTCTATATTCTTCATAATCATCTGATACTTGTTTCATAATTATATTTGTATAAGAACTTATTCTTTTAAGACCAGTTTCACAATCTAATAGATATGATTTTAATATTACTCTTAGTACATTTTTAATATCTTCATGTTGAGTTAATACAATTTCATTTAATGAGTTATTAGATTTATATATTTTAATTAAGTTATTCATTCTATGTTTAACTATTGGAACAGTAAATGGTTTTTCAAGAACGTCAGCTATTGGGTAGTTATAAGCTTTATTACGAACTTCTTGGTTATCACCACTAATGATTATTATAGGCATCTTTGTTATTAAGTTTTTACTAGCTAAATAATTTAATACATCGAACCCATCAACTCCAGGCATATTTAAATCTAAAAACATACCAACTATCTTTATCTTTTTTTCTAATCTTTCATTTAAATTATCATCTATTAATTTAATTACTTCTTCTCCATTACTACATACTTTAACTTTATAAGATCCAATAAAACATCTTTTTAAAATATCACAAGTAACATTATCATCATCAACAATAAGTAATGTTTTTTCTCCTTCTCCTAAATCAGTTAACATAGATTCACTAACTTTTTGACATAATTCAGGATAAGAATTAGATAAATCCATAGTAGCATTATTTACATATTCAATAATACCTTTTATTTCAGGATTTCTTGATGATACATTTATATCTACTACTCTATTTAATTTGATAATAGTATCAGCAACACTATCTAATATTACTTCAATTTTCTTTTCTAATTCTTCTTCTCTAGGACTGTTTTCTACAGTAATTGATTTAAATTTATCAGGAGTAACTAATAGTAGTACTACATCATTTCCATCACTATCTTTTATTACTTTAGAAACATTTGTATACCAGTTATAAATACCTTCTTCATTTTTTTTACGATATTTACATTTTTTGATTTCTCCTGGTCCAAAATTATTAATAGTAATACAATCAATCATTTCCTTTATATCATCTGTATGAACTAACTTTTCAATATCAGCAAATCTAGTAGTAAATGCATATCTATTTACTTCTTTTAATTCTTTATTATCAATTTTATATTCTATTTCTATATCTTTTAAAGTATCTAATACAAAAACACCCTCAAAAAAATCAGGTAATATACCTATGATTGATTCAAAATATTCATTATTCATACTACCAACTCCTATTATTGATTTAAGTATAACATACAAATAAAAAAAAGACTATCAGTCTTATTTCATTTCCATAATACTAATAGTCTTCTCTACAATATTTCTAACATTATCAATTGTAAATGGCTTTTTTAATACATCTATAATTGGATATTCAAATGCTTTTTCAATAGTATCTTGTCCATCATCTCCAGTAATAATAGAAACAGGTACAGTA
>OCVV011336437.1_pt1 | contig 12200 bp, 9 predicted proteins | sample 1539721 | NCBI WGS metagenome assembly OCVV01 (sample SAMN02144230, study PRJEB22623) | gut metagenome | biome: sheep rumen | host: Ovis aries | place: New Zealand | reverse complement strand
ACATCACTCGGTAATTCTGAAGATCCCAATATTAATTGAACACCCAATAGTGAAAAGAAAAAAAAGTCCACTAAACCAATCAATAAAGAAAACAATCTGAAAAGTAAACTGTTTTTAGGAGTAAATTGAGGACTTGCCTGAATGATAATTGTCTGAGTATTGTTGGAATCATTAGCTTGATTATTGTTGAACTTTGCAAACTCTGGAAAACTGTTTAAATCATATTGCATATGCAAATCTGTTGATCCACAATGTAAACAAGCACCCGTTTCCCTAGGATTCACTGATTTACATGAAAAACAAATCTTGTTATATGAAAGTTTTGGAATTGTCACATCATTTAATATCATTTTTAATTCGCTTTCATTTTCCGCAAATTCCAGTGTGTGACCACATTTTTCACATTTATCAAAGCTTAAAGGCTGTTTTTCATCAACCTCAACATAATTTTTACAACTTCGACATACTATAAAACTCATAATAACCAATTCTCTAGTTTACTTTATATAATATATTTTATTTACTTATAATAGTTTATATTTTTTCAGCCTGCAGATATGTTCTTTTTCCTTCAGTAATCCTGACATCAACAAAAGAACCTATTTCAACATCGTCCACAATAACATTCTTGTACGAATTCGTATATCCTACAAATCCTCCTGAAGTTCCTTTACCCGTTATCAACACTTTTTGAACAGAACCTTCATACTTCTTATTGTTTTCAAGCATAACCTCTGTTTTGACCTTGTTGACCTTATGGGTACGTTCTTTCATCAGAGCATGATCTATCTCTTTTAATGAGCTTGACTTTGCACCCGGCCTATGCATATACTTTGAAATATGAATAATATCCGGTTTTATCTCATACAACAAATCAATGGTTTTCTGGAAATCATCATCTGTTTCTGTTGGGTAACCAACTATAATGTCTGTTGCAATTGACAAATCAGGAATTTCACTCCTGAATTTGTCGATAATCATCTTATATTCTTCCAGAGTGTGCAATCTATTCATTTCTTCCAAAACCTTGGCACTGCCTGTTTGAATAGGGATGTGTACAAAATTATAGATTTTTTCATTGTTTTTGATGACGTTTATGACTTCATCCAACTGCCCTTTTAAGCTCTTCGGATGCATCATACCTACACGTATGCGAAAATCTCCATCTATAGCTGCCAGTTGATTTAACAACTGTGAAAAAGATTCCCCCGTGTCCATACCATAACATGCAGAATCTTGTGCAGTAACCTGCAGTTCCTTGCATCCTTTGGAAATTGCTTCTTTGGCTTCCTCAACTATTTTTTCTATAGGATAACTGACCAGGAAACCCCGTGCTATCTTTGTACAGCAGAAGGTACATGCCCCGTTACAACCCTCACATATCTGAAGAATATGAATCAATGAATCGAAGTTCTTGTAAACTGTTCCTGCCTTTATCATTGAGGTTTTTCCACATTCATGAATCACCTCTCCACAGACGGATTTGTTTACCACCTCATTAATCATGTCTATTTTATGAGGGCCAATCCAACAGGAATCACCTGCGAATTTATTTAAACGTTCGGAATCAACTTCCACCATACATCCCCCAACTATTAACTTTTTGTCAGGATATTCTGTTTTGATCTTATTGATTCTGGTAATCATCTTTTGTTCTGTTGGCAATTTCACATAGCATGTATTTAATATTACAACATCCGCATCTGTTATGTCATCAACTATTTCATGCTCATCCCCAAGGATATTGGCCATAATCTGCCCGTCGGCCTGGTTAAAAGTGCATCCATATGTTTCTAAATAAACTTTCATTTTACCACAATTAATTATAGCTTTTTTCTTTAGAGGTCGTCTTTACAACATATTCCGTCAAATCGTATTTGATTTTTGATTTGTCCTTGGATGATAGTAACTTACCGTAAACCCTTTTAATTACCCTGGCATAAGCAAAACCTTTTTTCATATTACGTTCCAATGTTTTTATACCGTAAACTCTGAATTTCAGGCCATTTATTTCTCCAACATCACCTATTGAAATAATGAATTCGCGTTCCACTTCAATTTTGTGTGAAATTACGTTTCCCTGATTGTCTATGGACACACCTATTCTTGCAAGGGTATCTAATGATTTAGCCCAGATTGTTTTTATATCAACTACCGGACATTCATAGACGCGATTGCCATCATTGTTTTCTATTGATGTTACTTCAACATCCTTGTTGTCTATATACAGCAGGGTTCCTGTTTCCAAATATTCATCGGAATATAGTTTAACATTTGTCTTCCATGACCTTTCGAATTCACTTATAATGACCCTTACTTCGATTTCATATGCTTCTTCAGGTGCGGTTTCATGATAAACGTGGCCACAGTCCATACACTGAACCAACAATTCCTTTGTTTTTTTTCCTTTGGATTTTAATATTTCGTATTCCTCATTTCCGCAACTTGGACATACCATTATTCTGCCTCCTCTTTGTTTTTCAAATATTGTTCCACTAATCCACCATTTTCCAAAATGTTTAACATTGCAGGATCAAATGCTTTGAAATTTATTGTTTCGTCTTTGGTTATGTTGGTGATTGTTCCTGCTTCAACATCAACCTCCACAATATCTCCTTCGTCAACATCAATATCCGCAGTGATGACAGGCAAACCTATGTTGATTGCATTCCTGTAAAATATTCTTGCAAATGATTTTGCTATGACCACTGAAACTCCTGCTGTTTTTATGGCTACTGGTGCCTGTTCTCTCGAGGATCCACAACCAAAATTCCATCCTGCAACAATTATATCACCTTTGTTGACTTTTTGGGAAAATTCCGGATCTTCCGCTTCCATAACATGGTCTGCTAGGTCCTGTGGGTTGAAAGTCCTGAGATATCTTCCAGCAATTATTACATCAGTATCTATACTGTCTCTAAATTTCCATACTTTTCCTTTCATTTTTTCCATTTTATTTTTCCACCTGGTTATTTGATTATGGCACCATGATTTTTGCCTTTTGTAATCTGAATATGCGTATCACTGTCAGTTAAATCTGTTATCTGATTTATTAAATCCTTTGATAATGAATCAGTTATTCCAAAACATGTAGGACCAAAAGAACTCATACCCACACAGGGTATGTCAATGCTTTTCATATTTTCAAGTAGTGTGTTAACTTTTGAATCCTGCAAGTCCCGTTCTATTTTTTTGAATCCCATAGATTGAATTTTATTAACCGAATCGCCGAAACTTTCAATATCCTCCTCAATAACCGCAGGCATTAATTTCATCAATGTCAAATAACAGATTCTTTCGACATCATTAATGTTTATGGGAGAATATGTTTGAAATATATCGATTTCCTCATTTCCCGAAGCTCCCTGCGAAATGTTTGGAGTTATAAGAATTATATCCCAGTCTTCTGGAAAATCATACCTTGCAAGCAGAGGTGGGGGTGAAACTTTTGAAGCAGATGAGGGTAAGAAATCATTTTTTACTGATTTCTTATGGCCACCGTCAATTATTAAACCACCTTTATCAAATGAATGTACTCCAATACCACTGGTTCCTCCCCTTTGAATAATCTTTGCCAATTCATATGCATTTAATTCAATGTCATTTAAGGATGAAATCAGTTTTGCGACTGATAATGACAGTTGTGTACCCAAACCTAATCCATGATGAATAGGATATGATTCATGAATTCTGAAAGAGTAGTTTGTATCAATGTTGAGATATTTCTTTATCTTATCTTCAGCGTCGAGAATCTTTGATTCGTATACTTCTTTGTTTACAATTGAAACATCATCATCAAATCCAATAACAGTATCGTCATCCGTTTGTGTACATTCCATTTTTAATGATGGTTTTTCAAGGGTTATTCCTATGCCACCATCCAATCTACCTTCAAGTCCATTAAGATCTATTAAAGATAAATGTAATCTTGCAGAAGTTTCAATTTCCAAAATAATACAACCTAAAACGATTTTATTTTATTTATAAACTATGATTATGTATGTGAATGATTATTTATACAATTTATTATTCAAAAAAGATGTTTCTATCAAAAAATAAAAAAAATTGGAACTATAAAAATTTGGACATGTATGGTCCATTTTTATGATATCCTAATTTTCTGTAGTAATCTCGGACTCCAATACCGCTGATTATTAAAAGTTTATCCTTGTCAAATTCATCTTTGGCTATTTGCTCGGCAGTTTTAAGTAGTTCGGCACCGAATCCTCTGTGTTGCCACAACTGTGTGTCATTTTTTCCGATTTCCTGCATTTGTCCATAAACGTGCAGTTCACGAATCAATGCACTGGAATTGGTTATTTCCTGTCTGAAGACCCCTTTTGAAGGAATTCTTAATCTTGTAAATCCTATGAGTATATCGTTATCCGGATCTTCAACAGAGAGGAATATCTCTTTTCCACCGGTTACATCATAATCGGTACGTAACAATTCGATATTGTTATAATCCGGTTCAATTCCATGAGCTTTTTTATGTCCTACTTCCCGGCACCTGATACATTGACACTGCACATCTTCTTCTTCCAATCTGTTATATACCAGTTCCCCCAGATTTGATTTTTTTACTCCGGCATCAATCAACGTTGCAGGAATATCCCTTTGAATTCTCATGGTACGTACCCATTTGGGTAGAATTTTCTTGATTTCAACAATCAGGTCAACAGCTTCTTCAGAGGAATAGGGTTCATATTCACCTTTTTTCCATAATTCATAAAATTCAGAGCCTTCAGTAACAAGACATGGATATATTTTCAGCATGTCCGGTGAGAATAAACTTTCTGAAAACAATCTTTTAAACATGTTTAAATCGCTTTCAAAAGTGGAAAACAATCCGGGCATCATGTGCATTGCTACTTTGATTCCTGAATCTCTCAACAATTGATTGGCTTCCACCACATCCTGTATTGTATGTCCTCTATCCACCCGTTTATATCTATAATTATATAATGTTTGAACCCCAAGTTCAACTCTTGTAACACCATAACTTAACATCCTGTTTATTTCCTCGATTTTGGAATAATCAGGTCTTGTTTCAAATGTTAATCCGACACATCTAACTTTACTATGTTCATTTGTTTTCTGCACATCATGAAGGTATAAAAAATCATTCGGAGGAATTATTTCTATTTCCCTTTGGTTTTTAGGAATTTGTGAGGATACCTTTTCAAAATCATTCATGGCCCTTAAACATTGTGTTACAAACCATTCCTGATAATCCAGTGTTCTTGAGGCAAAGGTTCCTCCCATGATAATTAACTCAACTTTGTCTATAGGATGTCCTATGTTATTCAACTGATATAACCTATTGAATGTCTGAATATATGGATGAAATTCAAACATTCTGGCCCTTAATGCAGCAGGTTCTTCACCAGTATAACTTGGTGGAGCAATACTACTTTCAGGACAGTATTTACAACGACCATGAGGACATTTGTGGGGACTGCACATTACAGCAACTATTGCAACTCCCGAAATTGTTCTGGATGGTTTTTTCATTAAAATTGGCCTTAACAACTCCAGTTCTTCAGAATTGGCGTATTGCAATATCTTTGAATTACTCATAAATCCTGGCAAATTTAATTCTCTGCATGTTTGAATTTTTAGTTTTTCTAATTCTTTTTTAGTGGAGATATTGTTATCTATCGCTTTTTTAATGATTAATCTACATGCATCCTCCATATTTTTCAAACCTCCTGATAAAATTATATTTATAACAAAAATGTATTATTATTAAGTGCATATACTAATATTATAAGAAAATAAAGGTGACATTATGAAAACTTCTAAAATAATAGGTAAAAAAGTTTTAGATTGTGAAGCTAACGAAATTGGAAAAGTAAGTGATATTGACATTGATCTTAAATCAAACGTGATTAATAAGGTAATTATTAATACTGGAGAACTCAGTCTAAGAAAAGTAAATTATGATGTAACACCAGCCATGATTGCTCAAGTAGGTGATTACATACTATTAAAAATTTCCAACTCTGAATTATCTTCTAAAAAACCTGATGAAAATCCGGATGTGGAAATTGTTGATCCAAGTGAATTAGAAGAAAAGAAATAACTAATTTGATTATTTCTCTTTTCTTTCTTGTAATGTTTTAACAGCTTTTGGAAACTCTTCTCTGAATTTTAATACTTGTTCTGTCGGAATTGAGAAGCTGACCCTTATATATCTATTACCATATTTTTTACTTGTATAATTTCCTTCACGTACAAATATACTTTTTTCTTTTAACAGATAATCAGAAATTTCCTCAGGTTTTAATCCGGTTTCTGAAATGTCGATTGTCATCATATTTGCATCTACAGGGTATATTGGTAAAAATGTTCCTGGTGTTTCATCGATTGCTTCTTTAATAAGTTCCTGATTTTTGAAACATGTTTCTTTTATGTCATCAATCCATTCATTTTTACTTTCCAAACCAGCTATTCCTGCTTCCTGTGCTAATGAATTAGTACCTAAATCATTTATAACACTTGCTCTCATTTTTCTGATTAATTCAGGGGAACTGATTACGGAACCTATCCTTAATCCAGCCATACCGAAGATTTTGGAGAAACTGTATATTGTTATAGTATGTTCAGGAGCATACTTTGCCACCAGATGATGTTCTCTTGCAAAGTCCTTGTATGTTATATCATGTAATACATAAATATCATTTTCCTTTGCAATTTCTGCAATTTCCTTAATCTCTTCCTCAGTATATGTGAATCCCATCGGATTCATAGGATCGATTAAAATAATCATTTTGGTTTGTAAATCTATGTTCTCCTTGATAAGTTCAGGAGTTAACTTGTATCCACATTTTTCATTGTAGATTGGTATCTCCTTAACGTGATGTCCAAACCTGTTACAGAAGTTGTTGATTATCAAATAACCCGGATCTGATGCTATGGTGTTTGTAGTGTGATGCAATGTTGTGCTGATTGCAAGATATAATGCTTCAGTAGCACTAGCAGTTATTTGAATGTCATAGTTTTCTGAATCCAAATCCAAATCCTGTAATATTAATTTTTTTAATTCCGGAAAACCTTCAGGAGGTGGATACATACAGTAGTTTCTTTTTCTTGCTGCTTCAATTAATGCATTTTCTATATGTTTATCATTTTGTAAGTGGTTTGTATTTTGTCCCATCCATATTAAATCTTCTTTCTTATATAAATAATCGAAAAATTCATTCACTGAATTAAATCCAGCAGGAATTTTCTTTTCTTTCTTTTTAAATACCATGATTTGACCCCTTTATGAAATTCCTCTATCTGTTATTTCAAATGTGATTGATTGACCTGGTGATTTGTTCTTATGCCTTTGTAATGTGGCCGTTCTTGTTAAGGAACCTAAATTTCTTTCTATTTCTATAATTATTTTACTCCAATATTTAAGTACAGTTCCACCAATCGGCTCAACAATAAGATCATCCGAATCAAAAGGAGAATATATCTGATTAGTAATTACAACCGCAATATCAAATTCTCTGCTTAACGTTAATAATTTAGCCATCAATCTACCTAATTTCTTATTGATTTCAGATGGATCACCATCTTCTACCCTATATAATGCTACAATAGAATCTATGATTAGGATATCTATGGAATCATCAGTTTTCAATAATTGTTCTATATTTTGTATTTCAAGTAATTGTTCATCGAATGTTTTTGGCTCTAATAAAAATATGTTTCTCGCTATAGAATCAAAATCAGACGCCGCTATTTGTTGAATTCTTTCTAAAGACAATCCACCTTCAGTATCCATAAAAATAGCTTTGGAACCATTTTTAGTAGATTCGTATAATATTTTCAAAACAATATTAGTTTTTCCACATCCCGGAGGTCCGTAAAATTGGGTGATTGCACCTTTTTCTATACCCCCACCTAAAATTTCATCCAAAGAAGAATTTGTTGGAATTAAAACAGATTGTTTTAAATCTGAAAGTGTTTTCAATTATAATATCTCCATTATTTTTATAAACCTAATATAAACATATCTTTGTTATTTATTCTATAAAAAATTTGAGATGTTTAATTTAAAGAATTTGTTGAAAAAAAATAAAAAAAAGGGAGATTAATGTTGGTGGTTATTGAGAAGTTGTATTGTTTGTAGCTGTTGCGTTTGGATATTCGTTCACATTCCATACACTTATACCTGGTTCTGAATGAGCAAATGAGAAACGGGTTGCATTATATCCGCTTTCAAGGTATAATTTTGTGAATACTGAATCTTCAAGGAATGAATCGAATAATACTGTGAAGTATGAACCATCAGTTTGATGGAATGCCATGATAGACATGTTACTGTTATTGTTCACAACTTTTTCAGTTAATTGATTGTTTTCCACGAGTATTAGTTTATGTGGTTTTAACAGTTCATTTCCTGTACCTTCACTTAATTCGTTTGCTACACGTTGTTTGTCTTCTTGTGTAAACATGTCAATTGTTTTATTTAATTTACTTTGATCGATGTAAGCAAAGTTCATTGTAGTTCCGTTTGTTTCATTACTTGTACCTGAAACTCCGACAACACCATTTTCTCTACCTAATGTGAATTGTTTTCCACCCATGTCTTCTGTTTGACTTTGAGCTGCATAGTATGAGTAGTGGTTTGATGTTTGATTTTCAAAGTTCCATGTTCCGAAGTAAGACCACCATGCTGCTTTTGAAAGCATATCTGAACTTAATATTAAGTACATTGGTTTTGTTTCAGATGGATGGGTAAGGTCTAAAACTGAATTTGCTTGTTGTGCATCTAAACCATATGTTCCTGTTAATGTGCTGCTAGCTTGTGTTCTGTCCATAGGTAAGATTTCATTTAGGATTTTCACGGTTTTTGTTGTGTCACCGGTGTATGAATCCAGGACGTTTGAAGCATCTTCACCACTGTTTGCAAGCATTCTTAGAATACCTGCTGATAAATCCTCATTGGTTGTTGCCAAGGAATTACCTATCCAGTAAGCTCTCATGTTGTTCTGTGAACCTCCGTCGAATACCACTTGTCTATTTGCTATTGCAGTAAACAAGTGCCCGAAGTCCCACCATGATGCGAGAACTGAATTTTCAGGTGTGTTTGACTTAATCCATGTTAATGTGTTGAACATGTCGTCGTTTGTACTTCCTACTGCTTGTGATGAAGTTAGATGATCTGCGTATAACGGACTTACAACCGTCAATAACACAAGTGCCAGTGCTATGATTGTAACATAATTTTTCTGTTCGATTTTTAAATCAACATAATGAACAAATAAACCAATGGATAGACCTGCAAGTAAAGCCATAGGTACTTCGAACTGTTCGATAAACCTTGTACCCTGTGTTAACATTATTGCAATACCTACTGTCCATAATATTAATAGGACAAACAGGAAGAGATTTCTGTATTTTTCATCTTGTGTCCATTCGAATTTTCCAGGAATAAACCTGTGTTCGTGGGCATGACTTATTTCTTCAGCCTTTTTGGTTTTTGGTATGTATCTTCTTGTTCTGATTTGTTTTTCTTTTTCTTCTTTTTCCTCAACTACTTCTGTTTCTTCGGATTTTGCTTTTTTGGATAAACCAACAAACAATAATATGAATCCGACGAAAGCGAATAATATGGTAAATGGTCCACCACTGTTGTTTATTATATCAATAGGTTGTGGAATTTGCATCTCACCTACGGATACGTATACGTTAGGATATGCTGATCCTGCGGTTGCACTTTGTAAGCTGGTAGACATTCCGAGAACGCTCATTACTGTTTCGAAGAATGTTGAACCAACTGTTATCAGTAATAATATGATTGCGACTATTGCAAATACTATGAAAGGTATTGTTGCAGGATTGTTTTGTAGCCATTGTTTTTTATTTGAAAGATCCTTACCATCAAATTTGTCCATCAGGTATGAAGCAGGGAAATAAAGTATCAGTGTACCGAATGTTAAAAGTACCATGTATGCGTACCCACTCCATGTTAATGAGAACAATGCAAGGAATATTGCAGATATTGCAGCGTAAACTGCTTTAAACAATGGTTTTTTTGCATAAATACTTTCAGTTAAGAACAGTACGGTCATCAATGGTAAAAGTACGTTGAACATATCTGTATCGAAGAAACCTCCGTATGTGTGAGAGAAATATGCCGGTGCAGCACCTGCTATAACACCTGCAACGACTGCTCCCCATGTACTTCCAGTTGCTCTTTTAACAATGAAAAATGCAGGTAAAACTGCTAATGAACCTATAAGCGGACCTAGCCAAAATGCAATTTGGGTTAATGAAACATTTCCAAACATGTTAACAAATTTGTATACCCAAGCAGCTAAGACGATTATTACAGGTTGATAGTTTGCTTCCCTACCATGAGGGGACGTTGATAACGAATCCCAGTCCGTACCATTTATCTGAGTATCACCTAAGTGACCTGTTTTCAAATAATTCTCGGTTAAACGGTAATTATAATATGAGTCGAGCTCTGTGAAATATGGCATTCCGCTATCATCTTGATATAATGCTTTCATGTCCGGGTCAGATATTCCGCCCAGATTAATTGTTTCTGCTCTGATAGCAAAAACAGTTAGAACTAATAGTAACGCTATGACAATTGGCGCTATCTTTGTAATTAAATTTTTATTGACCATGCGTGATTCTCCTTTGACCTCCAATGATGAATATAAAATGGATAATATCATCTTAATAAATGTGTGATTATTTATTCAAATTATAAACTTTTAAAATCGAGAATATATTGTTTATTATAAATTTCGTTATAGTTATAAAAAAATTTATTAATTATCCTTATTAGGATTTAAGTTCAAAGATATATTTAAATTATTAGAATATTTTTTAAAATAAATCTGAATATAAGAAAAATTACAACATATCCCCCGTTAAAATAAGCAAATAAAAATATCATTTAACTCCCAAAAAAATAACAAAACCCACAACTTATTCTATAATCAAAATATTTTTTGTGATAATACTTAAAACACTTAAAAATCAGATAATATATAATAGCATATTGAATTTTAAAGGGATATGAAAAAAAGTTTAGGGTAGTAAATAATATGGTAGAAGAAATTTTAGAATATTTCCAAAATAAAAAATGGTTTAGAGACAGAATTGAACATATCGAAGAAATTCCTGCAAAACGAGCCAGATATTCACAGGAAAAAGTTGATTTTCCAGCACCAATACAGGATTATCTTGAAAAACAAAACATCAAACTATATACTCACCAATACAAAACACTAAAAGAAGTTAGAAAAGGAAATAATGTAATCATCACAACACCTACAGCAAGTGGAAAAACATTATCATTTACCTTGCCTGTTATTGAAGATTTGACCATAAATAAAAACGACACTGCCCTTTATATTTATCCTACCAAAGCCCTTGCCAACGACCAATTGAAGAGTCTGCTCAACATCGACAAGGAGTGTGAACTGGGAATATATCCAGAAAAATATGATGGGGACACTCCGAAATCCAAAAGACCAGAAATTAAACAGAAGTCACGACTGGTGATAACCAACCCATACGAATTACATTACATTCTCCCGTGGCATGAACAATGGAGAAGATTTTTTGAAAACATAAAGTACGTGATAATCGATGAAGCACATCAGTATAGGGGTGTTTTCGGTTCAAACATGGCACTTTTAATTAGACGTCTCAAAAGGATATGCAAACATTACGGTTCCGAACCTCAATTTATCATATCCACCGCAACACTGGCCAATCCACAGGAGTTTGGAGAAAAACTTACAGGACTTGAATCAAAGATTGTTGATGAAAACGGTTCACCTTCAGGTAAAAAATATTTCATATTATTCAATCCATATGCAATTGAATCCAAAAGTCCATCCACCCACTCTGATACATTAAGATTATTCAATACATTTATAGAAAATGATTTTCAAACAATATGTTTTGAAATTTCAAGAAAAATGGCTGAGGTAACTGCATTAAATTCAAAAGAACACTTTGAAAAAACATTGCCACAAATCTGTGATAAAATTACCGCATATCGTGCAGGTTATACTGTTGAAGAACGAAAAAAGATAGAAGACCAACTGAAAGAAGGTAAATTAAAGGGAGTTGTCACCACCAATGCACTGGAACTGGGCATAAACATCGGTTCATTGGATAGTGTGATTATTTCAGGCTATCCAGGAACACTGATATCCACATGGCAGCAGGCCGGC
>OCVV011292781.1_pt1 | contig 12200 bp, 10 predicted proteins | sample 1539721 | NCBI WGS metagenome assembly OCVV01 (sample SAMN02144230, study PRJEB22623) | gut metagenome | biome: sheep rumen | host: Ovis aries | place: New Zealand | reverse complement strand
GATCAATTAATATTATCTAAATTATTTAATAAAGATAATATATCTTTAGGTAATGTAATATTTTGTTTAGCATGTTTTATAGATAGATCTTATATAAATAAAATAGAATTAAAACATATGTTAGATAATGCATTATCAATGGATGATATAGATTTTATGTATATAGGTAAATATCCAATGATGGGACTTAGATCTAAATATTGTGATAGTGAAGAAGAAATGATAGATAATATGGAATCTTTAAGGGGTAATATGACTTTAAAGAATCCACATAATGTAGTAGGACAATATAGTGAATTAGTTGTTTATAACTATTTAAAAGAAGGATTAAGTAATAAACAAGATATTAAATGGGTATCAAGAGATATTGGTGATGGATTTGGTTTTGATATAGCAGTTATTAATGAAGATAATAGTGCTTCTTTATATGAAGTAAAGGGTTTATTTAATAGTAATAGTGCTGATATATCAGGACATGAACATAGATTATTAAATGAATCATTAAAAAGAGATGATTTAGATTATCATATAATGGTAGTATTACCTAAATTAAATGATACTATTGTTGATATCACTAAAGATATCAACAATAATATTCATTATGAATTTATAGGTCATAAAGTTGACACTGAATTATTAGATAAAGATAAGAGAGTAATGGTTAGAATTCCAATAATATAGTATACAAAATTTTATTTGGTATTATTTATTAAAAATATATGATACGATAAAAGAACAAAGGAGGATGCGATGTTAAAGAACAATAACTTGATCGTTATTTATGGTAAAGCTGGTAGTTATAAGTCTAGTATTGCTTATACTTTAATTGATGGATTAAATGACATAGCATGCTATATTAATCTAGAAGATAATAAGCATTTGAAGTTTAATTCAAAGATTAAAGTATTTGATAAGACTGATTACATCGATAAAGAATTTGTTGAAGAATGTGTTGCAGATTATAACATTGTTTTAGTAGATTCAATTGATAAGCTAGACCATAAAAAAGAAGATTTATTATATCTGAAAGAATTAGCTAAGAAATGGAAAACTACTTTAATACTTATTTCTAATGCTGATAAATCAGATGAATTCAAAGGTTTTGCTGATTTAATGATCCATTCTAAACGTAACTAATATAGACTCTTAAAAGAGTCTATATTTTTTTTTGACAAATAATTTTTTTATTATATAATACTTATTTAAGTGAGTGATATTATGTTAGCATATAGAATATTAAATAGTTATGATATTAAGATAAATCCGTTAAAGCATGGTATTTATTCTAAAGCTTTAATTGCATCTGTATTAGATAAATATATATATGATTTTGTAAATATTGTTTGTTTATCTAAGGGTAAAAAAATAACTAATAGTGAATATAAAAAGTTATTAGCTAATTATAGACAATTTTATTTTGATTATTTTTATGATTCGGAGTTTAGTGCTATTTCATTAGATGAGAAAGCAGAACAGTATAAAAATATTATTATTGGTGGTTTCTCTAAGTTAATTAATGGTCATTATAAAAAAGATAATAAGTTAGTGAGTGAAGGATTAAAAGAAGTATTAGATATTACTTCACAAATAAGTAACCATATATATAATGGCTCTAAGAAAACACATTTAACTAATTGGATATCCTTTACTAAAGATTATAATTTATTAACACATTTTTATAATGAACAAAATATACACGGAATTGCTGTAGTAAAAAATAATATTCAATCTTTAGGCTTTGCTAATAGTACTATTTGTATTGATTTAAGTGATAAAGAATTAATTGAACAAAATCCTTTATTAGTTAAAGCTAGTGATTTAAGAGAACATCAAAATATGAGTTTTGCTGGATATACTTATTCAGAAAGATTAGATGAAGTAGTATATTATAATCATATAGATGTAGAAGATATTCATACAATATTAAATGCTATAGATGTTGATATGTTATATAATGGTATGATAGATGAAGATACTATTAAAGATAAAGAAACTTTAAGAATAATACATAATAAAGTTATGGCATATTTAAATGCTTATTCGATATCTGATGATGATTTATTTAATGTATATAATGAATGTTATTTATCTAATAGAAATATCAAATATTTACAAGATAAATATCCATATATTGATGTATTAGATAATAAAAAGAGATTATTAGATAAAATAAATAATATTAATATAGATGGTGTGAAAAAATTAACAAGAGAAATAAGATTACCTGAGGAAGGAGAACGAAGATAATATGATAGAATTAGTTAATCCATATGAAGATGATAAAGAAAATGAAGATGTAGTTAATAGAATATGGAATGTAATGTCCTTGATAAGAAAAGATGGTGTTTTTGCTGGAAAGCTAGATAGATTTGCTATTTCTTATTTTTCTTATTTAATTAGATTTGATAATAAAGATATTGGCTTTATTTATGCAACACCTGAGCATAGATATAAAAATGGTTTATTTATAGATATGGCTTTATTAAAGGAATATAGAGGTAAAGGAATAGGAAAAAAAGTTTTAGAAAAGTTTTGCTCAAATCATAATAATATTTATATGTTTGGTGAAGTATTAGAAGATAATAAAGCATCAAATATTATTTCTTCTAAAGTTGGTGTTGAAATTGCACCTGGATATTATTTGTTTCCAAAAGATAAATATGAAGAATTTATTAATAGTGGTGAATTAGATATATTTTTAAATAGTATTAAACAAGTAGAATTATCTGGAAGAGAATTGATAAGAGCACTGATGAATAATAGAGGTAATTAATATATTGTTACAATTTGTAATAAATTTTATGCTGATTAAGTAGTTGAAGTATGAACTTATTGTTATTTAAGTTTTTTTCTTTCCCTTGGAGAGAGCTAGGTACTGTTTTATATAATTTTATATTTTTTGAACAGTCATTTTAATAAAGTATGATATAATCTATTATAGAAAGTATGTATGGGTGTGTTATATGAATATATTTGGCTATTTTTTGATTTTCACAGGTTTTTTTGGTATTTTCTCTGGACAGAGTAATGCTTTTTTATTAGGACCTACGTTAATATTAATAGGTGTTGTTTTAACTCCAATTTTTGATAAGTTATTATTAATAACCGAGAGGCAGTTTTCTAAAAAAAGAAAGACAGTCCTTGGAGTTGTTACATTTTTAATTCCTGGTTTATTTGTTCAACAGTCTACAATAGACATTGCTGAAATATTAGTTTCTGCTATACTTACCTTTGTTTTTTGGTTTATTATGTTTTTAACTTCCCCTAAATCATTGCCTAATTCTAAAAATGAAGGATTTTTAGAAAAAATCAAAAAAAATTTTTTTGGCAAACAAATTAAAAATAAAAGTAGTGATAAATCTTATGAAAATAAAGTTAAAGTAAACGAAAGTTTTTCTAAGTTAAGTATTTTATCTTATAATGCTATGTCAAAAATGCTTTCTGAAACTCATAACGCTTATGTTAACGTTGTCGAACATGACTATCTCGAGGTGGAGTTATTTCCTATTATTACAGATTTTTGTATTGGTATTTCTGACTTATATTCTGAGAATGAATTAGAATGTTATTTTTCTGATGAATTTTATTATAAGATGATTAAGAAACATTTTTCTGATGTTTTAAAATATATGAGAAGAGTTATTTATAGTTCTTCTAATGATTATTTAAAAAGTAATCAATACTTAAACAATAAAATGAAAGTATTGTCTGAGGGAATAAGTTTAATGTCTGATGCCAAATTTTTTAGAACGGTGTTCAATTATAATAAATATAGTAGTTCGGAATTATCTTCTTCTTTTAGTTATAATTTAAGAGACGATATTACGTATATTGTAGATGTATTATCTACTTGTACTTGTATTGCTAAATTATTATTTTTTGAAAATGCAGCCTGTAGTTTAAATGATTCTTCAGAATTTTATAAAATAATATCTAATTTAGTTTCAGAATTTAATGATATTAATCTTATTATTAAGAAATCAAGACCTTTGTATGATGAATTTTATACCAAATATTTATTTAGTATAAATAAAGATATTTATTATGATATTACAATTGCTATTTTAGCAAATCATATTAAATATAAAAAATTTAGCAATGAACAATTAGAATTACTTGAAGTTGGTGAAAAAAGATTTTCAAATTTATCAGAATTTGATTCTAATATGGATAATTGGATAAAGAAAATTACGAGTGACGTAAATAATAGAAACTTGGATATTTATTCTTTATTAGTTCAAAGAACCGTTTTATCTATTGATTCTTCTAATACATTAATTTTATTTAATGCATTAGCACATGTTTCAAGCTATGTTGATCTTTATAATAGATATGTTTCTTCAAATAATAAATATGATGATAAAGAAAGGTATTTAAAAGGTGACTTTAAAAAAGAACAGAATGAAGTTAATGCCAAGTATGTTTTGAATAATATTGCTTCGGGAACTCAATTTGAATTGTTTTTAACTAATTTATTTAGAGATCTTGGATATAAGGTTAAACATACTGGTAAAGCTGGTGATCAAGGTGCTGACCTAATTATCATGAAAAATAATTTTGTATATGCTGTACAAGCAAAATTTTATACTGGAAAATTATCAAATACCCCTGTTCAAGAAATAGTTGGAGCTTTAAAATATTATAATGCTAATCAGGGAGTTGTTATTACAAATAGTTCATTTACTACGGGAGCAGAATCATTAGCAAAATCTAATGATGTTATTTTAATTGATGGTAAAGAATTACGTAAATTAATGGAACTTAGTTTTGATGAGAAAAATCAATCTAGAGACGTGCTTTCTGATTTTAATAAATAAAAGGCAACGATTGTTGCTTTCTTAAATTGTAATAATATTATTGTTCTCTTCCCCATAAGAAGAGCAATTTTATAGTTATAAATTATTGATTTTTCTTTTATTTATCAGTGTTTACGTGGATTTTGCAACTTACAATAAACTAATAAAAAGGTACAATCAGGTACGAATTTACATACGGTCTTGCGTATCTGAGAATTGCCATTTTTTTAGGACCAGGTAGAAGAGAGCAAAAAAGCATGTATAATTAAACTAAATAATGCTATAATATTTATTTAAGCGATACAAATAATTTGAATTTATGATATAATTAAATAGTAAAGTAGAGGATTTGATAGTATGGATATAAAAGAGTTAGAAAAGAGTTTTATAAATAAATACGATTTATCATCAATTAGAAGCGAATCAGATGTTGAAGTAAAAGTTGTTTTACCAATTTTAAATATTATTGGATATGAAAATAATGATGTTATTATGAGATGTCCAGTTACTTTTAATCAGGGTAGACAAACTGTTACAAAAGAAGCAGATATGGTTTTAAAAAGAAATGGAAAAAACTATGTTGTAATAGAAAATAAAAATCCTGATGAAAAAATAGATGACGATGTTGTTGCACAATTAGATTCTTATGCTTTTGGATTATCATGTAAATATGGTGTTATTTGTAACGGAAAGACTATAATTATAAGAAATTATTTAGATGGAAATCAAAAAGAAGAAATATATAGAAGTTCAATTCCTGAAATAGATATCGAAACCATTTTTGCTTTAATTGGTAAAGAAGAAAAATTATTTGATATTGCAATCAATAAAGTAATGGAGCACGCAGTTCAAAAACAAGCTAAAGATTTTTCTACCACTCTAAAAAGAATTCATAAAAATATTAGGGATACTGATAAATTAGATCCAACTGGTGCGTTTGATGGTTGGAGTAAACTCTTATTTATGAAAATATATGAGGAAAAGTGGACTGAGAAAACAGGGATTATTAGATTTGATTATAAAACATTTATTAGTCAGAAAAAACTTGGAAAAGCAGAGAGCTTTATAAATGATACTTTTATGGAAACTAAGAAAGCTTTTCCTAAGATATTTGAAGATGAAAATGAACCTATTGGATTGTCAATTGATGCAATAGAAAAGATTTTAGAAGAATTGGACGGTCAAAAATTATTAGATATTCCATACGATGTTAAAGGACAAGCATTTGAAATCTTTTTATCATCTACTTTTAGAGGAAAAGGACTTGGACAATTTTTTACACCAAGACCAGTTGTAAATATGATGGTAAATTTAGTTAATCCTAATATAAATGAAAGATTTTTAGATCCGGCATGTGGAACAGGTGGATTTTTAATTCGTGTATATAATGATATAGTTAAAAAAATTAATAATTTAAGCAAATCAGAACTTAACTCTATGCATAAAACAAAAGAAGAATTAATAGAAGAAATTAAAGAAAATAATTTTTATGGAATCGATGCCGAGCCTAGAGCTGCTAAAACAGCAAAGATGAATATGATTATGTGGGGCGATGGCGAAAATGTATACAGAGGGAACGGTTTAGATAATAAAGCTAAGAATGGTGAAAAATATCCTTTTGGCAAGGAAGATATATCGTTAATTTTAGCTAATCCACCATTTGGATCAACTGAAAAGGATAAAAATATATTATCAAATTATTCTTTATATATGGATCACAAAATTACAAAAACTGAATGCTTATTTGTTGAAAGAGCTATTAATAGTCTAAAAGATGGTGGAAAGCTTGCAATAGTTTTGCCAGATGCAATATTAGGAAGTCAATCTTTATTAGGAGTAAGAGAATTAATTAAGAAAAAAACAAAAATTAAAGCAATAATTTCATTACCCAATCATACATTTTCAATAAGTGGAGTTCAAACTATTAATTCTAGTGTAGTTTATTTAGAAAAGAAGTCAAAATCAGATGTAAATACGAGTGATTATCCAATTTTTATGGCTGTTGCACAGAATATTGGATATGATCCTACAGGTAGACCAACAGTTAAACATAATCAAAAAACAGATTTAGATCTTATTATTGATTCCTATAAAGATTATTTGGATGGAAAGTTTGAAATAGATAATGATTATTTTGAGATAGATAAGAATAGTTTTATATTAAATTCTATATTATTACAGGACAGAATTGATTCTAGATATTATTGGTTTAATCATGAATTGGAAAAGAAAAAATTTGAAAGGGTAAGACTTTCAGATTATGTAACAGTTTTAAATGAGAAAATCGATCCAACTGTTACTCCTGAAGATAGTTTTGATATATTAACAGTTTCAAATAAGTTAGGAATATTTCTAGATGAAGAAGATCCTAAAAAATGTAATGTACCAGGTGAAGAATTTACACAAAAATACAAAGTTGTACATGAAGGAGATATAGCCTATAATCCATATAGAATAAATGTTGGATCAATTGGAATAGTTGAAAAAGATTATGAAGGAAAATTAGTTAGTAATGCGTACGTTGTATTTAGAACAACAAATGATTTAGATTCCAGAGTTCTATTATCATTGTTTAAGCATCCGTTCTATAAATTGTATATTGATGTGCTAGCAACTGGTTCAATTAGAAATAATTTTTCGGATAAAAATCTTAAAGAAATATATATACCTAAAGAATTGATAAACTCATCATCTGAAACGTTAAAAACTAAATTTAGTAAAATCGATGAATTAAATAAAAAAATAGATTTAGCAAGAAAAGAATTGGAAGAGGAAGTATCACCTTTTATAGATTAGAGTACATTAGTACTCTTTTTTTAAAAAATAATAAATTCTCAGGTACGATTTTTAGATACTATTTTATTAAAGCTTATTATAGAAAATATTATCCCAAATTAAATGTTTTATTAAAAAAAATGTATCTTAATTATAAAGCACTGTTAGATTTTATTCCTATGATGAAAACTGATATTACTATTGAATTTTAAGATAGAATGCTAATTATAGATGCTAAATTCTATAATAAACTTCTTAGAGAGAACTATATAAATGCAAGAAGTCGAACTATAAGTAGCAATAATTTATATCAAATTATGGCGTATTTTGATAATCAAGATCCTTATAAAAAAGAAAATGTTAGTGGTATGTTATTATATGCACAAACAATTAATGAACCATCGATAGAAATAAAGTAGCAATTAAACATGCATACTATAATGGTTAGAACTTTTGATTTAAATGATTCATGGGATGATATAAAAAATAGATTAAATAATATTGCTATTAATTTTAAAAATAATACTTTGTAGTCTTCAATATGGTAAAATAGTGATATAATATATATTAATAATAGAGTGTATTTCTTTTTTTAAGATGGAATATGCTCTTTTTTCTATTTGGGAGGTCAAAATGAAGGATATATTTGATTTTATAAACAATAATGCAATAGTTGCTTCTTTAATTACTTTATTTATTACTACAATAATTCAAATAGCTTTTAGGAAGAGCGATAGAAAATATAATGAAAAGCAAGAAAATAAAAAAGAAAGAAAACAACAATTTTTGAATAAAGCTGAATTTCATATAGAAGAAAAACAGTGGGATTCTAAGGAAGAACCTGATATCCGTTTGTTTATGACTGATTTTAAAGCTTCGATCAATGATAAAAAGGATGTAGAATTCTATTACAGTAAGGATATATTAAAGAAGGAGAAATACAAGCATTTAAGATTTTATATTAAAAATATTGGAAATGCTGATGTTGATCAATTGGATATTTGTGCAACTGCTCAAAAGAATACAATGTTATGTGATATAGATGAAGTTGAGTTCTTGGTTGATAATAAGTTTGTTAACTACTGTATTTGTTATGATAGAAAGATACTAAAAAATGACATTATATTGATAGATATTGCTTATTTGGAAAATAGTAAAATATGTAATATGTTTAGTGGAGAGTTGGCATTAATTTTTAGGGATTCTTATGGTAATTTATATGAACAACCATTATTTATTCAACAAAGAAATTTATATGAGCCACATTTTATATCATATAATGAATTTAAAATTTATACATCAACGGATACAGCACTAGAATGCTTTAAAAAACCATGGCTATGGTAAGGAGGAACTGTTTTATGAATAAAATAGAAAGATTAGAAAAATTTTTAGATGGAGCTCAAAAATTTATGGAACAAAATATAACATGCAGCGATAGCAAATTTGAGGCATGGAATAATTCACTATTAAGATTTATTGATGGTAATTATGACAAAGCAACATATGATATATTTAAAAATAGAAGTTACTCACTTTCAATTTGGACTTTTAGTACACCTGATTCAGATTTTGTTAAAGCATTTAAAAGAGATCTTAAAACAACAATAGAAGATTTAAAAATGTTATTAGATGAAGAAAAAGATGAACCATCGTTTGATAATAATAAAGTATCAAAAACATTGACTGATAATATACAATTAATTATTAATTTATTTAATAGATTCCATTTAATTTGCAAGCAATTGCGAGAAAGATATAATTCTAGAGAAACTCTTGATGTATGTGATGAATATGATGTACAAGATTTAATCCATTCATTGTTATGTATCTACTTTGATGATATTAGGGCAGAGGAGTGGACTCCATCATATGCTGGTAGTTGTTCAAGACAGGATTTTTTATTAAAAAAGGAAAATATTGTAATTGAGATAAAAAAGACTAGGAAAGGTTTACAGGATAAGCAAGTTGGTGAACAATTAATTGTAGATATTGAACGATATAGATCACATCCGGATTGCAAAATCTTACTCTGTTTTATTTACGATCCTGATGAAAGGATATCTAATCCTAGAGGCTTAGAAAATGATTTAACAAAAGTAACTGATGGATTGAATGTTATTACTGTTGTAACTCAAAAGTAGGTGAAATATTTATGATATTATTTGATAAAAATAATTTTGAGGATGTTGAAGTTAATTATTTATCATTTGATAAAAATTTTCAAATAGAAGTTAGTAAAGATAGAATTAAAACTATCTTAGGCCCAAATGGACTAGGTAAATCATCAATATATAGAAATATACAAGGTAGACATCCTGAGTTTTGTTATATTGATTATAACAAAGTTGAGGAATCAATGTTAAAGAATAAAGATGTTTTAACCATTGCATCTAAAATATCATCAATTGATAATATAGAAAAAGAAAAACAAAGTATAATTGATAAAATAAATTTGAAAGAGTCATTTAAAAGTTTTGATTTAGGTAGTAAGCCAAAATGTGAAAAAATATCACAAAACCTTAATAATTACAGAAATAGCATTGATAAGGCTATTGAAAAGTTTAGCGGTGATAAATTAGAAGCATTGTTTAAATTGGATGATGATTTGAAAACTTTTACTATTAAATATGGTAAATCTTTGATTGAACAAACTATTGAGGAAACAAAAATTGAGGAAATAAAGGATAGTTATAGAAAAAAATATTTGGAAATGATAGACAATTGTCTTAACGGTGATGAGTTTATTTGCCCTATTTGTGGTAATAAATGTAATGAATCTATAAAAAATATAATAAAGAAAGCAATAAGCAAAATTAATGAATCAACTAATTATATAGTGACTGATTATATTTCTAATAATCCTGGAACAAGCCCTAAAATTGTTTTGGAAAAAGTAAATAATTTAAAACGTACATTTGCTGATAATAAGATAGAAATCGAAACTTTAGAAGATTATATTATTTGCGGTGGGAACAAAGAAAAAGCTGATTATATATTAAATAATAAAGAAAAATTTACTAAGCTAAATAATGATATTACTTCTTTAGAACAAGAAAAAGACAAATTCTATGCAAATATTAAAAGTATTGAAACTAGAATAAGGGAGATTTTTGAAAGACAATTAGGAATAGCATCTAGTGCTATTGTTTTTGATGATATAAAAAGAGAATTAAAAATTACATTAAACAGAGATATTACAAAATATAGTACAGGTGAAATTAATTTAATTACATTTATTGTAACTTTGCTTGAATTTATAAATAGTGATTGTGACACAATAATTATTGATGATCCGTTAAGTAGCTATGACATACCTAATCAATATAAAATAATGTATGAAATAACAAAAACAAATTGCAACAGTGATTGTTATATTTTAATATTGACTCATAGCATTGACTGTGTTAATATTGCTCATTCTCAATATAATAGAGCATATGATATAGAATTAATGGATAAGATTAATAACATTTTATATCTAAATTCACTTAATGGTCTTGGAGATAGTGGTTTTAATATTAAATTTATAACTGATAGTTTAAAAAATAGAACCAACTATAATTATAGCGAATATATAAATTTATTATCTGAAAAAGATAGATGGTCAAAGAATGATCCAAAACATAAGTTGTTTCATTATGATGGTGCATATTCAATACCAAACAGTGCATGTAATAATGATGAATTAGTTGCTATTATAGATGGTTTAAATATTAGTAATATTGTTAATTTTGATTCAATAATTAATTCATCAAATAAAATATTGTATTTGGCGGCATTAAGAGTATGGATTGAAAAACAATTTTATGATAATACAAATGATATTAATGGTTTAAATATGCAAAAATACTTGGGTGATAAAATTAAATTTATGTTAGATGATAATCATTGGATTGGTCAAAGAAAGATAGAAAAAGAATTTTTAATGAGTAAAAAAGTTATGTTAAATCAAAATGATCACACTGAAAGTCAGAAAGAAGCATTTTATTATGCATTAAGTATTTCTACTGATGATATATTGAGTGATATTCTAGAAATCAAAAATCATTTTATTAATTAATTAACCAAATATGATTTTTTCATATTTGGTTTTTATTTTTTACATTAACTTTTACATTAACACTTGTATGTATTTTTATGAACTTCTATAAACTGAAGAGTGCCAACAAAGCTTTATTCTATAAGGAGTTTAAATTCTTGTACAAGAGATAACTCACCTAAAAAATGGCCCCCTAAATAAAACTATTATTTTATTTTTATTGCAATATTAAATATTTGATATATAATAACTTTGGTGACTTGTATGGAAAAGAGTAAGCATGATAGTTTTAATAGTTTTAAGGAAATACCTGTTGATGAATTAAGTAATTTTATTAATCCTATAAATATGTATATAAGTATTAATAAGTATGATATGCATTATTTATTTAGAGATAGTAATGAAGTAATGGGTAATATACGTAATTTTTATAGTGATATATTTAGTATGATTCCCTCTATGAGTGTAGATAAGAGAGATGACTTTATAAGAAGATATTGTACTATTAGTTATACACCACATACTAGTGGTTATGATTTTAGATATAATCCAATAGATTTTGTTAATAAGTTATTTAATTATTTAGG
>OCVV011273554.1_pt1 | contig 12200 bp, 7 predicted proteins | sample 1539721 | NCBI WGS metagenome assembly OCVV01 (sample SAMN02144230, study PRJEB22623) | gut metagenome | biome: sheep rumen | host: Ovis aries | place: New Zealand | reverse complement strand
TGATATATTAGCAAATGATCCTTAATTTCGATATACTGAATACTAGAGAGATAAATCTTGGTCATGCCACCCGTCGTCTTTAAGACGATAGCCTGTTCCTGAACCTGATTGATGATTCTTAACGTCTTCTTCATCAAGGAAGAAAGACGAGCATACTTGATTGGCTTAAGGACATAATCGATGGCATCAACCGAATATCCCTGGATCGCGTATTGGGCCATATTGGTGACGAAGATCAAAGAAACGTTTTCATCTAAGGAACGAAGTTTTTTGGCCACTTCAATGCCGTTCATATGTGGCATTTCGATATCCATGAAGATCAAATCAAAATCGACATGTTCATCTAGGAATGATAGACCCTCTCGATATTCGGTGATATCAAAAGAGATATCGTTCTCCTTGGAAAAACGAGAAAGGCAATCTTTCAAAGACTGGCTGGCTAATTCCTCATCCTCAACAATGGCAATCTTGATTTTCTTCATCTTGGTTGATTCTTCTTCCTTTATTTTTCGATAATAACATTGCAAATGGAGCGTGTCAACGAGATAATTACGAAAAAATTGTGTGGATTTACGAAGAAAAAAATTTTTTATGAAATAAACGTTTTAACCTTGTGTTAGCGCTTTCGATAGGTGTGAAATGACAAAATTAAGAAAGACGTCGGTTCTTCTGTTATCGTTCCTTCTTTGCTCTTGTCATGATCAAGACTATGTTTTGTCGACCCCCTCTGAAGAATTGGTCGATAAAAAAGTCAGCCTACTTGAAATCGCCACCCTTCCTAAAAAGACAAGCTACTATGAGGGCGAGTATTTTAACCGTTCTGGTTTAAAGCTCTTAGCTACTTTTGAAGATGGGACGACCTACCAGCCTTTAAATACGGAGATCACAATCTCGTCTCATGAATGCCTGACTCTAGAGACGAATTATGTTCTTGCCAGTTATCTAAACGCCAGTGTGGAAATCCCGATTGAAGTAAAAGAACTCGAGCTAGAAAGTCTGAGCGTGTTATCACTACCTTACACCACCACCTATGCCATCGGTGGGAATTTTGCTTTTCAGGGTCTTGTCATCAAAGGAAAGGTCAAAGACGGAGATGAAAAAGAGATCTCACTTGATGAAGTCTCTTTTTCCATTGAAGGAAACGCAGTCCATGATCAGGATGAGATTTCTCTTTCTGCCGGCGCTTACAAGGTCGTGATTGATGCCTATCATCAACAAGCCAGTTTCGACATTCAGATTGTCAACGGCTACAAGATAGAAGCAGAAAATATCCTTTTTACTTCTACCACCAGTAAAAACGACTACGTTCGCATCCGCAATGAAGAAGATGAAGCCTACATCACCCAGAACAACAGCACTGGCCATATTCGTCCCATTGCTGATGAGACTGCCTTATTAGCTTCAGGTGGCTCATATCTTGGAGATATCTTAAGCGGAAACATCATTGATTTTTTTTTCTATTCCGCAATCCAGGAAACAGCAGAAATCGCCATTCGTGCTTCCTCTTGCTACATGACCTTTGGGGATGGTTGGACTCCTAAGATGATGTCGGACGAACAAGTCAATCGCCTTTTTGACGCCTACGCCAATGGAGAGAAAATCGCCATTGATGATGACGTTATCCTGCCTGGCAAAGGTGATAAAGACTCTGAAATCGACATGTCCTTATGGGTCAACTGGCAGACTGTCAGTTTTGGTCTGATGTCTTTGACAAAGGGATGGAATACCATCTCTTTGAAGATCACTTCCGACTATGTCAACTATCTCGGTTATGGCTGCTCCTTCAATTTGGATTATCTTTCCGTCAATTTCGTCGATTAAATTGAAAGGAAAATCCAATGAAACCAAAATCCATTGTTTCACTTGCATCAATCTGTTTGATCGCAGGATCTTTTGTTGCCGGTAATATTGTGGCAGCAGCCTATGCCCCAATGATCACCACCGCCTTATGCGGTACCGGTGTCAACTTCGACAGTGAAGAATTCCAGCAGGCCACTGCCATGAGTGATGCCTTATGTCAGGAAATTGCGGAAGAAGGTATCGTTTTGATGAAGAATCAGAACAACACCTTGCCTTTAAAATACGAACAGGGCCAGGAGAAGAATATCAATGTCTTCGGTTGGGCTAGTTCTGATAACGGCTTCCTTCTTTCTGGTATCGGTTCTGGTTCTTCTACCATCTCCGAAGCCAAGAAGGTCACGCTTCTTAAAGCCTTAGAAGATGGCGGCTTTACCGTAAATGACGATTTAGTCAACTTCTATCGCAATTACGATTCTACAAACTATGGTTATAACTCCAGCCGTATCAAACTCATCGAACCAGAAATCGATGACTACAACGCTTTTGATAAAGCCATGCTCAGTTCCGCTGAAGATTTCAGCGACACAGCCTTGATCGTCATCTCCAGAGTCAATGGTGAGAACGTCGGTGAAATCCCGATGACCCAAACTAAGACCAAAGGTCAGAAGAACGACTCTAGCCGCACCTATCTTGAATTATCTACTCAAGAAGAAGCCTTGATTGATTACTGTGGTGATCACTTTGATAAAGTCATCGTCTTAGTCAACTCCACCAACCAGATGCAGTTAGGTAAACTTGATGACCCAAGAGTCGATGCCGTCTTAAATGTCGCCATAATGGGTCAGTCTGGTACTAGAGCCATTCCAAAGATCTTAGATGGTTCGATCAACCCAAGCGGTCATCTCATCGACACCTATGCCTATGACTATAAGAAAGAGCCAAGTTATGCTAACCGCTTCAAAACCGGTAATCACATCATGTATAACGAAGACATCTACTTTGGTTATCGCTGGTATGAAACGGCTGATGCCGAACATTATTTCGATAACGAAACTAGAGAAGGTTATGATGAAAATGGTGATGAGAAAGAATTGACCGGTTATGATGCCATGGTCCAGTATCCATTTGGTCACGGTCTTAGCTACACCACCTTCGAATGGAGTGTCGATTCCTTCAAGATCATCGAAAATGGTGAAGAAAAAGATGTTAACGCCACCAACAACAAGATCACCAAGGATTCCAAGATTGAACTTTCCTTATCCTGTACCAACACCGGTAGTGTTGCTGGTAAGGATGTCATTCAGCTTTATTACACCGCTCCTTATTATCAGGAAATTGAAAAGAGCGCCATCAACCTCGTCGATTTTGCCAAGTCTGTCGAACTTGAACCTGGCAAGACCCAAAAAGACATCAAGGTTACCTTAGATAGTTATGACATGGCTAGCTATGACTGCTACGACATGAACGAAAACGACTTTGCTGGTTATGAACTTGAAAAAGGTAACTACCAGCTCAAGTTGATGGAAAATAGCCACGTCGCCAAGAAGATGAAGGACAACGCTTCTTCCGTCTTGGAACTTATCGTGGAAAACGATATCCAGTTTGATAAAGATACCAAGACCGGACATGAGGTCAAGAATCGTTTCACTGGTGAGGAAGCCTATGCCGGTGTTCCAATTGATGGTTCTACCATCTACAGCAACGACGCGGATAAACCAGTCTACCTCTCCAGAAGTGACTTTGAAGGCACCTTCCCAACTAAAGCCTTAAAGTCTCCAACCAATTCTTCGGTTGTCTCCACTGCCAACAACTACACCAACCACTCTCTTGATCAGACCACTATGCCAGTCACTTCTCAAGAAGGAAAATACTTCCTCAAGACAAGAGAAGATGGCTCCAAGGCTACTTTAAATGACTTAAATGGTAAAGGTCAGAAAACCGTCTACAACGAAGAACTCATCTACAAGATCGGTTCTGATTATGATTCGAAAGAACTTGCCGATATGGTCGATCAGTTAAGCGTTGATGAAGCCTTTGCCATCGTCGAAGATTCTGGCTTTGGTACTCCAGCCATCGAATCCATCGGTAAGGCGAGAAGTTATGACTTTGATGGTCCTGCCGGTTTCAACCAAAACACCCAGACTGGTATTTCCTCTGGTGAATGGACTGCCTTCCCAAGTGAAACGCTTGTCGGTCAGACCTTCTCCAAGAGAATCGCCAAACTCATGGGTCAGTCCGTCGGTTTGGAAGGTATGGCGACTAACCTTCAGGGTTGGTATGCTCCTGGTGTCAACATGCACCGTTCTCCATTCAACGGCCGTAACTATGAATATTATTCTGAAGACCCTGTCTTAAACGGCTATATGGCTAGTGAAGTCATCCTCGGTGCCAAGTCTAAGGGTCTATATTGCTACATCAAGCACTTCACCTTAAGTGAACCTGGCGATAACGCTCGTAACTTAAACACCTGGCTGACCGAACAGAACTTCAGAGAAATGTATCTCCGTCCATTTGAAATCGCTGTCAAGAAGGGTGGTGCCAATGCCATCATGTCCGCCTTCAACTTTGTCGGTGGTGTCTGGGCTGGTGCCAACGCTGCGATGAACATCGATGTCTTAAGAGACGAATGGGGCTTCAAGGGTTCCATGATCACCGACTGGTCTGATGGTTCTGGTAGCATGAACACCAAGAAGGGTGTCAGAGCTGGTAACGATATCTGGCTCAACCCAAACTCCGGTCATAATGCTACTCCACTTACCAATTCTGATCCTACTGATGTCTATTGTGCAAAACTTGCTGCCAAGAACGTCATCTACACCTTCTGTGAAACTTATAACTATTTCAAGCATTACGATACCAGCTTGGATAACTCTCCAATCATCATCGGTGAAAGCCAGATCAATCCTCCATTTGCATGGTGGATTCCTCTCCTTATCGGCGTTGATGTCCTGGTCGCCGGTGGTCTTGGGGCTTGGTTATACTTTGATGTCATTCGTAAACCGAAAGAAATTTAGAGGTAATAATATATGAATAAACTCGCAAAAAAGATTACCTTCTCCCTCCTTTCCTTGTTGGCTGTCGGTACCATGATTGGTGCTGATGTCGCCTATACAACTTTTGAAGCTGATATCTTAGGTCAGCTTTGTCCCCCTATTGTCGATGAGTCTGCTGCCTCGGTTGCCAAAAGCGAAGGTATGGACTTGGCAAAAAAGATTGAAGAAGAAGGTATCGTCATGGTCAAAAATGACGGCACCCTTCCTCTTTCCACCAAGAACACCAGTGCCATCAACTTATTAGGTTATGGTAACGTCCAATGGATCTATGGCGGTTCTGGCTCTGGTAGAGTCTTAGCTGAATCGGATAACTGGGCCGATAACATCGACTTAGCCGATGCCTTAGATGAATATGGTATCGACGTCAATGAAGACTTGCTTGACTTCTACAAGAGTTATGCCACTCCAAGTTTTGATATCGACACCTTGAATTTCAACGTCGATAACAATCCTTATCGCTTTGGTTTAAAAGATCCCGATATCAACAATTCGCAATACGCTACCTTACTTGAACAGTCTTTAGATTTCTCTGACACTGCCATTGTCACCATTTCCAGACAGGGCGGTGAAAGTGAAGATATGCCTGCTGTTCAGTATAAGAGTAAGCCAAGTCAGAAGACGGATAGTGAAAGACATTCTCTTGAGATTTCTCAGGAAGAAGAAGACCTTCTTTATTTCGCTCAGGACAACTTTGAAAACGTCATTGTTGTCATCAACTCCACCAACGCCTTCCAGCTTGATTTCTTAGCTGAAATGCCTGGTATCGACGCCTGTTTAATCGTGGGGCCAACAGGTGAACAAGGTGCTCACGCCATCCCTAAGGTTCTCTTTGGTGAAGTTTCTCCTTCTGGTAAACTTGCCGATACTTTAGCCTATGACTTCACTAAAAATCTCAACTTCAACTATACCGGCTTTGATGGCGTCTCCTTCTATAGCAACAAGGATACCGCCTATGGTGTTGGTCAGACCACCAATGCTGGTGTGACCACTCGTCCATCTCTTCCCTACATCGACTATGTTGAAGATATCTATGTTGGCTACCGCTATTATGAGACTGCTGATGTCGAAGGTATGTTTAAAGATGAAACCCGTGATATCTTAGATGAAAACGGTGCTGAAAAGACTCTCAGAGGTTATGATGCCGTCGTTCAATACCCATTTGGTTATGGCTTAAGCTATACCACCTTTGACTGGGAAGTCATCTCCATTGATGTTCCTTCTGGTTCTGCTCTTACTGCCGATAGCAAGATCAACATTTCCGTCAAGGTCACCAACACGGGTGATGTTGCCGGTAAGGACGTTGTCGAATTATATCAGACTCCTGAATACAAGGCTAACGGCATTGAAAAGAGTGCTGCTAACCTCATCGGCTTTGAAAAGACTGAACTCATCAAACCAGGTGAAAACGAAACCGTCAAGTTCGAAGTCTCCATGAGAGATTTTGCCTCTTATGATGCCTATGACAAGAACAACAACGGCAAGACTACCTATGAAGTCGAAAAAGGCAATTATCAGTTGAAATTTGCCACCGATGCTCACAGAGTCAAGACTATCGACTTCCTTGGTGGTGAAAAGAATGTTGCTGGTGTCTTAACCTATCATGTCGATAGTGATATCATCCTTGATAAGGACCCTGTCACCAACAAGACAATTGATAATCTCTTCACCGGTGCTAAGGCCATCGATGGTGTCTCTGTTGATGGTGGTGAGGGTGAAAATGCAGATATTCCATATGTCTCCAGAGGCGACTTCAAGAATCTGACTGGTCCAATTGAACAGTCCTCCACTCATGATGCCGCTACTGGTAGAGCAATGGGTGCTAAGACCAAAGAATATGTCACCTTTGCTGGTAGAGATGGAAAAGATCAGAGTAAGGCTAACGCCTGGGATAATGCCACAACCGACTTATTCGGTAATGAAATTGCCAATGAGGAAGTTCTCTTTGGTCAGTCTGGCAATTTGAAGGTTGCGGATAATAATGGTGTTCCAACTGAACTTGGTTATCAGCTTGGTGCTGATTATCATGATCCACAGTGGAACAATGTCTTAAATCAGGTCAGTTATGCTGAAGCGATGGGCATGGTCAATAACGCCCATCCAAACTGTAAAGGTATCTCCTCTATCGGCATGCCAAATCTGATCAACTATGATGGTCCAGCTCAGATTGGTTCCTTCACGGATAAAAAGTTAAGAGGTGTCGGTTTCCCAGCTGATTGTGTCTTAGCTCAGACCTGGAACAAGACGCTTGCTTATGAAGAAGGCTTATCTCTTGGCGCGGATATGGAAGCTCATGGTTTAACCGGCTTCTATGGCACTGCCATCAACATTCATCGTTCTCCATTTGGTGGTCGTAACTATGAATACTATTCTGAAGATCCAATCCTCACTGGTAAACTTGCTGCTATGCTCACTAAGGGTGTCAAAGACACTGGCAAGATGTCCTTTGTCAAACACTTCGCTGTTGCAGAAACTGAAACCAGCCGTGATTCCTTATACACCTGGCTTACCGAACAGGCTTTAAGAGAAATCTATCTAGAACCATTCAGAATCGTTGTCGAAGAGGGTGGTGCAAATGCCCTTATGACTTCCTATAACAGAGTCGGCGCTTTATGGGCTGGCGGTTCCACGGCTTTACTTCAGGGTGTCTTAAGAGGTGAATGGGGCTTCAACGGAAGCATCATCACGGACTATTCTGATAACAACCAGTTCATGAACATGGATGAAACGCTCCGCTGCGGTGGTGACTTAGGTATGTCTGTCTCCTTGAAGTTCAACATCTCCGCTTCCTCTACTAACCGTGCTAAGATGGCTTTAAGAGAAGCCGTCCATCACACCGTCTATAGCTATCTCAACTCCAAATATGCCTTACAGGAATACAACAAGCATCCATATAATGGTAAGGAAATCACTTCCGCTAATACCAAAGAAGCCTTCAACTGGGTTACTCCAGTCGTGGTTGACTTCAATATCGTTCTTGGTGTTACTGCTCTTGGTTTAATCTACTTCGGTGTCTTTGATGCCATCGGTTTAGATCGTCCATTAGCCAAGAAAGAAAAGGAGGAAGCTTAATCATGAAGTTGAAACACTTAGCCTTGATCATCCTTGCTGCTGTGACCGTACTTGCTTGTGCTCTTGTAATTCTCGTCCCATTTATCTCCTATAACGCAAGCGTAGCAAATACTCTCTTACTCTTCAGATAAAATGAAAACTCGAATTAACATCTTAAAACTTGTTAATTCGAGTTTTTTCTTTGTCTTTGTAAATTTGAAATATCAACAGTCTGCTATCTACTTCGCAAAATTATTCTTGTGAAGTTAAATCCGAACGGGAAGCTGACCAGACAACTTTGTAACCTGCTTTGTTCCAAAGTGGATCCCAGTCTTTCGGCTCAGAAGAAGCCTCACAATAGATGACTAGATCTTGACTACAACCATCAAACGCATTCTCAGAACTCAGAATCACACTATCAGGCAAATAGATCTCTTTGATTGCCGTTTTAGAAAAAGCCTTACCTAAGATTAAACCTACGCCGTCTTCCAAAATTATAGTGGATAGACTAGAACAACCTTCAAATGAATAATATAGTGTTTCCACTGAACCAGGTATGGTAATTTTTCTAATCTTTTTGCAGGCTTCAAATGAATCCCTGATCGTTCTTAAAGTGTTGGGAAACTGGACTTTTTCAAGGTTCTCACAATCACAAAACGCCGTCGACCCGATGTATTCAAGTCCTGTTGGAAAAGTCATTTCAGTCAGCGACTTGCAATTTTTGAAAGCATCGTACCATACATAGCTGATACCACCTGGAATATTGACTTCACGAAGACTTGTGCAATTCAAGAAAGCACTATTGGATATTTCTACTGGAAGATTGGAATTGATGGTGATACTTTCTAGATTGGAACAATACATAAAAGCACTTGGGCTTATAAGAGTTATAGAAGAAGGAAATGTAATTCTTTTTAAGTAGTTATTGCGGCGAAATGTTCCTACTACCGTGACTAAATCACCATCAGGAGAGTATTCCGGAACAACAACTTCTTCGATACCTGGAACACTCCCCATAGAGACAGCACATGTTCCGTCAATGCGGGGCGTATAATGCAAATGTTCCTCAAAATTCAACGAACTTGTTGAGCTTTCGATTGGACTTGCTTCTATCGTAGATGTGATTTCAGAACTCATGTCTGGGTTACCGCACGAAGCGGATACAACAAGGAATATAGGAAGCAAATTTTTTATCAATTTTTTGAATTTCATGCTAATTTCTACCTCACAAAATTATTCATTTGAAGTTAAATCCGAACGGGAAGCTGACCAGACAACTTTGTAACCTGCTTGGTTCCAAAGTGGATACCAAGTATCTGGCTCAGAAGAAGCCTCACAATAGATGACTAGATCTTGACTACAACCATCAAACGCATTCTCAGAACTCAGAATCACACTATCAGGCAGATAAATTTCTTTAATGTTTGTTTTAGCAAAAGCCTTGCCAATAATTTCACCTACGCCGTCTTCCAAAATAATAGTGGATAGACTAGAGCACCCATGAAATGAATAAAACAGTTTTTCCACTGAACCAGGTATGGTAATTTTTCTAATCTTTTTGCAGGATTCAAATGAATTCATGACCGTTTTTAAAGTGTTTGGGAAATGAACTTCTTCAAGGTTCTCACAACCAACAAACGCCGCAGATCCGATGAATTCAAGTCCTGTTGGAAAAGTCATTTCAGTGAGCGACTTACAATTTCTAAAAGCCTGATTCCATACATTGCTTATACCACCTGGAATATTGACTTCACGAAGACTTGTACAATTCAAGAAAGCCTCATTCGCAATCTCCACTGGAAGATCAGAATTGAGGGTGATACTTTCAAGATTCGAGCAATCCATAAACGCCCATTGTTCTATACAGGTTATTGAAGAAGGAAGTGTAATTCTTTTTAAGTAGTCATTGCAAGAAAAACTTCCCACAGAAGTAACAAGGTCACCATCGGGAGAGTACTCGGGAACAACAATCTCTTCTAAACCTGGCACACAATAATCCATAGTAACAGCACAAGTTCCGTCCAAGTGTGGTGCATATCTTAAATAGTCCTCACAATTAACAGAAGTCGTTGAGCCTTCAGTTGGACTTGTTTCTATCGTAGATGTGGTTTCAGAACTCATGTCTGGGTTACCGCACGAAGCGGATACAACAAGGAATATAGGAAGCAAATTTTTTATTAATCTTTTGAATTTCATGCTCATTCCCTCCTAAAACTCATGCATCAGATTTACTATCTCCCATAATGGAAATACATGGATGACTGGAAAGAACACCTAGACATAGGACTAGAATACTTGAAAATAAATTGAATTTTGCCATAACTTTACATACCTTTATGCCTTGGATTATAACACAAAAATAATGATTTCAATGAAAATGTTTATTTATCCATAAAAATATATGAATAATAGGCATTTTTATTGAAATAAGATTAAAATTTACAACAAATTATGGCAAACCCAAAACTATCCAAGCTTTGGTCTCTTGGTGATACCATAGGCATTTCCGTATGTCTGATCAGAAATCGTATAGATATAGTTTTGATCTTCTACTGGTCCGATATCATCATTGCGATGAGACCATTCTCCTGGCCAGAACTGATTGAGTCTTAGTGTATCGTGATAGATTTCAAGCTGACCCATTTCACTGCTGGTGGATAATCGATCAAACTCTGGCATATCGCTTAGATCGATAATCGCGCTAAGATAACCAGAAGAGGAAATCTCATCCAAGCCAATCAATCGAATATAGTCGTTTCCATTGTCAATCCAACGGATTCTAAACGAATAAAACCCGGAAGAGAACAATCTGACAGTTCCACTGATTCTTAACTTCACACCATTCTGTTGGAAAAGAGAGACATGATCCATAGTAAAACTATCAGGACAGTTTGATAAATAATAATAAATCTTTCTTCCCGTGATTTCGGCTCTGAAGACATATAAGTCGGATTGATAACAGATTCCTTCGAGTCTTTCATGATCCGATAAGGAATAGTTGGTTATGGTCTCTTGATGGATACTTCCACTTTGAAGTATATATTCCATCTTGATCGCATAACGATTCTTATCTTTTAAGATGTCATCCACTCTGAGATAAACATCAAAATTCCCCTGTTCATCTTGAATGATTTCCTCTGTTTCTTTTTTATCTACACCATCTAAAATCAGTTTTAGATTTTCATGCTGATTATAGCCTTTGAGATGGAAATAGAGATATTCGGTAGCGTGTTGACTTCTCACTTCATAATTCATCGAATAATAAGTGGTCAAAAGATTATCTTTTTCGCGATAGACGAGTTTGACATTATCATTCCAGACTTCAAAAGAATATTCATAACTTTTTTCTTCACCGACAAGATAATCACAAATACCAGATAACTGTCTTGGGGAAATATCGCCAGTGGAGATATAGATACTTTTTGTGTCGCTAATTCTAAAGTACAGGTTATACCAAGCGCCTTCTTTTCTAAGTGTAGTGACATCTAAAGCAAAATCAAAAAAATTATCGTGCAAGTCAAAAGTGATAGAAAGACTATCTTTTGAATCATCCTGGGTGTTATCGATAACAAAGGTAGAGGATTCATGTAGTTCTGGTAAAAGAAGTTGGCCTGTTAAAGAAAGAAGAACCTTTCCTTCTTCATTCTTCTTTAAGGCGAAGTCTACTATAGTCAGCTCATTTTCCGTAATAGGCTTATCCTCAGGAGAGGAGATTTCTATTCCACTAGAAATCGGGTTGTCAGTCTGACAACCCGTCAAGAACATAGCTAGAAGTGAGACAAAACAAACTGCTTTCTTCATAGAACTATATTATAAAGTTTTTTAGTCAAATGTAAAACTGACCAAGGAACGACTCTCAAGAGAATAATTGTAGAACTGATGTTCTAATCTGACGCTGATTGTCTTCATCTCATAAGAGGTATTGGCAATAGCAAGAGAATACTTGTCACCCTTTTTAAAGGCGATGGCTAGAATTGATTCATCATCACAAAGTGTAGATAAGGAATACGTCGTCACATCCTTTTCAATATGAAGCATATGACTGATACTAGCTAAGCCGTAATAAGCAGGACGTTTAGTATAGATTAAACTGCCATCCTCGGATGTATCGATGTTTACAACACCATAACAGGTGGATTTCTGACCGATGTTTGGTCCGCCGTTGCTATCAAGAATCAAATTCCAGTATAAGGTGCCACTTAAGCCTTGCTGAAGCGCCTTGATGGTGGTATTTCTACAGACATACATCAAGTCGGTATCAAAGCGAGAATCATGTTCCCACTCGGTGATTTCTGTCAT
>OCVV010893409.1_pt1 | contig 12201 bp, 24 predicted proteins | sample 1539721 | NCBI WGS metagenome assembly OCVV01 (sample SAMN02144230, study PRJEB22623) | gut metagenome | biome: sheep rumen | host: Ovis aries | place: New Zealand | reverse complement strand
TTCCTTTGGGAGGTTGAAAAGGCTCTCATGAACCGCTACGGTGTGGATGCGGCACAGCGCGACATGTCCACGCTGTACTGGTACATCAATACCGGTCGGGCGTGTGTGGAGTTCCTGCATCTGCTGACCAAGGCCAAGCCCTTCATGGTGGCTAGAAGGTTGCACAATGGCGGCTCAGACGAGGAAATCATCAAGCGCATTAAAGCCTTGATCGGATTCAGGGAGGTGGCCTGAGTGGCGAAGAATCCAGAGGTATACGTGCTCTGTACGCGATATAAAGTACCTCCACACTATTGGGAAAAGGCTCCGTGCTACGAGTTCTGTTTTCTCGGAGTGTTCCTGGATAAGCAAGCTGCGTATAGGGCAATGGTTGATTACGTCGCGCAATATAACAGGCCGCATAATGACGTTAAGGTGTTTGGTGTTACATCTGGCGTTATAACGTATGGCGTAAACGAAAATTGGGATTAATGGAGGTGGCTTGAGTGAGCAAATACGTCACGTATTACAATACGGCTGTGAGTTTATACAAGGCTGGATGGCACGACATTACTCCTGGAATGATCTATGGGAGCGAGTTTTACACGTCGAAAGAACAGAAAATCCTGGAACGCGCTGCCAACGACGTGATGGATAAAGCCTACCTTCTGGCCATCAAGCATCATCCTAACTGGCTGTTTGCCGTAAAGTCTGGCGCTTCACCCGAAAGATGTATAGTAGCATGGCATAACGACGATCCAGATAGCAAATGGCTGGATGAACTAAAGCACATTGAAAGCGAGGTGGAAGCATGAACAAGCTCAAAGACATCATCGAAACCTGGATTTGGGATGGCAAACCGCCAGCCAAGAAGATGCCACAATATATGGCGGATGTGCTGATTGACATATACAATGGGTTGTGTACATCTGGTATGGCAACATTCATTGAATCTGAGCTTCTGCCCGTGCTGAGCAAATGTGGCATCAAAACGGAAGCGCATGGAGTGGGCTATGCAGCATATATCGAACGATAGTTCATAGGAGGAACGCAATGTACGAAGTCATACTCATGGAGAAAGACTCAAAGCTGTGGAGCGAAAAGATGGGCAGACTCAACCACCTGGACGCTCAGATCGGTGACGCAGAATGGATGTGCTGCTACACTGAAATGCTAGGCTCTGAAATCGACGAAATCATCAAGGCCAAGGAAACGCTGCTGGCGGCATACAACAGGGTCATTAAGCGCGAAGGATATTTTGATACAGTAGAGGGGTGAAACCATGACGGAAAACCGCAGACACGTATACGGCATACGCATTTACCTGAAGGATGGTTACAAGCCTATGGCAGACCTTGCCTTTGGCGTTGGTGGCCGGACGAATGGTGAGATAACAACCATTGAATGGGACAGACCAAACGAACGTGAAAAGTATCACATTGATAGCTACACGTTCATTTGGGATGATCGTGAGCCTGTTCAATCTCAGTCGTTTCAGGAATACGCGAACGGACACAACAAAGGATAAAGGAGGGAATTACGTTGAAACTCAGCGAATGCACCAAGAATTATACCAAGCAGCGCGTGATTATGTACAACCGCGACCAGACGAAAGCGCTGTATAAAAACCGTCTTTTATCATGCGTAAACGGCTGTATTTACGTCGGTGAACCTGTCTATGACAACTACAGAAACGAACTTTTTGATGTGTTCGCTAAGTTTCCTGGGCTTCCTGCGCTTTGGCTGAACACCTTTAGCGGACGCTGTGAGATCAATGGTATGGAACAGTGGGATGTAATCAAGGATATGGCAAGCCTTGACGCATTTGTGGAATCCATGAAGCAGAAGATCAAGGATGAAAGCCACATTCGCCTGACGGAGATCCTGCTGCTGGAGAACATCGACAAGAAGCTGGCCAATGATGCAGTAGCGGCAAAAGCTGCATTTGAAGAAAATCTCAAGCGGAAGCACGACGAGCGCAACCGGCAGGACGCAGAAGAAGCGGCACGGCGAAATGCTGAAACCATGAAGGAGATCGAAGCAGCGGAACAAACGATTATCAACGGAGGTGAACTTAGCAACAACCCCATCATCATCTATGGAAAGTATACATGGGAACGTCAAAGCTACACGATGATTGAGTACCTGATGCAGAAATACGGTGTCGAGCCAAAAGGCAGAACCAAGGGCTGGATTCGCGAGAACCTGAAAAGAGTCGAGATCAACGACCATGCTTTTACCTGGCACTATCAGACTTCATCCAAGAGAAAAAGTAGCTTCGATAGCGCTGCGAACTCTCTAAGCGAACTTATCATGAAGGTGAGGAACAAATGAAATACTTTGTAGAAATCGTCAAAGACCAGGGCTTGTATTACGCCAATGTGTTGATTGGCGGCATGGATGAAAACGGCATCTTCCATGAGCCGAGGTTCAACGATAAGATCAAAGAGTACATACCCTATGCGGCACTGCGTCATGAGATTTGGAGCAAGGCTGGTATTCCACTCCCGCGATATAGCGATCTGAACTGGAATGCTCATCAACGGAAGTATTACGCTTACATTGAAGGGAAGGTCGGCAGATTTCCCGATATTCTCCCCGACGTAGGGCATGATTACGAAGTGGATTGGAGGGAATCCGCATGATCGGTGTATTCTGCTTAGACACGAAAAGAACCCTATACTTCGATGCAAAAACGCCATATGAGGCCATGGAAAAGCTGATATACTATCTGAACTTGAGCCACAAAGATCCGAACGCTAAGATACAGTTGGTAGGCAAGGGGCGGCATCTGACCGTGATTCACAACGGCAAGACCTACAGTGTGAGAAACTATTAAAGGAGATCAGGATGGGAAAGAATCTGATTTGCAGCGCGGGAAGCAAGGAACAATTGGAGCAGATGATTAATCGTTGGTATCTGTCCGAGAACTACGTCATCACTAAGGACAACGGCGAGTACAGAGCCTATAATAAGAAGCTGAAGCGGTACTCTGAAATGCTGGTGAAGGAACAGGGAGGACGCTGGAGATTTGAAAGACCAGGTTTAACAAAGAGTTAATATTTCAAGGCGTCAAAATCAGTCGTTAATACTTGACATTTAACAAATCAGGGTGTATAATACAGCCATAGAAAAAAGAGAGGTACTGAAGAATGAATCGTATGATTTACTTTCCTGACGGTTCCAGTGAAGCTGTATATGGTAGCACTACTGATGAAATCAAGTATCGGTTCTCTGATATTCTTGAAAATAAGTGCGGCCTTGAGGCCGCCCAGCTCTTTCAAGAGCTGGCACTCAGGGAAGAAAAGGTAAACAATGATGACTATGAACGTATCTCTGATGGTTACTACCAGATGCTCAATAGCACTGTTGATGAACTGGACGCGATCCTGGAAAGCATCAAGGAAGGTAAGCGGCTGAACCGTGACAAGCTGTACACCAGCATCCTCCGTATTCGGAACGAGATCAACTCAAATATTTAGTTAGAAAAAATTTGTCGTTAGCTATTGACATTTGGATGATCTGGAGTTATACTTGGTACACAAGCAAACGAAAGGGGATTAACCACCATGAAGGACATGAACGGTATCGACATCAAGCTGGGTAGCATCGTCAAGATCGACAACTCCTATTTCAAGACCGACTCCGGTTACTGGTTCGTCACTCGTTCTGATTCTGATCTCACCCTCCGCAAGATCAATAAGAACGGCAAAATCAGCGTTACCGAAAAGGTTTGCTTCTGGCCGCTCAAGTCCTACTGTAGCGATCACTGGAAGAACGTCGCCGCCAATCAGCACAACAAGGCCAACGCCACCATCCAGGTTGTGAGCGATATTCCTTCCTTTGATGTTTCCCGCTGGTTCGCTGAAGAAGCTGCCAAGTATCGTGAACTGGCAGATGATAGGATGCGGCGCGGTTGGGCTGAATCCGAGTATAGCAACCTCGTTGAACTGGCTGAAACCTTTGAGCGTGTCGCTGCTGATAACCAGTGCGCCGCTCCTGAGAAGAAGGTCGAAACCGGCATTAAGTTCTACTGGAACGGCATCAAGGTAGATGGTGGTCGGCTGATCTCCTGCACCTACGGCATCGACGGCGACAACGTTCGTATGTATGCAAGCAAGTACAATTCTAAGTTGCCTGGCCGTTACTTCGACGTTGAGAACTATTCGGACAGTATGACCGATTACTTTGAGTATGACCACGCTACGATTACTCCTGAACATCCTCTCTATAAGGTAGCTTACTATTACGCCTGTGCTGCGGCTGCAAAGAGTGCTAAGCAGAACATGGCCTACTGCGAAAAGCGTCTGGCTCAGACTGGCAACCGCTACTATGAGCAGCAGATTGATTCCTACAAGTCCAGCATTGAACGCTTCGACGGCATGGTCAATCCGGGTCAGCCTACCGAGGACGATTACAAAGCGATTGACGCTCTGCGCATCCAGAAGAAGCAGGAACGCGAAGCGAAGGAAGCGGAAGAACGTGCTGCCGCTGAAGCTGAGATGAACCAGAGGATCGCGGATGGCAAAAAGTTCATCGAAGAAACGATTGAGAAATACCCGATCATTGACGGTGAACCCGTTGTGACCTTCCTGTGGTCTGAAAATCCCGCGTTCTATGCTTGGAATGACGGCGAACTCAAGACCTCGCTCATGGCTGCTGACATCATTCTGGCGCACTATGATACTAAAATCGAAGTCCCGAAGGGCTACGACAAGACCAAGATCATGGTATCGTATTTCAACCCTGAAACCAATGAAGAAGAGGACATCACCGACCGCTATGACCTGGGCGACATGGAATTTAAAGGGCTTGCAGGACTGATTGAGGCTTGGGAAAACCAGACGCTTGCCTGGATGATGTGCAAAGCAAAAGCGCGATATGCGGCATAAGGAGGGCATTAGAATGACGATTAAGAAGTTCACGAAAAAGCACGGTTTCGGTGTCGGCACTATCGAATTTGATGGTGAAATGTATCAGGGCAGGTGCTCAACGAATGAATCCACGGCGAAATACCGTGATCTGAGCGTCTGCATTCAGAAGATGATCGATATGGGTTGGATTTTGTTGCCATAGGAAAATCAGTCGGGAGGTAACGACATGAGTAAACCAATGCCACCGTGCGGAAAGCACTGTCCGAAGCGCGTCCTGTATTGCCGTTCTACCTGTCCTGAATGGGCTGATTATAAGAAGAAATGCGACGAATACATGCAAGTCAGACGGAAGCTGGGTCAGCTTGGCCGTGACCTTGGCGGGGTGATGCAGGAACGTAAGAACAGGCGCGACGAGAATAAGAACGCCTATGTGAAGTATAAGGACTTTTTCAAATGAGCTGGCGCAACGACATCGGAGAAATCGTCTTTGAGTTCACCTGCGATGACGAGGATTTTGTAATCGCTAAAAACTCGGATGGCAAGTATCAGATTTTCCGCTGCTATGGATATTATGGTTATGAATCGTATTCTATGACCTGTGATACGCCTGGCGAGTGCCTGAACGGTTGGTTTGACTTGGAGGTAAAAGCGTGACTGAGATGCAGAAAATCTACCACAACATTCAGGTTGGCGGCTTGTGCTATATTCCTGAACGGAGTGTCAACGGCTTCAACACGTTCATTGATTGCGGCATTGTTACCGAGATCGACGGCGATAATGTTACCGTCAAGCGTTCTGTTTTCGACCCTGAACTCTATGGCAGGATGAAGGGCGGTTACAAGGATATTTACGACGTGTTCAATATCTTTGACGTGTTCACGTATAGTAAGGATGGCCGCGAACTCTGCGAACAGAAATTCGGTGAACGCTGGTTTGATTTTCTGTGTCATGGCTGCGACTGTTACCACCGCGCGGATCAGGGCTATGAACCGAACTGTGCCAGATGCGCCCACGTCCAGAAGAAAACCGATGGACTGAAAAGCTATGGTGTCTGCGACAAATGCGGATTTGAAATGCGTGTAACGGAAGAATACCACCCGAATGGCGCACACTTCTGCAAACACTTTGAGCCGAAGTGGCCGCAGGATAAGCCAATCTATCAGGATTTCGATTCATGGATGGAGCATCAAAGGGTCTGCGAACACAATAGAGAATGTCCGTTTCATAAAAATTCTGCATGGAAAACCAGGGACTATGAAACATGGCTCAATGAACTGGTACATCTGGGTGTTCATGCACATTATCATGGCCGCGAGGTTAGAGAAATCGCGTTTCCCAGGAAGAATCGGATTAACGCTGACTTCTACCTTGGCAATGGTAAATTCGTCTGTTCGATGGTGCGGTATTCTCCTAAACTGAACCAGAATGGAACGCTCAAAAAGGGTGAATCGTGGAATGATTGGGCTGAATGTCCCGAAGGATTCATTGTTGTTGACGAGGTGTAGCATGGAATATATTCGTGAGAATGAGCTGCGGTATCTGTGTGAAGGATTTGGGCCTCATGGTGAAAAGCGCTATGAGGTCTGGGAGAAGGGCAATTACGATCTGAAGCGCGTGGATAAGCTGGAATGGTGGTCAAGCAGCAAGGAAGCGGCGATCCAGCATTTCGAGATGGTGAAGGACAGGCCGAAATACAAGGCTCCGAGGGCAGATTGGGGATGGTTGAATGGCTAAGAAGGAATTTTATATCCGCGTTGGATTGTCTGGCAATGATACAGCGGATTTCAGGAAGCAGGAAGGGCAGACACTAAAGAATGATTATGGCCTTGACCTGGGCATCGGCTATCACTACAAGCAGATGGGGAAGGACAGGCTGTATAAAGAAGTCAAGATATACGTCATCACTGAACTGCACACCGGCTTGTCGGTGAGTTATGGTGAGACTAGAAAAGAAGCTATAGAAAATATGCGCAGCGACATCGAAAGGGCTGGCGGTATCGAAGCGTTCAAGCAGAAGATCACGGATTACGTCGCTGAACACGGTGAATCGCCGCTATACAAGGTAAGCTGTACATATCTATGGGGAAAGGACAAAGCATGAGAGATATTCAAAGGATTGGTAAGTTTTGTGAGCGGCTGGCGGCTGCGTGGCGCTATGTGCCTGATATGCGGTTTGGCCAGTTGATCTACAACGTGTTCTCAGAGATCGCAAGTCAGGGCAAAGACCCGTTCTTCCCGGAAGAAGATGAGATGATTGAGATCATCGAGAAGTATTGTAGGGAGAACACGCCGTTCAAAGTGGATTAATGTTAAAAGTTCAGTATATTTCAAAAATGTTAGAACTCGTAAACCTATTGGAAATGATGTTCATACAAAGTTATTGAAATCGAAATTAGCGATTTGCTTGCAATGATAAAGAATAAGTGCTATAATATTGTCCACGAAAGAAAGCCCTAGCGCGTAGATAGCTTGGCGGCAGAAACGCATTAGGGCAAATCCACAGACAGGTGAGTTTTAGTCTGTAGTTCCTATTCTACTACATTTCATCCTCCCTGTCAAGCAGAATTTATTATACACAGGGAGGACATTTTTATGCCCATAATCGGTTAGCATACCCGTCCACGGTTAATTTAATTCAGCGTTCGATTTACTTTTTGATCTTGTGGGTGTATAATTGTTTCACACAGCAAGAACAGATGTTCGATTGCTTCCCTATAACGACCAGGCTAGGAGGTGTCAGCATGTATTACGCGACCTATATTTACTGCCCGTGCGCTGTTGCGATTTTCGACAATCCAGATGATCGTGACAGGTGGGTTCACCACATCGACCAGTGTTCACAAGGCTGGACGGGAGTGGACAGGGCGGCGCTGTCATACGATCAGGCTAAGAAAGTTATTGGTGACTCTCTGGACGATGAAAAGAATTATTACATAGACGATGGTATCACTTGGATAGAATCTGAAACCCAGTACCCGACCGATGAATTTCTTGAAGGTAAAAGCCCGACCGTGTTTGAAGTCCTGGGCGTGAGCATGTTATAGAATTTCCATGCATAGCATGTTGAAATAGATTAATCAACGACAGAAAGAGGTAGAGAATATGCGTAAGTACGGTATCGAAGTAACTTCCAAGGGCAGCAGCAAGATTATCATGTACAAGAACGACGAACAGGCTAAGACCGAGGCCGAAGAGATGGCGGCAACCCTTCCGACAGGCGAAACCCTGATGCTGTTCACCGCTGAATGTGACGATGAAGGCAAGCTGGCAAGCAACCTGCGGCATGTCGTTAAGACCTGGCAGCATTGATCGTGCGACCCCTTGTCTCACGACGAGGGGTCAAAAATTTTCTGGAGAAAATCTGTCATTATGTATTGACAAAGCCTGAGACTGGAGTTATAATCTAGTCATCAAAGGCAAGGAGGTCAATACAATGGAGATGGCGATTAACTGGGGTGCTTACAACAATGATAATGTGGTCGAGTTCAAGCCGGTTAAGCTCCGCGCTGATGGACAGCCCAAGCAGACCCGCAACAACAAAAAGGCTGGCGTCAAGGCCGAAGTCCGCTACCTCGAAATGGAGGACGCCAAGCTGATGCTGGATTACTTCATTGACCGTGAAGAGTGGCTGTACGCTTTCCTGTTCATGATCTCGTCCAATCTGGCGCGTCGTAACAGCGACATCCGAGCATTGACCTGGAAGCACTTCTTCAATCCTGAAACCGGCAAACTGCGTGACAAGGTTCTGTCGTTCAGGGAGAAGAAAACCAGCAAGTATTCTGAACCCGACATCAATGAGATGGTGAAGTTCGCTATTGACTTTTACGTGGAGAAGTCCGGTTGTAATCCCGCCGCTAACAACTACGAAAACCCGATCTGCTTGCAGCTTACCGGCAACTATGCGGGTCGCGTTCTCTCCTATGCGGCTTTCGACAATGCCATCAAGAGGGCTGGCAAGGATTTAGGGATTCCTTATAATGTAGGAACGCACAGCCTCCGCAAGACCTTTGGTGCGTGGCTGATGAAGAACAACCCGAAAGATCCCCGCATGTTGGAAACGCTGTCTGTCGTGTACAATCACTCCAACACGCGCGTAACCGAGAACTACACCGACCTCACCCATGAAAAGGTTCGCGGATGCTACGACGAGTTTGGCAGCATGATGGCCAAGTATGTTGTCGGCAGCGAAACGCCTGAGTTCGATTCCAAGACTCCCACGATCTCCATTGACAGCAAGCGGCTTGACGAGATCCTGCGCATGGCCTACAAAATGGGCATGGAAAACGCCGCAATCACCGACGTTAATGAGCATCTGGCCGCTTATGACGCTATCCGTCAGGCGGTATCGGACGCGATCAAGGAGTGACAATGAGATATAAAAGGTTGACGATAAACGACCTTAACGATGAGGGCTGTATCAATGTGTTGTGCGAGTTCGTCCGGGTAGTAGGCGAAGAATACGAACAATGCCTTGACACAGCCCGAAAATACCCTTCTGATATGACGAGCAGAGAACATCAGCGGTATCTTGAACGGTTTATGAGGTCGAATTATTTTTGCAAATTGACTGGGCTTGACGGTGACGAGGTTATCAAGCTCATGAAAGAACGCTACTATACGAGGGTAAACGCTGGAAGAGTTAGAATGTTTCAGGACGTGTAGGTTTCTGTAATAAATTTGAAATAAATCTGTCGTTAAGCATTGACATTTTGTAATAGTTATGATACAATATACTTGTCAGCAAGACAAGACGTATCATTCGCTCGGCGGCAGGAATGATAATTGAAAGGGTGTGTGTTCCGATGGCTATGAAAACATAGGTCGATCCCGATGCTATGCCGCCTGAATTACGCTACATAACAAGCGAAAGGGGTGGCTATAGTTGAAGCCTAGATTTGGTGAAATTTGGATGTGCAACCTCTTGGAAAGGAGCGGCAGCGTCCAGAGCGGGTATCGGCCTGTGTTCGTCGCGTCAAATAACCTGAACAACGAACATAGTCCAACGATCAACATCATCCCGATTACGTCCAGGATGAGCAAGAAAAGGCTTCCTATCCATGTGTATCTGTCCAGGTATGATGACTACGGCCTGAGCAGACCCAGCACCATGCTCGTTGAGCAGATCACCACGGTTCCTGCGGATTACATGTCAGTGAAGCTCGGAGAAATTACGGACGATTGTACTCTCAGCATGATCTTTGATGCAATCGGCATCCAGTTCCCGATAGTTTCCATGTTCGCGGGAAAATCTGTGAGCGTCGCTTGACAGAGTTTAGCCGTGATGGTATAATGAGCGAAGATAGGGAGGGCTGAATATGCAACTATGCACGACAGAACAGCTAATTAATGAGTATTTCGCTGCTCAGACTGGAAGGACGGCAAAGTACGACAAAACCAGAATGGACATTGAGAAAATCAGTCAATACGAAGCGGAACTAGGTAAACAGATTACCGAGATGAACGCGGATGAATTGATTGGGCTGATTAATGTCCTGCTCCCACCACCGAAGATAGTTGATAACAGCTATTCGGGAAAGTACCAGCAGCTAACTTGGCGATTCAGGGCCATGTTTGAATACTACACTGAGCATTACGCGCCGATAGTGAATCCGTGGAACAAGATTCGCGGCAAGGATCTTCTTGAGAAAATCAACGAGGGCAGCGAACACCTGAACACGGCCTATCTGATTGGCGTTATCGACAGTCTGTATAAGAACTTGGAGTTTTACCGCGCGAAATACTTTGAACTGATTCTTCTACTGTTCTACTCTGGTTTTGCGCACGGGAAAGAGATAATCGCGTTCAAGGAAGCGAACATTAACCACGAGTCTAAAAGCGTCTATGCCATCGATCATATGATTCAGCTTACGGACAGGTGCTATGAGCTGCTTATTGAGATGCATGGTATACAGTCGCTTACCGGCGAGAATTTCCAGGTGAACCAATTTGTGGCGTATAATGGCAGCTACTTCCATTTTCCCACGAAGTACACTGAATCAAGGTTTAATTCGATGGACGAGGTGTATGTTGCAAATTCCATCCATAGGTTCATCACCTCTCAGATCAACAAGGCATGTGGCTGCAATCTCAACTATCACATTGTCTATTGCCTTGGGCTGTATGATCGGATAGTGAAAGAACTTGGGAAGGAAGAAGCCGATCAAAGGATTACAAGCAGGAAGGACAGACAGAGCGACAAGATTCTCAATGAAGCAGCACGAAAAGCTGGAAGTAAGTATGATACCTCAAGGCTGAAACGCGCAATGTCGATATTTGTCGATGCGGAGGCCACTTAGTTGGCCTCCAAAACAAGTTTATAAAAATCTGTCGTTAGGTGTTGACAAACGTTTGGACTTGTGGTATCATATAACCGTAGTCAAGAGAAAGGGAGGCGAGAGAGTTGATTGGCTACATGTTATCGGATGGTCGCGGAAACTACATCAGGTTCGATGGTGGAACCGGCAAGTACGTCCCTGTCCCGTTGAAGAAAGCGGGGTTCGTCTGGAATGATCGCGCCAAGGCCAACAAGATTCTGAAGAACTCACTGGCGAAGGAACTCAAGAAGAAGTATTCCGTCGTTGTCAGCGAGATTGAGGAAGCCAAGGACGAGCAACCGGCTATGGTTGATGAACCGACTAGCGTTGAAACCAAGGTCGAAGCACCGACTATGGTTCCTGTCGTGGAGAAGCCCAGGAAGAAGGTCAACAAGATTGATCGCAGCTTGCTTGAATACGTCGCGGACGAAAGCGGCATGGAGCAGATTGAGCGCAAGATCGAGGACATGATCCGGTTTTCTACATATGTACAGTCCCGGCAGGAAATCCTCAATGATGAACTGAGCAAGGTTGACCGTGAAATCTCGGACATTCATCACTTCATAGAGTTTGAATGTCTCAACGCCTATCAGGGCTGGGTCGTGTACAAGCTACTGCAAAAGAAACTGCTCAAGCGCCGGTCAATCAAGGATGAAATCATGATCGCTGGCAACGTTTTGAGCAGCAAGATCGACTATGTTTCGCTGAACAATGTGAGCAAGTCAATCAAGGGCTTGGAGCATCGAATGTACAAGCCACGGGAGCTGTCTGATTTGTTTGCATAGGCAGAATCAGTCATTAAGGAATGAGAACATGAAGAACGGTCTGTATGTTTGCAACACCGACTGGCGCGGCAATCCCACCCTGGATTACAAGGTCAGGTTGAAGGAAACCGAGAAGTCCTACATATTGACGCTGGTCGAGAATAACACAAGGTACTCCACCGGTCATATCGAAATGATGTTTGGCAACAAAGGCAAGGTTGTAATCCCGAAGGATGGCCGCTGTCCGCATTGTTTCAACATCGTGGATGG
>OCVV011358731.1_pt1 | contig 12203 bp, 8 predicted proteins | sample 1539721 | NCBI WGS metagenome assembly OCVV01 (sample SAMN02144230, study PRJEB22623) | gut metagenome | biome: sheep rumen | host: Ovis aries | place: New Zealand | reverse complement strand
CTTCCTCCATCATGTTCGGACAGGAAAAATTCAGTTCGATGGCATCGGCGCCATTTTCCTGACAGGTATGGGCAAGGTCTTCCCATTCGGCTTCATTTTGCCCCATGATGGAGGCTAGAATAAATTTGGTGGGATAGTCTTTTTTGAGGCGGCGGAATATCGCCATGTTTTCCGGTACGCTGTGGTCAGAGAGCTGCTCGATATTCTTAAAGCCGATAATGCTGCCATCTGACCCTTTTATAGCAGAGAAGCGGGGAGAGGCTTCGTGAATGGGGAAGTTGCAAATGGTCTTAAAAGCTGCGCCTGCCCAGCCTGCTGCAAACGCACGGGCACACATATCGTAGGTGCTGGCCACAACTGATGAAGAAAGTAAAAACGGATTTTCCAGCGGGATGCCGCAGAGGTCTGTCTGCAATTTGCTTTCATCAGTGGGCAGGGAAATTTCCAGGCAGGGAGCAACCTCCTTTTTTAGACGCATAATGAGATTTTTTATGGGTACCGCATGGGGGCGGAGACAGGCGGTTTCACAGGGGGCCGTGCAATTGCTGCAGAGATTATCCGCAGGGAGGGTGGCAGCGGCAAAGTCTTCATTGCCAAACCAAAGACTGCGCAAAATTTTGGCCGGTTGTAAATTGTGCGGACATTTTTTATCGCATACGGGAGATGCACAGAGCATACAATTTTGCATATCGCTGCGGCGGATTGTATTTTTTGGTTTCATGGCGTTTACCTCTTGGCTGTAAAATTAATGTTTCTTACTTGTTTATTCGCCGAAGTTAGTGATTTTTCCTAGTGCTGTATGATTTTTGTTTCACGTGCAACAAAAATCGTGCCGGTTTGAATATTTTTGGTAATTACATTTTTTTGCGTATATTTTGGCCTTGTGCTATGCTTTTAGCAAATAATAATGGTGTTGCATTTCTCGGGATTTTAGACAGGAGTGATAATGATGAAAACTATCGGCATTATGGGCGGTATGGGCCCGATGGCTACTGTGGATTTGATGAAAAAAATCATTTTGGCAACTCCGGCGAAAACCGATCAGGAGCATATCCCTATTGTTGTCGATAATGCTCCGCAAATTCCTGACCGTACAAAAGCGATTTTAGGACAGGGGGAATCGCCTGTTTCGGCAATGGTAAAGAGTGCCCGGCGCTTGGAAACGGCTGGCGCTGATTTTATCATTATTGCCTGCAATACCGCGCATTATTTTTTGCCGGAAGTTGCTCCGCAAATCAAAATTCCCGTGTTATCCATTGTGGAAACTGCTGCCAATGAGATACAGAAGCGTGGTTATAAGAAGGTCGGGCTGTTGGCAACCAGTGGGACAATCCGTACAGGCTTATATCAGAAGGCATTGAACGCAAAGGGAATAGAATGCCTGGCACCAGGTGCAGAAAAACAACATTTGATTGATGATTTGATTTATGACGGAGTGAAGGCAAGCAATATGGCTTATGATACAGCTCCTGTGCGTCAGCTTTTAGACAGTATGCAGCAGGAAGGAGCAGAGGGCTTTATTTTGGGATGTACGGAAGTTCCTGTGGCAGTAGAAATGTATAATCTCAAAGGAACCTTTATTGATTCTACCGAAGAACTGGCAAAAGCAGCTGTGAAAATGGCAAAAGCATAATGTTGCACGTGAAACAAACGCCCGGTATTTTTGCCGGGCGTTTGTTTATAAATATGGGGGATTATCTTAATTACAACTTTTTAACGGGCAAGAGGTTCAATAAGGGGAATTGCCCCTTTTGCCATGCCTGTGCCGTCATGACCGACACCGGGAACTGTGATGAGCTGCCAGTTGAATTTTAAGTCAAGGCTGGCAGCTTTTTGCTGAGCCTGTTTATAGAAATTACGTCCGCGTTCTAAGCGGTTTTGGCCTTGTGCATCTGCTTCCGGTGTCTTGCGAAGAACTTTGGAGCGAATCGTATCGTTTTCACCCAACAGGATAACTACAGGTTTGGCAAATGCATTTCGGAAATCCTTTTTCGTCAGAGAAAGTCCTTTCAGACCGTAGGAGTAAGAAATATCTTCATTTGGCATAGTATACCAACCGGAGTTGGCTGCAATAATGAGGTCGGCGGCAGTACCTTTATTCAAGAGTACATAACGATGGACGAGCTGGGCTCCGGCAGAGTGAGCGTAAATGATGACGCGGCTTTTATGGGCATTGGCCTGTTTTTTTGTTTCCTTGATGATGTTGTCAATTGCAGGGAAAATCCACTGTTTTTGCGGCAATACATTTCCACCGGTGTTGTCATTGTCGATAACATTGCCGAAGTTATAATAGCGTACGCCAGGGAACTTGTTTTCTGTAAATTCCGGGCAGGCAATAAGGAAATTATGCTTTTCCGCATATTCTTTCCAGCCTTGACAATATTCTTCTGCATTACGTTTTAAACCATGAAAAACAACGACGATAGGACGTCCATCCTGCCAGGCTGCGGGCTTATATGTGTATACCTTTAGTGGATCGGTATTGACACCTGCTGATTCTGACAGGGAAAAAGCACTTAGTCCCGTGGGAATTTGTGGATTTTGTGCACGGACATAATGCGTTGGCAGAATGATGCAGGCCAATAGCAGCAGCCCCATAAATAGAGAATAACCCTTCATGAAATAAAGCACTCCTTTCAAGGAAAATAAATAATAATATCCGTTATTATGGTAAGAAAACTTCACTAGATTGTTTCCTGACCGTAATTTATTCGGATATATTCCCAAAATTTATCAACCAGCGGAGGCTGTTTTTCTTCCCGCCGTCGTACCATAGCGATATGTTTGTAAAATGGTTCAGTCAGGGAGCGGGAGACAACATCAGCGTGGTTATTAAAATAGGCAAAGCCGCTTTCGGATATCAAGCTGACTCCCAATCCGGATTGGACGAGATCAATGCGCTGGCCGGGGTTGTTACAATAGGTGACAATATTGGGGGTAAAACCTGTCTTTAGGCAGGCGGACATAAAGACATCATAAGAAACATTTTCTGCCGTAGGGAAGATGAAATTTTCGGTTTCCAGTTCCTGCAGGCTTATCTGCGTATTGTTGCTCAACGTATGTGCAGCAGGCAGAATGGCCAGAAATGGCTCATGCTGCAAGGATAATATTTCAAAATCATCAGTGGGAAAGTCATCCGAAACGGCCATAATGGCAATATCGATTTCATGATTACCGAGCATATGGCACAGTTTTTTGCTGAGGCAATTGGTCAGGGAAAATTGCATTTGTGGTGATATTTCGGTATTGAATTTGGAAAGGATATCCGTGAGCGGCAGCTTGCCCAGGCCGGTAATAACGCCAATATGCAAGGTTCCCTGATTATCGCGGGCATAATGCTGCATTTGCAGTTCAAGTTGGTTAATATCGGAAAGTATTTTTTTTGCACAGCGATAAAATTCTTCGCCGGCAGCGGTCAGTGTAATGGGATGTGATATGCGGTCAAGGAGTTTGATGCCTAAATCGTCCTCCAGTTTGTTGATTTGCTGAGAAAGAGCCGATTGGGAGACAAAGAGCTGTTTAGCCGCTTTGGTAAAGTGATGGGATTCTGCCACCGCCATAAAATATTGTATTTGTCGCAAGAGCATGATACATCACCTTTCTGCATTTTATTGAGTTCGCCATCATTATATACTGTTTTGTCGTATTTTGTCCAATTAGATTGGCTAATAAAATTAGAAGTATTGCGAATTTTACATTTAATCTGATGGATATTATGATAAAGATGTGGCCATGACATTAAATTTTACAAACTAAAGTTTTGTAGGAGGTAGTTGGGTATGGAGCTGGAAAAACAGTGCTATCTGGACGAACTGGCTAAGCTCGTTAATATCGACAGCGTGTCTTCAGAGCCTGAAGGCGCCGGAAAGATTGCTGCTTTTATGAGGGAAAAGTATGAATCGATAGGCTGGTCGGTTGAAGAAGTCAGCTTTTCAGAGAGTATTGCACCTTGTTTGAAAATCGTCAACAAAGAGGCCGAACATTACGATGTATTGCTGTTGGCCCATATGGATACCGTATTTCCTTTGGGAACGGCCGCTAAACGACCTTTTCGGATAGAGGGAAGTCGTGCCTATGGTCCTGGGGTTATTGATTGTAAGGCCGGTATGTTAAGCGGCTATTATGCTCTGGCCAATTTGCAGGCAAGAGGAGCACTGCAGGAGGCTGCCATATGTGTGTTTCTTAACAGTGACCACGAAGGAATAAGTTCCCGTTACTCTGCAGGCTATTCTACAGAGTTGGCAGGAAAGAGCCGTTATGTGCTGGTGCTGGAGGCTGGGCGTGCCAATGGAAATCTGGTTCACAAACGCAAGGGGATTGCCCGTTATCATATTGATATAAAGGGGGTAGATGCCCATGCCGGTGTGGACTATAAGATGGGGAGAAATGCTGTGGAAGAACTGGCTCATTGGATTATAGCCTTGCAGGCAGCCACGGACTTTACCAAAGAAACCACTGTAAATGTGGGGAAAGTCTGGGGCGGTACAGGCATAAGTGCAGTGCCGGGAGCCGCCGGTGCTGCTGTGGATGTACGCTATTATGACAAGACAGAAATCGAGCGCGTCGCAGGGGTCATGGATGAACTCCAACGGCATCCTCATGTGGAGGGCACATCAGCTGTTGTAGAGGGCGGGATAACAAGACCACCGATGCTTCCGACAGAAAAAACGATGGCACTTTGCCGCAGTATCGATGAAATCGGACAGGAAATCGGGGTGGAATTTGGTTGGACAGCCAGTGGTGGTGGTTCGGATGGCAGCTTTGCTGCTGCCGGAGGAACACCGACGATTGATGGCCTGGGACCGGTAGGCGGTGGTGCCCACAGCGAAGGCGAGTATCTGGAAATGGATAGTATCATTCCGCGTTACGAATTGCTGTGCCGGATTATACAGCATATTATCTGTCAACGGTAAAAGAGGAGGAGAGTTTATGTTAGCGTTGGCCTTGGCTCTGATAACGACTGTAATCGTGGCCTACATGATTTTACAAAAGAAAAATGCCCAGACCGTGCTTTTTGCCGGCGGCATCTTCTTGATGGCTATGACCATTCTGATTGGTCATCCCCTGTTGGATGGAAAGAAAACAACCGGCATGGTCTGGTTTGATATTTTTAAATTCATCGAAGACACCTTCAGTTCCCGGGCTGCAGGTATTGGTTTGCTGATTATGGCTGTTGGCGGTTTTGCCAAATATATGGAGCATATCGGGGCAAGTCGTGTGCTTGTTCATTTATCCGCAAAACCATTGAGTATGATGAAATCCCCTTATTTGCTTTTAGCGGCTAGCTATGTGGTGGGGCAGCTCCTGAATATCGTTATCCCCAGTGCAGCAGGCTTGTGCGTATTGTTGATGGCCACGCTGTATCCTGTGCTGACCAGTTTAGGGGTCAGCCGCCTGTCGGCTGCGGCAGTCATTGCTACAGCGCCCTGTCTGGATTTAGGTCCGGCATCCGGTACTGCTGTGTTTGCAGCCAAAACTGCCGGTTTGGATGTAGCAGATTATTTTGTTGGTGAACAGATTCCCATAGCAGTGGTTACCATTTTTGCGATTGCCATATCGCATTTTCTTGTACAGCGCTGGTTTGATCGGCGGGATGGCGTAGAGGCTAAGCAGATGACGTTTGTGCCTGCTGAAAAGGATGAGTCCCTGCCACCTGCTGTTTATGCGATTTTACCTTTGGTTCCTATAGGTCTTGTGCTTGTTTTTAGCAAGTTGTGTATATCTACCATTAAGATGCCGGTGGTTACGGCGATGATTATCAGCATTGCCTTGGCCATGTTGTTTGAATTAGTCCGGACGCGGGACGTAAAGACCGTTTTTGACAGCATTAAAGTATTCTTTGATGGGATGGGAAAAATTTTCGCTACGGTTATTACGCTTATTGTAGCCGGTGAGACGTTTGCCTTTGGCCTGACGAAAATCGGAGCTGTGGATATGATTATCAGCGGTGCGCAGAGTTCCGGTTTTGGCGCAACCGGAATTACGTTGGTGATGGTTCTTATTGTTACAATAGCTGCTGTTATTATGGGGTCGGGGAATGCGCCGTTTTACTCTTTCGGTGCACTGGTACCGGATATTGCCGCTAAAATGGCTATTTTACCGGCAGCGATGATTACGCCTATGCAGATGGCTTCGAGTATTGCCCGCAGTGCTTCACCAATTACGGCGGCTGTGGTAGCGGTAGCCGGTGTAGCGGATGTCTCTCCGGTTGACGTAGTAAAGAGAACCGCTATTCCGATGCTGGTGGCATTGATTACTTCCTTTGTTATGTCTTTGTTGGTGTGATAAATATTTTAGGATAAAGAGGAGTGCCGGTTATGAAAAAAACAGTTTTATCCGTTTTGTCAGCCTGTCTGGTAATGGGAGCAGCCTCAGGTGTCAGTGCCGCTGCCAATCCCTTTTCCGATGTGCCCGCAGACCATTGGGCTTATGATGCGGTAGCTGCTTTAGTCGCAGATGGCGTTATTGAAGGTTATGGTGATGGCAATTATCGTGGCCAACAAAATATAACACGTTATGAAATGGCACAGATGGTGGCTAAGGCCATGGCGAGCAGTAAAGGCAGTGCAGCTGATAAGGCGCTTGTGGATAAGCTGGCAACTGAGTTTTCTGTTGAATTAAATAATTTAGGTGTCCGCGTGGCCAATCTGGAAAGAAATGCAGATGTGGTAAAATGGTCGGGAGAAGCGCGTTATACATACACAAGCCAGCGGACGGAAGGGAAAAACGGAAAAACGACGGATTCTACGTCTGAAGCTTTTTTACTGCGTTTGGAACCGAAAGCCAAGGTCAATAATAATTGGAATGTACATGCCCGTCTGGACACCTCACTTGATGTAAGAGAGGATACTACGGATAATGTTTCCCTGAAACGGCTTTGGGTGCAGGGAAATTATAAGAATTTCAATGTAAAATTAGGACGTATTCCCGATACGACCAATTATGACAAAAATCTGATGTTCTTCACGCAATTTTCCGGTATAGAAGTTAATTTTGGCAAAAATGTGAAGGTACAGGCCCGTGCCGGTCGTATAAATAAAGATAATCTGCGTTATGATGAATCGCTTAAACGTGCTACGGGGCGTAAAGTAAATGAAGATGTTGCCGCTATACAAAGTTTGGCGGTGACTGTTAATCCGGGCAAATTGTCTTTAACGGGTGCCTATTATCACTTTAAGAGCCGTATGTTTAAGGATGCTTTTTACAGCAAAGGGGCCGACGAGGAGCATGCGCATATCTGGGAAGGAGCGGCAACTTATCGCTTTGATAAAAATGTTTCCCTGACCGGTGCTTATATGCAGAATACAGCTGCAGATTACTATAATCGCTCCGGTGTCTTGCATCTTGCCTATAAAGGGGCCAATAAACTACAGCAGGGGTCATGGGGCGCCTATGTTTCGTATCGTCATCAAGGTGGCAACACTTCCATGTATCCATCCTGTGATGGTGCTTTCTATAATACCAAGGGGATAGAAGTTAGCGCACAGTATACCATTTTGCCTAACGTTCAGGCTAAGGCAATCTATTTCCGCGGTAAACAGCTGGAAAATGACCGCAAGGCAGAAAAATTGTTCGGCCGTGTAGAATATTGGTTCTAAGGATATCGTGTTTGTATAAGTGTTGCACGTGAAACAAAGGAGCTGTGATGAAATGCGAAAGCATTTATCACAGCTCCTTTCCACATCTTCTGTGCTGTCAGCTGATTTGCCATGCAACATGGCTGCCGTTATTGTCCTTGCGGACGATAAGCTGGTTGTCGATTTCCTGTTTTAGTTCGGTTACATGGGAGATAATGCCAATCAATTTGTCACCGTTGGACAGGCGTTTGAGTACTTTTATGGCCTGGCTGCGGGAATGGTCATCGAGAGAGCCAAAACCTTCATCGATGAACATGATATCCAAATTGATGGCAGAACTGCTCAGCTGAATCTGGTCGGATAATCCCAAAGCCAAAGACAAGGCTGCCATAAAGGATTCTCCGCCAGACAGCGTCTTGATATCCCGTTCCTGTCCGGTAACGGTAGAGAGGATATTCAGGTCGAGGCCGTGTTCGCCTTTTTTGTTCCTATCCTCAGGCGCCGCAAGACGCAGTTCGTATTGGTCACCGGTCATTTCGCGGAACCGGATGTTGGCGGCATAGAGTATCTTTTCCAGATAATAGCGCTGTACATAGGTTTCAATATCCAGGTTGGCTTCGCCTTTGACAGAGCCGGAAAGTCGTTCACAAAGATTGTTCAGCGCAGCTGCAGCACTGATTTTTGCATCCCGTTGTGCAAGGTTTTTGGTCAGATAGGCGGCTATGGAACTGTTTTGCTGCAACAGGTGCCGCATGGTTTGCAGAGAATGGTCTGCTGTTTTCCATAGGTTGTCGATATCCTGCTGTTGTTGGGTCAGCGGGAGCAAATCCGGGCGTTTTTGGTCACCAATTGTGGCCAACAGGGCTGCTTTTTGTCCTTGCAACGTTTTTAGCTGTTCGTTGTATTTTTGGCAGGCCTGTTGGATGTCTTTGCCTTCTTTCAGGCTATAATTTTCGGTCAGGGATTTCCAGGCTGCCTCCGTAAGATTCCGCGACAGGCAGGCTTTTTTATATTGTTCCTGCAGCTCCGCGACTTCGTTTTGCAGTAAAGGCAGTTTACGAAGACACTCGCTAAGAATCGTTTTTGAGGATTGCAGAACATCTTGGGCTTTTCGGGTCGTATTTTGAGCGTCTGTCAGCACATTATGGGCTTTGTCGCGCATCTGTTCGGCCTGACTGAGCGCAGCTTGTGCGGTCTGGCTATCGGGGTAGGTTTGCTGTTGACGGAGCGTGGCAATACGTCCCTGAATGCTTTGACAGCTGCCGGCTGCAGTTTGTACAGCGGCAGATGCCTGTTCCATAGCTTTTTGCAGGTGATTTAATTCGTCGGTGCTCTTGGCTAATGCGCTTTGAATTTGGTCGAGTTCAGCAGTCTGCGCAGAAAATGTTGTAATATCTGCGGTGATTTTTTTCTGCCATTTCTGCAGTATATTTTCTATAGCGTCTAAGGTGTCGGGAATTTCGATATGGGCAATATCCGTGATGCTTTTCTGTAATTCCTTCAGTTGGCGTGTGAATTGTTCTCGCAGGCTTTCGGCCTTTTCATTGGCACCTTTGGCATTGCCGGCCGATTGGATTTGCGCATCATTCAATGTATTTTTGCGTTTTTCCAAGGCGTTCAGTTCCCCGCGCTCGATCGCTTTATTATTGTTTTGTGGAACATAGGGATGCGGGTGCTCCAGTGAGCCGCAGACAGGGCAGGGAGCATTGGCCTTTAATTCTTCTGCCAGTATGCCGGCCTGATCGTTCAGGTATTGCTGATGGGCATGATCGTATTCTTCGCGTGCCTGTTTATATGCTGCCTGATCCTGCAGAAATTTTTCCCGGGCCGCACTGGCTTTTTTGTCGGCTTGCTGTAGTTGGGCCTGTAATTGGGTCAGGGATGTACAGGTTGCTGTCCATTGCCTGAGTGTTTCCTGACGGCTTTCGGTCTTGGCTAAATCTGCTTTTACATGGCCAAGTTCGCTTACGCGCTTTTGCCAAAGGTTCAGTTTTTGCGTATATTCAGTTTGTTCCTTTTGGGTATTGGCCTGTGTTTTTTGAGCCGCTGTAAATTGTTTTTGGGCTGCCGTCAATTCTTTTTGGGCAGTCTCCAGCTCCAGCATTTGTTTTAGGGCATCATCTACTTTGTTTTTTATAGCGGTGTAAGCGGCAATTGTTTTTTGGGCATCGGCTTGTGCATTTTGTTCATCTGTCTGTGCCTGTTCAACCATTTTGCCCTGCTGGGGCAGCAGTTTTTCTGTTTCCTCTTTTTGCTCTTGGGTTTTCTGGAAATCTTTTTCTTTGTCGCTCAGACGGTCATAAATGCCTTTTATTTCATAAGCATGGATTATGCCTTGTGCTAATTGTTCGTTCTTTATTTGTGTTTCCTGTTCGGCAGCAAGGGATTTTTCCTGTTCCAGCAGAAGGTCAAGACTGGTATAAGTCTTGCTTAATTCCTGGGCTTTGGCGATTCTTGCATTGAGTTGGTCACGTTGCCTGGATAGTTCATTCCAGTGGTTTTGTTGATTTTGCACTTCGTTTTGATGTTCTTCGATGAGTGCATTCAGTTCCTGAAGCAGGGTTTCCATTTCTGCGATATTGGGCGAAGTCTGACAGAGACGTGCTTTTAGCGATGGCAGCGGATTTTCGGGCGGAAGGGTATCTGGCAGAATCAGAGTCTCGATATGGGACTGGCATTTTTTGAGGATGAGATTTAGTTCGCCCTGCATGGTTTTGTTGCGTGTTTTTATTTCATCAATAAGGCGCTGATATATTTCGGTTTTAAAAAGTTGGCGAAAGATAACCTTTTTATCCTTTGATTCTGTGCGCAGCAGTTTCATAAACTCGCCCTGAGCCAGCATGGCTACCTGCATAAATTGCTCTCTGGTCAGACCGACAATTTCGTTAATCTTTTTTTGGATGTCGCCCAGATATTCTTCATCATTAGGGAGGAGAAGTGTGATTCTTTCACTTATGGGCCGATAGGCGTTTTTGCCGCTTTTATTTTTGTGCAGATGATGAAGCTCACGATGTATCTTATAGATACATTCCTGCCCGTTTTGTATTTCGCTGAAGGTAAAATCGACATAGGGAGGATGGCTGAAATCAGCATATTGACTTTGGATTTCCATACCGTTTTTGGAATTCATCAGGGAACTGTTTTTTCCATAAAGGGCATAGGTTATGGCGTCAAATATGGTGGTCTTTCCTGCTCCGGTATCGCCGGTAATCAGAAATAGTTTTTGATTGGGACGGGTGAAGTCGATGGTGGTTTCTTCGCCATAGGAGCCAAAGGCTTTCATGGTCAATTTTATGGGTTTCATATTGTTCCTCCCTCGCTTTAGTGCTGTTCCTGAACGGTATTGATAAGGTCAGTCAATAGATCCTCTTCTTCCGGAGTAATGGTACCTAAAAATGCCTTACAAAGCTCGAATGGTGTAAGTGTGTCGGCGGTATCAATGTTCGCTTGTTCTCTGGGGCGCAGTGGTTGTTCTCTCCGTATATCCAATAGATTGGGGAAGGCTGCTTTCAATCGGTCATGCATATCAAAGACATCCAAATCGTTTTTATCTGTCAGGGTAACGCTGACAAAATCATCGGAAGGGGATGCGGTGACCTCCGCAAGTGTTCCGGTTATCTTCCGCACCGCACGAAGTGGTGTAAGCGGAAGTTTGGTCGTTTTGACGGAACCTTTTTCATTTAATTCGACTTCGATGATGCCTTTTTCCTGTCCGGCTTCGCTGATTGAACAGGCCAAAGGTGTACCGCAGTAGCGGTAGCATTCCCGGCCATTCAGCTGCATGGGGATATGGATATGACCCAGCGCTGCATAATCAAAACGCTCCAGAAGGTCGCCTTTTACGGAATCGATATTGCCGACGGTAATGATTTCGGAATCTGCCCGGGGGATGTCGGCGGCTGTTTTGCCGGTAGAAAGAAAGAATTGGTGGCTTACCAGTACATTGCGGATACTTTGGTCGATGTTTTCCCGTTCAATCAGGGCATGAAGGGCGGCATCATAGGAGAGATTATTGCCGTTTTCGTCTGTTCCGGTGATGTCCTTGATCATGGATGGTTTTACAAAAGGGAGCAGGTAAAAATTTACGGGGCCATATTCATCCTGCAGGGGAACACAGGTGATGTGTTCGTCTTCTTTCATCGGAGGAAGGCCCACCATGTGTACATGATGGTGGGCGAGCAGGGGGCGGAAGATATTGAGGCGTGGAGCACTGTCATGGTTGCCGGATATGAGCATAATTTCTCCATGAGGCAGAGTTGCGCTGAGTTTTGTAATAAAGTTATCAAAAAGGGTAACTGCTTCAGCAGAAGGAATGGCCTTGTCGTAAATATCCCCCGCAATAACGACAGCATCCGGCTGACGGCGGGCAGCTGTTTCCACTATCTGCTGCAGGATGTATTCCTGGTCTTCCTTAAGGTCGTGGTTGATGAGTTTCAGGCCGATATGCAAATCGGAGAGATGAAAAAATTTCATAACTAGGGCCTCCTTAATGATTTATTCTGTATCACTATTATTATACAGTGATTTTTAGACAGAAAAAAGCCAGCCCAAGGGGATTGAGCTGGCTTCTTCGGATGTGATGTTGTGTTATGGAAAGGAAGAGAGAATATACAATATTTATATAAT
>OCVV010789350.1_pt1 | contig 12203 bp, 22 predicted proteins | sample 1539721 | NCBI WGS metagenome assembly OCVV01 (sample SAMN02144230, study PRJEB22623) | gut metagenome | biome: sheep rumen | host: Ovis aries | place: New Zealand | reverse complement strand
TATTTGGTTTATGGGGGTGGGGGTGGTTTGGTGGTATAGGGGGGGCGGATCCACAAGGCTGTCCCATTTGAATATCCAGCGATTGTGTGTGCTTATATCTCTACATATAAGAAAAAAGCCCATTTATATATACGTAGTATATATATCTAGGCTATTTGTAGTCTATTTTGTGCAGTCTAAGGGTAAAAAAGGGTAGTTTTACGTACGCTAAAACATTGTAGTGTTATAATAATGGTGCTTTCAAAGGCAACCCCTTAGAAGCCCTCATATGAGGAATACTAAAGTGTGCTTTAGTACCATATACCTCACGACTGATTTCACCAGTAAAAAGTCCATCTAGTGAAGTGATAGTGAAAGGAGATATTCACTAGTGAACTAGTGAGACAGTAGTGAAAGGGTAGTGAAAAGAAGCGTAAGTTAGTGAAAAGGGAAAATAAGGGAAAAGAAAAATACTAAAAAGAAAAGGAGACAAATTACAATTGAAATTGTAATAACTAAGGAGAAAAATTATGAGAAAAAATCGACAAAACTTACAAGTTGCTACCATTCAAAGAATGGAGCAAAGCTATCACGCTGGAGGTTATGGAAGCAATATTAACTACGCTTTCTTAGGTTTTAGAGAAAACCTATACTTCCGTAGCGATAGAACAATACCACTAGATGAAAACTTTAGATGGATTAAAGATGGTGTAGAACAAGCCTTAAAAGGCTTTGGGCTTGAAATGGAAGAAAGTTGTAACTCTATGAATTGTGCTGAACAGCTTATCCAAGTATTGGATAAAATCGTGTTCGCTGACTTACCTAGAAACTTATTTAAGTTTCAACACGATGGCTCACTAGTTGGTAGAAGTGCAATTGAAGCAATCACACAAGTTATGACCAAAGAGTTTATAAGAAACTCTTATCCTGGTTTCAAGAAAGCCTATGAATATTTCAAATTATTTGAAATAGCACCTAACGATAGTTGTGGTATGCACTGCAATATGAGTGTTGGCTTATTTGGTACAAATAAGAAAACTCGTGAGGAAGCACTTAGAAAGTTTATTTACTTCGTTAATAAAAACTATCGATTGATGTGCGACTTAGTAAAACGTAGTTTTAACCGAACTGGTTATTGCTGTCAAATGAACCGCTGGACTAGTAAAGACTATGCTAAGAGTTTCAATTTTGAAACACTTAGGGAATACGATAGCGACCATAGTTTGTGCTTCAATATCGCTCATTACCCTACTGGTAGGGTAGAGCTAAGACTTGTTGGCGGACAAAGAAGTTACCCAGCATTTAGAAACACAATGGAAGTAATCTTCCATTTGGTAGACAAAATGAAAGATATCACTTGGGTTGGTATTGATGATGTTAAACAAGTGTTTAAGGGCTGTAATAAGTATGTGCTACAACGTTTGCAAGATTGTGTTGAAAATCAAACCCTTACTTCTGCTGATTATGAAATAATCAAGGCTAACGCTGATAACGAATACAGTTTAGGTAACTACTAGTCGGGCTTATAGCCCTTCTAGTAGAAATATCCGTTTGGGTATAGTTGGGCAAAAATTACAACTTAGAATGTAAAAACCGCATTGAATTGGTATAAAAGCCACTCAAAAATTACAAAATGATATGTAAAAGTTGGCTCATCGGTAGCCTTAAAATAACCGAAAATTACAATTGGAGATGTAAAAAATGACTAAGCAAGAATTGAAACACTATAAACGTTTAATACGTTTAGGTTGGACTGAACAATTAGCAATAGACTTTATAGATTTTCTAAAGAAAATCGATGTAACAAAAACAGACTTTATGAGATATTGAAAGGTAAAAGGTGAACAAAATGTGTGTAATTTGTGTAAAAGAAAAAGGCGTAGCCTTCCCAAAAATTGAAGTGTTTGAAAAAATGTGGAACCATAACCCACACGGAGCGGGCTTTATGTATGCGAGAAACGGAAAGGTACATATCCGCAAGGGTTTTATGGACTTGTACAGCTTCTTAAAAGCTATACAAAACGAAAATATCACTGATGATGAAGCGTGTGTAATGCACTTTAGAATATCAACTCAAGCTGGCATTTCTAAAGAAATGACACACCCGTTTCCTCTAAGCGATAACTTGGAGCATATGGAAAAACTATCACTAGGTTGTAATATTGGAATAGCTCATAATGGTATCATTATGTTGACTTCTAACCCACTTGAAAAACGATATAGTGATACAGCAATATTCGTGGCTAATTACTTGACTAGAATTATCCGTAACCCGAATGATATTCACGATGCTTACATTAAAGATATAATCTTTAGGTTGGCACAATCTAAATTGGCTATTATGAATGGCGATGGCGATATAGAAATGATTGGAGCGTTTGAGAAACAAGGCGAGCTTTACTTTAGTAATCTATACCACGAACCTTCAAAGTTTGCCTTCTATGAGCGAACTAGATATGGCAATTATTACAAACAAAAATGTAAAAGTCGCTAGAAATCATCGCTGGTAATCTGTAAAAGTTAGTCGGTTTTTACAAACTGGAATGTAAAAACTGGGCAATATCCAAAGCCACCAGCAGAGAAAACCGACTAATTATTACAACTAAGAATGTAAAAATCGGTTGATGGTTACCGTTAAAACCATCGAAAATTACAAAACATTATGGAAAAATAGGAGATTAAAACAATGAAAAAAATGATTAAGGGCGTACTTGTGAACCCTAACACACAAGAGTTTAATGAATGTGAAGCTATAATCTATGATTATACAAGTTGGTACGACATACTAGATTGTGAAACAATCGATATTATCGAACTTAAAATCAACGATGAATGGTTTGATATCATCTTAGATGATGAAGGAAAACTTAAAGAGCCTTTAGGACTTCCTTCTATCGTGATTTATCATAATGATAAAGTCCACGATTTAGTAATTGGAAAAGTATTCATATGTGCACACGATGGGCACGGAAATGAAAAGAGCTTGAACGATGAGCAAATCAAAAAAGTCCTTGCAAGCGTACGTACATATATGAACGGCATAACACACGAGATACGCAAGATGATTGTTGCTAAATACGAATAGAAAGGAGATGAAACTATGGCAACAGCAAAACAAATCGCAACTTATATCTTTACAAAAGGGTTGCAAGAAACACACTACTGGGTAGGTACAGTAAAAATTGAAGATGTAGAACTAGAGTTTGATATGATTATCAGCTGGGCTGAATACGATGAGATTAGTAACACTATTTGGGAACTATTCGGCAGCCACTTAGCTGACATTAACAACAATGGTGATGATGAAGGTTATTTTGATGAAGGTGTATGGAGCCTAAATTACTTTGGAGAATTATGTTTCAATGAAGTCGATGAGCCTATACTTGAAGATGCTGATTTAAGTGAATAATCGAACAACAATTACAATTCTAGGTGTAAAAACCTACTAAAAAAGCCAGGTTGAAGCAGTAAAAATTACATAACAAATTGTAATAACTTCTGCTTCTCTCTGGCAAAGTTAAGCAAAAATTACAAAAACAATTGGAAAAAAGGAGAAAATTAAAATGAAACATTACGCTAACTTACTAAAAATATACAACGAAAGTGAACTAAAAAATCACTTATGGGAATTAAATTGTGCAATCGAGCTAGATTGTTATAGAAATGACTTTAAAAAGGACAACGAACCGCTTACTGATGATGAGTTTGAGAAGTTATGTGCAGTTATTTATGATTATGTAATGGACTACGAACACGTAACACCTATTGAATTAGTATGCAACTTATCAAATGGCATTAAAGATGATGCGTTTACACTTGAAGATATATTAGAAGCAAATGACAACGTAGATGACTACTTAAATAACGCAGTTTGGGAATACTAGGAAGGAGAATTAAAATGAGCGTAAATTGGAGCTGGAAAGCAAAGAAAGGTGCCATTGCTTGGGTACCTACAAAGGAAGCAAAAAACGAGGGTGCAAAAGCCTTTAAATGGAACTTCTATCAAGCAAATTGTATAGGTTGTTTCTTATATGAATACAAAGACAAAGAAACAAACAAGGATATGTATAAGTTTATGACATTCTTTAATGACTGGGAGCACGTTAAAAGATGTTTGGGCTTAGTTAAGACACGAGATGGATATAAAGACAATCTTTATAAAGAAATGTACAGCACACACACTATTAAAGAGATTAGACTTAATACCTACTACAAAGATAATCTAAAACTAGCTGACTTGTTTACAAGGGCTGGGTTTAAAGTAAAACTATACTACAAGGAGATTAAATGATGAAAAAGTATTATATCGAGTTTTGGAGCAAAAGAAATTATGCAAGCAGTGGTGAAAACTACTTACTACAAACAAAGTGGTTTGACACTAAAGAGGAAGCAATTAAATGGTACAAAGACAATATCGCATTTATAAGTGATGACTTAAACGCTGATTTAATGGTTTCAACTTTAGATATAGAAGCCGACACTTATGAGGACATCGAGTTTCTTATGAGATTAAGTCAATAATTACATAACGAAATGTAAAAATCGGCTAATTCTACTACTTATGGCACTCAAAAATTACACACTAAATTGTAAAAACTGGGTGCCCTAAGGGTAGAAATCTACCTAAAATTACAATTAAAACTGTAAAAAGTGGTACAAAAAAGGGCTACTAAAGCCTACTTAAGTATAAATACTTAAACGGATCCGCAGAAAATCTGGAGCAAAGGAATTTCTGTCCAGGAGCTGCATCAGAAAAATTTAATGAAAGAAGGAATTTAAAATGGAAACAACTAAAAGACAAGCTGAACTATTATACAAAATCAATAAATGGATTGACTGTTATAGCTTTAGTGAAATTGATAAAGCTGAAATTATAAGAGGAACAATGACTATCCCACTTGAAGAAAATATCAAATATATGCAAGATTATATTGCTGAAGGTTACGAGATAAAAGATTTACTTGAAGATAAGATTTTAATTGAACTTATTGGTAAACTTTATAATTCTTATGAAAGGGCTAAAAAGGTGGCTAAAAATGTATAACTACTTTATGTTAATTGGAAACATTGAAAAAATTGAAACATTAAGAAATGGCGTGAAGGTTAAATTGAAAGTAAAAGCCGATTTTAAGTTTCAAGATAACTCTGAGCATTACGATTATCCAGTTGTTTATGTAAAACGATTTGAAGGAGATATGGAACTTTATGAAACGCCTAATGTGAAAGTTGCTTTAAAAGGAAAAATTGAAGCAATAAATAACACACCTATGATTTTACATTGTACAAAGGTTATAGCAATGTTTCCAAATGGCGAGAATAAAGAATACATAATTTTATAACAAAAAAAGAAGGCTCATTTTTTGAGCCTTTTTTATTTACCCCCTTATAATTTACCACGATTATATCAAAACACGCTAAAATCAAAGATTTTAGGGCTTCTCGTGAGCGTTCGAGCGTATGATTGTACGTAAAGTTGTAACTCGATTGCTCATATAAAGAAAAAAACACCCTTACAATTGGAAAAAAGGGTGTTTTTTATGTTGTGATATTGTAATCACTAAAAAGAAAAGTTTTGGGTGATAATCGACTATCACCAACTTAATCATAACATACAACATTTAAGTTTGCAACTAAAACCGAATTATTACATATCAAGTTGTAAAAGTTGTCCTTCTGCTTCTAAAAAGGTTTTGAGCTTCGTACCATATTTTGAGCCGTTTAATAATTTATCTATTTCTTCGATACAAAGCTCGTACCTTTCTTCCGTTAGCGAATATTTGGTTTTAACAGCTTCATCTGGTGAGCCGTTTATAAACTTCTCAATAAAAACAAGGTCTGTGGTTCTTCTAAGTTCAAGAGCTAGTTTTGTAATGGTTTGCGTTAATTCATCTAGGAGGGTTTCTAGCTCCTCAATATACTTTAGTTGTAAGTTCATCTCAATATTTATTTGGTCTATTCTAGGCTTGTTTCTAACGAGCTGTGCTACCTTTAATTCACTAGCGTATGCTTCTAATCTTTTCTTTTCAACGTATGTAAGTAAGGCTATATCTATTACTGTTTCATAGGTTTTACCTCTAAAAATCATTAGATAACACCTCTATTTCATCTATTCTAATTGCTGTTAGCTTCTTAGACACTGAGCGTTCATCAGTTTTAACTCTTATATGTTCCAGTTCTCCTGCAACAAATACAGTTTTTCGATAGGTTTTTACATCTAAGTTTGTAAAAAGTTCTTTATCATAGTAGGCATAGAAGTATCTTTTATTGGGCACGTGGGGTTCTTCTATTAGTATCATTCCCATTTCATCACCAACATTTAATACTTCTATTACCTTACCACTAAGCATTACTCTATTCATTGATAATTTTAACTTTGATAGCCATTGGATATGTGTATTCAAGTGATTGGAACCACTCAGCAACCGAATATATTAAATGTTCTTCGTTGCCTTCTACACCAGTTATTTTTACATAAGTGCTACCTACAACAAGTCGTGTACTGTCTGCTTCTCGATCCCTATGTTCTACATAGATTTGTAAGAATTGCATAAAGTCGCCTACACAATTACATATGTGATAGTTAATACTTGGTACATACTCGGTTGCGTGTCCTATGTTTTTTATCTCAAAGTCTATCACCATTTTTGGTTCCTTATTTTTTTTCTTTTTTGGGCTGTCCTTGACTTCCTCTTGGACTTCGGTTTCTTTTTTCTTCCTTTTCTTAAACTTAATTGTCGTTTCTATCATTCTTTTTAAGCTCCTCTCTAGCTTTTAAGATTGTATTTCTACTGCATTTGAAATAGTTTGCTAAGGTTGAATTAGTTTCCTTTAGCAAGCTGGGGTTTTTAATCATTGTACAGTATATACGCTCATATTGTGTTTTATGGATTATGTTAAATCGCTTAAAAAACTTTCTTAACATTTGTTTTGATAAATAACATTCATAACAAGATATAATTTCGCTGTAACTTAAACACTGTTCTTCTAAAAACCTTAAAGAAGTTTCATCTGGATAATTAAACTTAATTCTTATCAGTCTCATAGTTTTTACATCTTGTATTGTAATAACTTGTTACTTCTTCTTGGATCTCAGCAAGTCTTTTTTGTTCAGCTTTAGTCAACTTGGGTTTGAATATCAGTTCATTTATTCTTTTTTCTAGTTTATCAATGTACGCCCTCTTTTGTAAATCTTTTACATTTAGAAATGCAAACATTGGGCTTCTATCTGTAATAGTTATTTCTAATCTTTCTTCATCGAAAGTATACTTCTTATGTGCTGTTAAATCAATAATTTGTTTGTCATCTTTCCAGGCTATACCATTTAGCCCATCAACTAACTTGCAAATATTATCTAAATCTTTATGTGTAACGCAAGGTAGTAAATCTCCAGCCTCATATTTTTCAAGTTCTTTATTTACCTTAAAGTACACTTTAACATCAACTGCCAAAGGTTTATCACCAAAGTAATAATCACCACACTGCCTTTGGTACTCGCTTCTTATGTAATTCTCATAAATGATTGTGTCTTTTGCTGGGTACACTCTTGCGTGTCCATTTATTACGGTTGCTCTTGGTCTTTGCTTGGTTTTTATTTCCCCTTTGACTACAAACTTTTTTACTTCCATTTTTTATTAGTTCCCTTTCCTTCAAATATGCTTTGATACATTCGGTATCACAAAAAACGTATCGTATTCTACCGTGTGCTGTTTTAAGCACTTTTATTTTGCCTTTATTCAACTTTTTTCTACAAAAAGGGCAAACATATACATCACTTTGATTAAACATTTTAAAGAGCATTTTTCACCTCATCGGTAATACGCTGTTCTTTTAAAAGCTCATCTTCTTTTTTACCTGTCATCTTTTCCAAAACTTTTTGTGGGCTATACAACTCTAAAAACTCACTAGAGCGTATATAATATGAGGTTCTGCTGTTTGGCTTCTTATACAACACTTCTTTAGCTAGGACATAACATTTATCTGGTGCTAACCTTATAAGTTCCCCTACAAGCTCTACATAATCGCCTTCAGTTACTTGGGCATACACTTCACTAGCCATTTGTCCTAAGCATTTGATAGGCACTGCAAACACTTCATTTAATTGCTTGCTTGTTGCACTTATGAAAAATCTATATTCGTTTTGTCCTTCATCATTCATCATATAATGTGCCTTTGTTTGTACATAGCCATTTAGAATAATGTAATTCATTTTTTACACCTCATTTTGTAATTTTAGAAAGTATCATCTTTATCAGTGATCTTAATTTGTTTTGGTAAGTTCTCGGTAACTTCTTTTTGTTCTACGTTTGTTATCTCTTTTTGTTTTAAAGCTGTTTGTCTTAGTTTTTCCATTAAGGATTTTGTTGAAATCACGCTAAAGTGCTTCACGTACACCCTAAAATCAAAACTTTCTTTTATAACGGTTTCCCCGTTTCGTTTGTTTACGTGTTTCTCAGTCTCAGCTATGTTGAATATACCTTTTACCGATACATTATCACCAGAAACGATCTTTAAACTCTGTATGTATCGTAAGACTTCGCTGTCCCACGCAAAACACCTAAACTTGCGTACTTTTTTATCAATCATCGTACCGTACATATAAAACATACAGTACAACCTGCCATTTTTATCTTCCTTAAACTCTGGGGGATTAGCCACTTCCCCCGAAAGTTCAAGCCATATTTCAGTATACATAATTAGAATGGTAAATCATCATCATCAACTGAGAAATCAAACGCTTTATTATCTACTGGCTCATCAATGAACGGTTCCTCAGTTTTTACATCATTGCTTTTTTTAGCGTAATACTTATCTTGCTTTTCTATATCTCTAACCTTTTTTGCTTCTTCTTCAATAGTTCTTCTCTTTGGTGTTTCAATTTCTCCTCTTAGATATGAACCGATTGAACGTAAAGTCATAATCTCTATGGCTTTACCTACGCCACCATCTTTTCTAATATATTCACGTATTTGCCATACACCAACAACATATTTGTTTGTAAGGGTTCCAACATTAAAGTCGTTTGCTTCAAGTGAATAGTTTTGGTTACTTTCTTCGATTGCTGTAATTCTAGCTTTAAATAGATTTTTGGCTGCTTCATCTTTATCGGCTGAGCGACTAGAAGCATAGTATAGTTTAATTCTACCTTCACGATCCCAATTATCCCAAAGTGGTTTTCCATTCTCCTCTGACAACTTTTTAGCTTTCTTAGAGAAGCAATGTGTTAGTTTTCCTTCATCAGCAATATTGTCGATTGATACAACATCTACTAGTAATTCAATGTAATCATCAAACTCAAACACATACTTAATTTGGCATAAGTGTGCTCCTTCAGTTATTCTAGGCATAGGTGTGCTTTCACCTTCATAATCTGCCCAATTCTTATTTCTAAAACTATCTTTTACGCTCATTATTTCTTACCTTCCTTTTCCTTCTTTAGCATAACAATTCTTTTAATTTCTTCATATTGTGTACGGTTTAATTCTCCGTAAGACTTAACATTGTAACGAGTTAGGATATAACCCTTCCACTTTTCACCTAATTTTTCTAGGTTAGCAATTTCAACATTGCCTAACATTTCATCAAGATCGATTGTGGTAGGTTTTACATCTTTAGCTGTAATTTTTCCATCAGCTGTTTCCCCAATTGGTGAAGGCTGTTTTGTTCTTAAAGAGCCTGGTACTGCTGGTTCAGTAGAAGCTGGTGCGATTACTGGTCTACTGCCCTTAATTGGTTCTCCTTCACCATTTTCTGGTAGATCTTCACCAGCGTAAATATATAAGCCTAAACCAAACATCGCTAAGTTCTTAACTAAACATCTCATAATTGTTTTGTTAATATCAAACATAGTAGCTGGTTCCACTGTTTTCATTCCATATTTAGTTTCATATTCATATGATACATTTTTCATAGCTTTATTTTTACTATCCATTACTGGCAACCACATTTCTTTAGAAACACCATTGATTGTTACTATGGTTTCTACCATATATCCTAAGTTCTCATCAAATAAATAAGGTGCGTTGTTTTCTCCAAACTTTTTAATTTCATATTTCCAGTCTGGGTATCTTTTTGATACTTCGGCAACTGCAAAAGCCCAAGATAAATATGCTAACCCTTCTTTTTTCTCAACGTTTTCATTTACGTTAACATTGAATAAATCTAAAAATACATCATTTTTTACGTTTTCCATTGTAATTTTTTCCCTTTCCTAACACTTCTAGTATTCTTGTTTTTACATTTTCTTCTGTAATAATTGGTATCATTTGTAGCTTCCTGGTATCATTCTTTAAGTGCATACCATATAAGTTCTCAATTTGATAACCGTATGTTTTTTCAGCACCCAGCTTATAAATGTTAAGTTGCCATAGCAAGTATTCTATATCTAGCTGTGCTGTTGTTTTGTAATCGATGATACATAATTCTTTTTTAGCTGTTTTTAAGTTCTTAACCTCGCTTATGGCATCTAATCTACCAGTGATCCAAACATCATCAACCTTTAAAAGAATTGGTATTTCAGCATTGACTGACTTAATGCAGTAATATTTTTTTAGTACACAGTAGCCTTGAAGCTCTTTAACCTCTAAGTTAAGCTTTACACCGTTCATCTCATACTCGTAGATCGCATTATGTATGTTAGTGCCACGTTCAGCTGCCTTTTTTAGTATCTCTGGAGCAATACCATCGTACTTCTTAGGAAATAACAAATGCAGTATCTGCGTTGTTGACATTATAGGTTGAAACTCAACATCTTCACCCTCTAAAAAGTATGTGTGTGTATCATCATCAAAATATATTGTGTAATTCTTACCTTCGTAAGTAACATCATCTTTAGTCATTGTCTTTACCTAATGTAATTCTAAACGAACCAGCTTTTGACTCAATTTTAAGATACTTAGCATATAAGTCTGGGTGGTCTTTTTTAAATGCTTCCATATCAAACTTCTCTTGTGTTGTTTCTGGAGAAAGTGCAATACTTACTTCTTCAGTCTTAATCTTATAAATATTTCTTTCTTCCATAGCCTTTTTTAGCTGGGCTTTTAGTTTCTTTTCTTCTTTGCTAACACGTTCACTTAGTTTCATTATCTTGATTAAATGTGTTTTGTATTCAAGAGAAATTACATTCTCTTTTGTAATAATTTCAAAATTATCTTCCATATTTTTCTGCCTTCTCCCTAATTTCTTTTTGTTTTTCTAATGCTCTGTCTTTAAATACCGCAACATCTGGGTTCGTAATATTCAAAGTCATTTTACATAGTGTTAACCATCTAACTGGTCTACTTGAAGCCTTCCAACGATAAGGTAAAGTGCCATCAAGCATACCTTTGTATTTCTTAATAAAATGTGTAAGAGGTCTACAAGAATTACGCTCCCAGCATTTAATTACTGTTTCATCTCTTGCACACACAAATTGGCTTAATAAATTATTCATATATTTTCTCCTTGTATTCTAAGATTACCTCATATCCTTTATTGCTAACCTTTTCACCAGTTGAAATGTGGTAGTAAATAATTTTGCCAGTGTGTTTTAGCTTAATCGTATCTTTGCTAAACTCAGTCGGCACTTCAACATAGATCCCATTACCACAGTTGGCAACTTTTAAATCGTGGGTAGTTTCTTGTACCTCACTTGTAATATATGCAACATCATAATTGATTACATTAGCTTCGATTGTCCTATGGCAACTAACCAACACAACCAAGACTAAAGCTAAACATATTCCTAAAATCTTTTTCATTTCATTCACTCTTATCCTCTTTAAACCACCAAGTTAAACCATATTCATCTACTTTATAACTTGTTATAAACTCATAACCATATATTTCTATTTCATTTGTTTTTGGGTTATATAGTATAGTTGAATATGTATAATAATCAAGCCATTCTTCGCCATCATCATCTTTCCAACATACTGGTTTCTTAGACATTTTTTCTATCAGTTCAAATATATCCTCAAGTTTGCCTAGTTTACAAGTTGCTTCAAATACCCACTTGTCGTATTCTTTATTTGTTTTTTGCGTTCCACTATAAGTATATGCAAAGTCGCCTATATTTTCAGTTAGTCTTTTCATATCAGTTCAAGCTCCCCAAAACAATTTCTTTTTGCTACGAATTTCAAACCATCTTTTGTCCAAATAGCTCCATAGCAAGATTGACCGAATAAATCATAAGATAGCATTTGCCTTACATCATTATAATCACTAACTAAATCAACGTGTTTAAATTC
>OCVV012840233.1_pt1 | contig 12206 bp, 10 predicted proteins | sample 1539721 | NCBI WGS metagenome assembly OCVV01 (sample SAMN02144230, study PRJEB22623) | gut metagenome | biome: sheep rumen | host: Ovis aries | place: New Zealand | reverse complement strand
CGTTCCCATTCCGAACACGGTAGTTAAGCTCATTCACGCCGACAATACTTGGCTGGCGACGGCCCGGGAAGATAGGTCGATGCCTACACAGAGACGGAACCGATTTCGGTTCCGTTTTTGTTTTGTCCGTAAAAATCAGCAGAAAGCACTGTCATTCAGTCTATAAACGTGTTATAATGATTCCTGATAAAAACAGTTCGGACGTTTGAAAGGATTTTGAATCGACATGAAACGAGTCATTACATACGGAACCTTTGACCTGCTGCACTACGGTCACATCAATTTGCTGCGCCGAGCAAAGGCACTGGGCGATTATCTCATTGTCGCTGTATCAACAGATGAATTTAACTGGAATGAAAAGCGGAAAAAATGCTATTTTTCTTATGAAGAGCGTAAGCAGCTCGTCGAGGCAATTCGCTATGTTGACCTCGTGATTCCGGAGGAAAGCTGGGATCAGAAGAAAACAGATGTCCATGAGTACCATGTAGATACTTTTGTAATCGGTGATGACTGGAAGGGCAAATTCGATTTTCTTGAGGAAGAAGGCTGTGAGGTCGTCTATCTGCCGCGCACGCCCGAGATTTCTACAACGAAAATCAAAGAAGAACTGAATGTAAAATGATAAAAAGAGAATGCCGCTTTTCGTGCTCAACTGGCGCGGGAAGCGGCATTTTTGTGGTGATATGATTAAAATTCGTCTGCGAACAGCTTGTCTATCAGCGTATAACCGCGTTCGATTTGCGTTCCGCTCATGCGGGCCTGCGTCTCATTGTAGGCAGAGACACCGTTGCTCATGGATTTTGTGCTGTCATACAGCAGATATGGAATGGAATCGTTTGTGTGCGTGCGGCAGCGGATGGGGGTGGGGTGATCCGGCATCACGAGCAGGCGGAAATCTTCGCCTGCGTTTGTCAGCGCATCGACAACAACGCGGATGACACGTTCATCCAGATAAGCGATCGACCGCACCTTGTGCGCGACATTTCCCTGATGTCCCATTTCGTCCGGCGCTTCTACATGAATATAGGCAAAATCTGCGCCGTCGAGCAGCGCTTGTACCGCAGCCATTGCCTTGCCTTCATAATTGGTGTCGAGTGAGCCGGTTGCGCCTTCTACCTCAATCACATCCATGCCGGCGCCGACTGCGATACCCTTGAGCAGATCGACAGCCGAAATCATAACACCGGTTTTTCCGGTTTTCTCCCGGAAAGAGGAAAGTGCGGGACGGGTTCCGGCGCCCCAGAACCACAGGCAGTTGGCCTTGTTCAGTCCCCTGCGCGCGCGTTCGACATTGATCGGATGGTCATTCAGAATGGTATAGCTGCGCACCATCATATCGCGCAGAACTGCGTCCTCCGGCAGATACGGCGCAATTACCTCACCCAAATGATCGTGCGGCGGAGCAAGGTCAATCACTTCGCCGTGTTCCCAGATCAGCAGATGCCGGTAGCTGGTGCCGACATAAAAGTGATAGGTATCCTTTTCGAATTCTTTTTTCACCGCTTCCAGCAGGACAGCGGCATCAGCCGTGGAAATTTCCCCGGAGCTGTGGTCAACAATCGTGCGCTGCTCAAACGGAATATCGGGCTCATCTGACAATGTCACGATGTTTGTGCGCAATGCGATGTCCGTCGGCTTCATATCGACGCCGATGCTCAGTGCCTCCAGCGGTGAGCGTCCGGAATAATAGGTGCGCGGATTGTAACCCAGCACTGCAAGATTTGCGGTATCACTGCCGGGCGCCATTCCATCCGGGATGGTATGTACAAGCGCAATTTCCGACTGCGGCGCAAGACGATCGAGTGTCGGTGTGGCGGCATATTCCAACGGGGTTTTTCCGCCAAGCATGTCAATAGGCTCATCGGCCATGCCGTCGCCGAGTACGATAATATATTTCATCAGACTTCTCCTTTATCCGTCTTTCTTCTCATATTATGATGGAAAAAACCGCCCTTGTCCAGCAAATTGGCGGATTTCTGGTATTTTTTTGTGTTTGTTCGCGGTGGAAAGAGGAAAGAGCGGAGTGTCCGCCTACGGAGGACAAATGCACGCGCAAACGGCGGCGGACAGCGCAGAGTCGTACAAGGTGCGCTGTCCGCTTTGGGTCATAGGATAATACAGATCAGACCGCCGGAGCCTTCGTTGATGATGCGCTCCAGTGTTTCCTGCAGCTTGCTTCGCGCGTCGTCCGGCATGCGCGTGAGTTTGGTATTCATTCCCTCGCTGACCAATTCGTTGAGTGATTTGCCGAAAATGTTGGTTTGCCAGATCCGTTCCGGTTCGCCGTTGAATTCGGAGAGCAGATACTGAACGAGATCCTCCGATTGCTTTTCCGTGCCGACGATCGGTGAAACCTCCGTCTGAATGTCAGCCCGAATCATGTGAATGGACGGTGCAGAGGCTGTCAGACGCACACCGTACCGACCGCCCTGCCGGACGATCTCCGGCTCATCCAGCTTCAATTCATCAATGGTCGGCATGACAATGCCGTAACCCGTCTGCCGCACCTGCGTCAGTGCGCCGTCAAAGCGTTCGTATTCCTTCTCAACTTTTGCCAGACGCGTGAGCAGCGGGATCAAATCAGCCTCGCCGCGAATGGTGAGACCGGACTGCTCGCCCGCAATCTGATAAAAGACCGACTGGGGAATCCGCATTTCCAGCTGCACACTGCCTGTGCCGAGCTCCATATTCTTCACCTGTGCATCCGAGACATATTCGGTTGCGGCGAGCGCCTTGGCACACAGCTTCATATCGCGCATGCGGCCGATGTGCGCCGCCTGACTGCGGATGCCGCCGTAAACAGCCTCCTTGACGCGGTGACCGGCGGGCAGGGTTCCCACCCACGGCGGCAGAATGATGCCGACCTCGCGGACCGGAAATTCATACAGCACCGATTTCAGCACATCTCCCATCTGCGCGGCATCCATATTCAGACAGTCGACGGCGAGCGCAGTTACGTCATAGGTATCGGCAAGCTCACGGCAGATTTGCTGCGCAGCTTCGCCCTGCGGCTGCGTGGAGTTGACAAGCACAAGAAACGGCTTGTTCAGTCCGAGCAGCTCCCGAATGACACGGGCTTCGGCATCCACATAGCTTTCGCGCGGGATATCGGTCACCGTACCGTCTGTCGTGACGACCAGACCGATGGTTGAGTGGTCGGTAATTACCTTGCGCGTTCCCAGTTCAGCGGCTTCCGCCATCGGAATGGGCGTATCACTCCACGGCGTGGAAACCATACGCGGCGTATCTTCCTCGGTATGTCCGAGCGCGCCGTCCACGAGGTAACCCACGCAGTCCACCATGCGAACCTTGCAGCTGCTGTCGCCGTCCAGTGCAATTTCAGCGGCTTCCTCGGGCACAAATTTCGGTTCGGCTGTCATAATGGTGCGGCCGGAGCCGGACTGCGGAAGTTCGTCCTTGGCCCGTTCGCGCCGATAGGGATTTTCAATACCCGGCAGCACAAGGGTTTCCATAAACCGCTTGATGAGGGTGGATTTCCCCGTGCGGACTGGTCCGACTACACCGATATAAATGGTACCGCCGGTGCGGCGGCTGATGTCTTCATACAGCTTTTGTTGTTCCATCGAAACCTCCCTGAGCCTGTGTCACTGTACCGGAATGAGCAGCATTTGTGCTTTTGCCGCCGTGCAGTCGTCCGACAGCTGATTTGCCTGGCGAATCGCATCGACTGTCGTGCGGCAGCTTTTGGCGATATCCCAAAGACGCTCTTCTGCATCGACATACCGCACAATAATGGATACGGGCGATGCCGGCGCGGGTGTATCGCTGTCGATTTGCAGGGCAGACAGGTCGTTGAGCTGCAGCGGTTCATCACAAAGCAGGCTGCACCGTCCGTTGAGGGACAGAGATATGGCGTCTTCTCCCGTGATTGTGGCCGATGCGCGGCACTGCATCCCGTTAAGCCGCACATGCTGCGTGGCGTCCGGAATACTCAGCGGCAGGGAAACAGCGCGCTGCACGGAGTAGTATTCCCCGTCGTCCGCACGGTAAAGAATGCACACCATCATGCGCAGGGAAGGCTGTCCTCCGTCCTGTATCAGCGCATCGAGCGCAGCGCTGACATCGGAAATCTGTGCAATTTTCATGCCGACAGGGATGGTTTCCGCCGCCTCACACCCCAGTTCAGCCAATGGATGGCAGGCGGGCAGCGTGACCGGCTGCGTTTCCGCATGTACGGGATGCACCAGATGGTAGACATCATCAATCAGCTGCAATGTGTGCGTCTGAAAAGCGGTGAGCAGTGCACAGGCGCCCAGACCGATGCCCACCAGACCGTCATCGCGCAGCTCGGCATCCAGATGCCGTATGGAAAAGCAGACATTGACCGTCTGGTTTTCTTCGATCCCCTCCGCCTCGAAAATCTGGGTAAACGGGATGACAAAGTCCGTATTTTCCAGTGTTTCCTCGTTTGTCTGTGCGAGCAGATGCAGTGCGATATCACCCTTGAGAACCGCTTTTCCGTTCAGAATACGGCAGTCGGACAGCCGCATTTCGGCGCGCGGGGCAAACACCGCGTTATACTTTGTGCCCTCCGGAAGGCTGACATCCTCCATGAGAGTAAATTCATGCCGGTGCACACTGCTCGGGACAGTTATCGTATGTGTGGTTGTCAGCAGCTGCAAATCGTCGGAATCATCGGAAAAACCGTCGGTGAGCGCAACGGTGTCCGCGGCAAAGACACGGCAGGAGAGGGAGAGCGCCGCTGTCACGGAAAGCTTGCGCGAATTCATCACATGTGCTGTTGCCGACACAACGCGGCAGGAGACAAACAGCCGGCTGTCCGCATCAATGCCGGCAGCCTCCTCGATGTGTGCAAAGCTGATCGGGATATCCAGTTTGCGCGGCGCTCCGCCGCCCTCCGGCACATACAGCACCGTCGCATGGATACTGCCGGAGATAAGGACACGGCCGGATTGCGGGGCATCGTCCTTCAGCTGCGGATTGCCGTACACAGCAGCGACGCGCGCAATGTCGGGGAACGTGTCCGGAACGATGGCATCGGTGGTTTCTTCATAGGTATTCCATGTGTCCAGAATCGGGCGGCACAGGGCGACCCTGCTCTTGGTCAAATCCATAAAACGTCCTCCTTATCGGTGTTTGTATAGTTTTATGACGTGCAGGGAATAGATATGACGGGAAAATAGCATTGCCTGCGGAAACAATACATGGTACAATTGGTAACAGGAAGGGGCAGGTATGTATGCGGGAATTTGCAGTCATCTTTGATTTTAACGGGACCATGCTGTTTGACACGCCGATTCAGTTTCAGGCATGGAATGAGCTGGCGGAGGAGACACTGGGGCATGGTCTGTCGCGCGAACAGTTTATGCAGTGCACCAACGGGCGCACGAGTAGTGAAACGATTGATTATTTCTGGGGCAGCGATGTGCCGCCCGAGCGCAAGCGGGAGCTGGTTGCCCGCAAGCGGGAAAACTACAAGCGGCTGTGCCTGACCCATCCGGAGTCGTTTCATCTGGCGGAGGGTCTGCCGAAAGTGCTCGATTTGCTGCGCGCGGGCGGGATTCCGTTTACGATTGCGACCTCGTCCAATCCGGCAAGTATGGATTTTTATTTTGAACATCTGAATCTGTGCAGCTGGTTTGACCGCGCAGATATTATCTGCAGCGATCAGAACTTTCCCGGCAAACCGGCGCCGGATATTTACCGCCTTGCGGCCCGAAAGCTTCACATGCCGCCCGAACAGTGTGTGGTAGTGGAGGACGCGGTGGCAGGCGCGCGGGCAGCACGCGCGGCGGGAATCGGCTATGTGGTGCTCATCGACCCCACAGACAGCGGACGTGTGCAGGCAGGCGAACTGGTCGACAGTGTCATGCAGAATTTTAATCAATTGTATGAAAAGCTGCACCGCCTGTTGCAGGCACCGCGTGCGGACAATGAATAGAAAAAATCCGAAAAACAGGCGCTTCTGTTTTTCGGATTTTTTGTTTGGGGACAGCGCCGGACAATGGGGAAAGAGCGGCAGAGCCGGCGGCGGTTTCTGAAAATATAGGGAATTTACTGCTCCATTCCGGCAATTTTGCTGCGGTAAATGCGCCGCATCAGCAGGAGTGCGATGCCGGCGGACAGCAGCTCCGCGAGCGGAAAGACGATCCAGATCAGCCAGATGAGTCCGGTCGCCTGGGCGATGCGGGCGAGCACCCACGCGACGGGAAGAACGAACAGCAGCTGACGGCAGACAGAGACAATCAGCGATTCGCCGCCGCTCTGCAGCGCCTGAAAAAAACCCTGAAAAGCGACATTGGCACCGGCAAAGAAAAAGCTGAGCGAAATGATGTGCATGGCGCTGATGCACAGTGCCTCCGTTTCGCCGGAAAGACCGAAGACGGCGGAGAGAGGGGAAGCGAAGATCTCCAGAACCGCTGTACCGGCAAGCATGATGATGAGGGTATACAGCATGCCGTATTTGATGCCGTCGCGCACGCGCGACCTGCTCTGCATTCCGTAATTAAACGAGACGATCGGCGTGATCGCATCGCGCAGACCAAATGCTGCAAATAAAATGAACTGCTGAATTTTGTAGTACAGGCCGTATGCAGTCACGGCACTTTCTCCGATTGTCCCGAAGATCAGATTGAGTCCGTAGGTCATGACCGACATCAGTGCCTGCGCGATTATGGCGGGCAGACCGATGGTGTAAATCTGTCCGATGATTTGAGCGGACGGCCTGAGACAGCGCAGGCTGTTCGTAATTTCACGGTTGTATCGGACGTGGAAAAACAGGGCAGCGAACAGCGAGACAAACTGGCCGATGACCGTGGCGTACGCAGCGCCCCGCACGCCGAATTTCGGACAGCCGAGCAGACCGTAAATCATGATGGGGTCGAGGATGATATTGGTGACAGCGCCGGAGACCTGCGCGATGGTGGAAAACAGCGACCGGCCCGTTGCCTGCAGCAGCTTTTCGTAGCACCAGAACAGCACAATGCCGAGCGAAGCGACACAGCAGATGCGCAGATAATCGACCGCCATCTGAATGATGAGCGCATTGGTCGTCTGAGACTGGATATAGGCGCGTGCGCCGAACAGTCCGAACAGCAAAAATACGGCATAGATCACAAAGGACAGAAATTCTTCGTTTCCGGCGACCAGATTGACCTTTTCGCGGTTTCCTTCGCCGAGTGAGCGGGACAGCAGTGCGTTGGCGCCGACACCCGTGCCCACGCCGACCGCAACCATCAGCATCTGAACCGGAAAAGCGAGCGTCAGTGCGGTGAGTGCTGCCTCGCCGTTGTCCGCCATATTGGAGACAAAGGCGCTGTCCACAATGTTGTAGACTGCCTGCAGCATCATTGACAGAATCATCGGCATGCCCATGGACAGCATCAGACGTCCGATCCTCGCTGTCCCCATGATGTTTTGTGTGTGTTCCTTTTGCATGTTAAAACCTCTCCCTGCAGTGTGACAAACAAAAAAAGAGCGCAAATCCAGACAGCCTGGATTTACGCTCTTCGCTACGCGGTGATTTTATTGTAGCAAATACAGGAGAGGGAAGTCAAGTCAAAAAAAAGCCTGTTTGCCGCGCATGGTATTGTGCATCCTGCACGTCTTCACGCCGCGGGAGACTTTTTGATGCCGAAAATACTGCGCAGGATACCGGCGAGCAGTCTGGGACTCCGAATCACGACGATTTTCATGAGAAAAAACCCCTTTCAATGTAAATAAATGACAGCGCCGACCGCAATCAGCGGGACAGAAGAGATCGGCACAAGGATGCTCGACGGGAGCAGTGTAGCCAGCAGCAGCCCCAGTCCGAACGCTGCCGCCGTCATCCCGACGGTCTTCGAGCAGCAAGCCATTGTCTCACCCCTGCATGCAGTATAGATTCCGGCAAAACAAAAGGTGTCTGTCCGCAGAAAAACATTATTGGGGAATGAAAAAAACCGGCAGGCGCGCGAAGCGCCTGCCGGCAGGATATGCGGAAAAGAATGACAGCTTGAGCTTACTCGGCAACAACCTTAGCCAGCTTTGCGAAGCGCGGCAGGCCGTTCTCCTTCTTCATCTGGGTCTCGCCCTGAATCAGCGGCAGAGCGTAGTCGATGAACTCCTGAGAAACGTTGTTTCCGCGCTCGTTGATCCACTCGACCGGAACCTTCTTCTCGAAGTTTGCTACGTCAGAGAGGTTGAGCAGCTTGGTGGTGCAGGTATAACCGCCGTCGCGGGAGCACTCGAATGCAACCATCTTGTCGGTCTCGCCGGCAACAGCAGCGTTTACTGCGGTCTGACCTGCGAGGAAGGACTCGTCGATATCGGTCTGAGAAGCACAATGTGCTGCGCAGCGCTGCAGCAGGGACAGCTCGATGCCGCGAACCTTGACGCCCAGCTTTTCCTTGACAACGTCAGCCAGCATAGCAGCCAGGCCGCCCAGCTGTGCATGACCGAAGCCGTCGGTAGCGGAGGTCTTTGCCTCGGATACGAAGGAACCGTCAGCATAGTGGATGCCCTCGGAAACAGCTACGATAACGTTGTGATTCTTCTCCCAGATTGCAGAGACATCAGCGAGGAACTCGTCCATGTTGAAGTCAACCTCCGGCAGGTAAACCAGATCAGCCGGATAACCGGTAACAGCTGCGAGAGAAGCAGCGCCGGCCAGCCAGCCTGCGTGACGGCCCATGATCTCGATGATGGAAACCTGGCCCTTGTCGTATACGTGGGAATCCTGATATACCTCGGTGATAGAGGTAGCGATGTACTTGGCAGCGGAAGCGAAGCCCGGGCAATGGTCTGTACCGAACAGATCGTTGTCGATGGTCTTCGGGATACCCATGACGCGGCAGTCGTAGCCGACCTTCTTCATGTACTTGGAAATCTTGTTGCAGGTATCCATGGAGTCGTTGCCGCCGTTGTAGAAGAAATAGCGGACATCGTACTTCTTGAAGATTTCGAGAATGCGCTTGTAATCGGTGTCGTCGACATCCGGATCAGCGATCTTGTAACGGCAGGAACCCAGTGCGGAAGACGGGGTGTACTTCAGAAGCTCCAGCTCAGCCGGATCTTCCTTGTCCATGATGTACAGCTTGTCGTTGAGAACACCGACAATGCCGTTGGCAGCGCCGTAAACCGTGGTGATGGAATCGGAATCCAGACCAGCCTTAATTGCGCCGTATGCGCTTGCGTTGATAACAGAAGTAGGACCACCGGACTGGCCGATGATCATTGCGCCCTTCAGCTCACTCATAATCAAATACCTCCTAAAAATGTCACGAAAATGGGACGGCACAGACAAGCATTGCCGCCTTGGACGGCGCCGGAATGCCGCACTTTCCGATGTTAACTTGAATATACCATATTTTTGCCCGAAAATCAATTCTTTTTCCAAGTGCACAAATTTCAGAGTGAATGTGGATAAAATTTGCGAAAATTACATAAACGACTTGATTTTACAGAGAAAGACTGGTAAAATATCAGCATACGGGACCCGCATGCCCGTAGCACGATGGACGTGCGGATTATATTCTGAAAGGAAGATGAATTATGCCACTGGTAACTAGTACTGAAATGTTCAAGAAGGCATACGACGGCGGCTATGCTGTCGGCGCTTTCAATGTAAACAACATGGAGATCGTCCAGGGTATCACTGAGGCCTGCGGCGAGCTGAAGGCTCCGGTTATTCTGCAGGTATCCAAGGGTGCCCGCGCTTATGCAAACCACACCTACCTGGTAAAGATGGTTGAGGCTGCTGTCATTGAGAACCCGGATATCCCGATCGTACTGCATCTGGATCACGGCCCGGATTTCGAGACCTGTAAGTCCTGCATCGACGGCGGCTTTACCTCCGTTATGATCGATGGTTCCTCCCTGCCGTTCGACGAGAACGTTGCACTGGCAAAGAAGGTTGTTGACTACGCACATGAGCGCGGCGTTGTTGTCGAGGCTGAGCTAGGCACACTGGCCGGCGTAGAGGACGAAGTTAAGGTTGAAGAGGGCTGCGCTTCTTACACCCGTCCGGAAGAGGTTGAGGAATTCGTAGACCGCACCGGCTGTGACTCCCTCGCAATCGCAATCGGCACTTCCCACGGCGCGTACAAGTTCAAGCCGGGCACCAAGCCGCAGCTGCGCTTTGACGTTCTGGAAGAAGTAACCAAGCGTCTGCCGGGCTTCCCGATCGTTCTGCACGGTTCTTCCTCTGTTCCGCAGGAGTTTGTTGACATGATCAACAAGTACGGCGGAGCGATGCCGAATGCAATCGGCATTCCGGAAGAGATGCTGCGTGAGGCTGCAAAGTCTGCTGTCTGCAAGATCAACATCGACTCCGACATCCGTCTGGCAATCACCGCTTCCATCCGCAAGCATCTGGCGGAGCATCCGGCTGATTTCGATCCGCGCCAGTACCTGAAGCCGGCTCGTGCTGCTGTCAAGAATATGGTTGCACATAAGATCGTTAACGTTCTGGGCTGCGACGGCAAGGCGTAATCGCTCGTTTGCCTGTTGTATTTTTACGAAGCTGAGACCGCATCCGCAAGGGTGCGGTCTTTTTTCCTGCCGCCGCAGGAAACGAATGAAATTGCCCATTTAACAGGTGAAATGCAGTAAATCATGCGATAATGCGGGACGGGAACGCTTTTTTTTGCCAAAAAAATTGCCTTAGGCATAAAAAAATGCAGTCAGGCTCTTGCAATGTGCAGGCAAGTTTTATAAAATAAATTTATAGCCAATTAAATCATGAAAATCGCTGTTTGGCGGGAAAAGAGTGAAATAGGAAATGCTTAACATCAAAATGTCTCCGGCAACGGAAAAAAAGGAAAAACCGGATTCTAAACATCTGGGATTCGGCATTTACTATACGGACAATATGTTCGTCATCGACCACACCGAGGGAATCGGCTGGCATGATGCACGCATTGTACCGTATCAGCCGCTCTCCATTGATCCGGCAGCTATGGTTCTGCACTACGCAATGGAGTCTTTCGAAGGTCTGAAGGCGTATCGCAGGCCTGACGGCAGTGTGCAGCTGTTCCGTCCGGACTGCAACGCGGAGCGCATGATCAACACCAACAACCGCATGTGCCTGCCGTCTCTGCCGGTCGAGGATTTCGTTCAGGCAGTCAAGGCGCTTGTCAAGGTTGAGGAGGACTGGGTTCCGTCTGAGCCGGGCACATCGCTGTACATCCGTCCGTTCGTCATTGCAACGGAGCCGCATCTGGGTGTCCGCACCTCCAAGACCCACCAGTTCCTGATTATCTGCTCGCCGGTCGGCGCGTATTATTCCACCGGCATCAATCCGGTTAAAATCTTCGTCGAGGATGAGTACACGCGTGCCTGCCCGGGCGGCACCGGCTTTACCAAGTGCGGCGGCAACTATGCAGCGTCCCTGATTTCTCAGGTCAAGGCGCATGACCTCGGCTATGAGCAGACGCTGTGGCTGGATGGCGTAGAGCACAAATATGTGGAAGAAGTCGGCTCGATGAACTGCTTCTTCAAGATTGACGGCACCATTTATACTGCACCGTGTGTCGGCACAGTTCTGCCCGGCGTTACCCGCCGCTCCTGCATTGACCTGCTCAAGCACTGGGGCTATACGGTTTCCGAGGAGCGCCTGGCAATCGCTGATGTCATGAAGGCATCGGAGGAGGGCAAGCTGGAAGAGGTCTTTGGCACCGGTACAGCTGCGGTTATTTCCCCGGTCGGTGAGCTGCGCTTTGAGGATCAGGTCGCCTATATCAACAACGGCGAAATCGGTCCCGTAACCCATAAGCTGTATGATACCCTGACCGGTATTCAGTGGGGCATCATTGAGGACGAAATGGGCTGGACCGTTCCGGTCGAATAAAAATCAGTACGGTAATAAAAGGGATGAGACCACGCGTGTCGTTCGCCGGCCTCATCCTTTTTTAAGGCTTCTGCCGCGGTCAAACGTCCGGCAGAAGTCAGCAATCATAAGAAAGAAGGGACACACACATGAAAAAGAGGACAGCACGTGTGCTGGCGATGTGTCTGGCCTGTCTGGTTGTATTGGGCGGTATGTTCTTTCCCGTATCCAAACCGGCAGAGGCGGCAGATGTCATAGCAGTCGGCACGAATGCAGAATTCCCGCCGTTTGAGTACATGAACAATGACGGCGAACCGGACGGATTCGATATGGCAGTCATCAAGGCAATCGGCGAGGCCGAGGGCTTTGAGGTCAAAATTGTCAATATGGAGTTCAAATCTCTCGTCGCATCGCTGGC
>OCVV011190312.1_pt1 | contig 12207 bp, 8 predicted proteins | sample 1539721 | NCBI WGS metagenome assembly OCVV01 (sample SAMN02144230, study PRJEB22623) | gut metagenome | biome: sheep rumen | host: Ovis aries | place: New Zealand | reverse complement strand
ATGCGTGATACAACAGAGAGACCGGAGGGCGTAGAAGCCGGAACATTAAAGCTGGTTGGTACTGATGAGGAAACAATATACAATTCGTTCAAACAGCTTTTGGAAAACAAGGAAGAATATGAAAAAATGTCAAAGGCCTGTAATCCATATGGAGATGGTCATGCATGTGCTAGAATAGCAGATATTTTAGAGGGTAAGGATTACGATCCATGGGAACCGCAGAAAATATAAATATCTTAATGTAGCTTCTTTAGATTCGTGATTTTTTATGCTTTTGACGGGATATTTGGACGAGTGGAAAGAGTAGAGGGATTAAAAATATGAGCAATATTGCAATAATAATAGCAGGTGGATCTGGTCACAGAATGGGACAGGATATTCCTAAACAGTTTATCAATGTGTATGATAAACCTGTTCTTATTTATACATTAGAAGGCTTTCAGAAACATCCTCAAATAGATGCAATTGAAGTGGTTTGTCTTGATGGCTGGCATGATGTGCTTTGGGCATATGCTAAACAGTTTGGCATTGATAAACTTAAATGGATTGTGTCAGGCGGTAATACTGGACAAGAATCAATACGAAATGGAGTTTATAATCTGGAAGATAAAGCATCTGATAAAGATGTTATTATAATTCATGATGGAATTCGTCCATTGGTAGATGAGACTGTATTGACAGATGTAATTCTGAAAGCGCAAAAGTATGGTAATGGCGTAACGTCTTTACCATATAATGAACAAATATTTGTAGTAGATGACGAGAAGAGCACAATAAAGTATATTCCTCGTGAAACATTACGGCGGGTATCGACCCCTCAAGCGTATATTTTTGAGAAATTAGATTGTGCGTATCATGAAGCATTTGAGAAAGAAATTGGTATTTACGGTTCGTCCTATACAAATACGATGATGGTCGAACTTGGAGAGTGATTGTATTTTGCGGCGGGGTCTGATAAGAATATTAAGCTCACTACAAAAGATGATCTTGAGATGTTTAAAGCTTATCTTAAATCAGATAAGGATAATTGGCTTAAGTAAATGGATCTGACTATATATGATCTGTTAACGTGGTACTTATAAAACGGTTTTGGAATTGAGGCATGTGAAGGTGACGAGGACAACGAATGTGAACCGAGGTCCTGAAAAGGCTGGAACGAGTTATGGATTTAAGACTGTTTAGACGTAGCGTATCTGGAAAATGAGGATATTGTTTCTCTGATCTAAGCCCTCGTCAAAACAAAGTGTATTAAGTTAGTTGATCTCTCAAGGTTTACACTACTCTTTGGTGCGGGAATTATTGGTCGATAATAAATGACTACTCAATTCATATCGAATGTGATGTATAATGATGTTAAAAAAGAAAAATATAAAGAAAACTCATATCGGAACCAAAACACTTTTACAAAATAATGAGCTTGTATTTCTTGTTGCCATATTGCTTAAAATGACGGCTCAAACAGTTTCAATTTCGGTACTACCAGAAATGATTGGTCCAGAGTTTTGCTCTTTAGTATTTAAATTAATGACATACAGTAGTTATTTACTTGTTATGGTTTCATTTTTGCTAACATCAGGATATAAAATAAAAGAACTGTTGATTTTGGGAGGAATTACTGTTTTTGCGGTGTTAGGCAGCTTTTTTTCTGGAACAGGCATTCTTCTGACAATTATATACATTTACGGTGCTAAAAATATAGATTTAGATAAAATCATTGGTATAGTGTGTTTATGTTATAGTGCTATTTTTGGATGTATTGTTATCGGAAGCCGCGTAGGGATAATCGAAAATTGGGATTTCTTTCAAAATTCAAACAGACCTAGATGGGGGCTAGGCTATTCATATCCCACGCATACTTCCAGCGTTCTGTTCATGGTTGTCTTGTTAATTTGTTTTACATTAAAAGAAAGAATTAAATTCATACATATAATTTTAATTGAGATAGTTAACTACTGGGTCTTTTCTTACACAAATTCTAGGGCGGGGGCAATACTCGTCGCAGTTGTTCCTGTATTGTTTTATTTCTTGGGTTATACTCAAAAGGCTACTTATGATACAAGAATAGGTTGGTTATTACAGTGGTCATTCCCGGTATGCGCGATTACAATATATTTTCTGACAATTAGATATGATGATTATGGAATTTACAAAGTGATAAATAATCTTTTGTCAAACAGGCTGAAGTTCAGTCAGACTTCTATGAGCACATATGGAATTCATCTTTTTGGTCAGAAGATACAATGGGTTGGATGGGGCGGTATCGGACATACTCAGACACAATTAGCTGGCGCATATAATTATGTTGACTCTTCATATCTAAAGTTGTTGCTGGAAAATGGTATTATTGTCTGGGCAATTATTATGATTGGGTGGACGCTTGTGAGTATCTATGCATACAGAGAAAATAAAAAATATCTTCTTTGGGCTTTAGCTATACTTGCATTTTATTGTGTTGCAGAGCAATGGCTTATGAATATTGGAGCAAACCCGTTCGTTTTATTCCTGTCGGTGCCTGTATTTTATATGTGGAGGCCGGCAAAAAATAAAACGGGAATATATCTGGAAAAATCGAACCGGATATGATGTTATACTGTCTTTACAGCTGGAGGCGACTGGACATGTTCTATATGGGTAACTGCAAAAGTATTTGAATACAGATGTTTTTTAATTACATCAGTTATTACTGCACAAACAATTTGTTGACGATCCGTTTTTGGATCTTGGATTGACGAGAAAGACTCATTTGCTTACACATGACAACTCTAATCTCAAAAACAAGCGATTGCACACGTACGTACTATTTACTATTATTTTACGGGCAGACTTTGGATCTTGACTCTTTTAAAGCACTGTTGATTTCTGCGAAAGTATTTTTCCTGTATGTTTTATCTTGTTGTTATAAAGGAGATAATAGTTATAGATATAATATATTTTTTGTTTGATTGAATTAAAAGGAATTAACTAAAGGGGTGAATAGTATAAGCGAGGATAGTGGTGGAGAATAAGATAATGACAGTAGAAAGAAAAAAGATGGGGGAGTTAAATGTATATGTGGATTATGTGAGTGATGTTAAGAAAAGAATTCAATGGATTGATATTTGTAAGGGAATAGCTATTATTCTTGTAATTATCGGTCATGTTAAAACTGTTCCATGGATAATCAGATCGTTTATCTTTTCTTTTCATATGCCGTTGTTTTTTGTCGTTAATGGATTTTTGATACGTGATTATAACATCAAACATAACTTAAACAAGTCCTTGAGATCTTTATTAAAACCATACTTTATTGTTTGTATGATGCAGGCGCTTCTAGCTGCATTTTTTTGTGATAGTATTGAAAATGCCGGAAGCGTTTTCTTTGACCTGTTAAATGATATGGTGATAGGGATATCAAGAACATCAACACTTTTTTTGAGATACAGATCGGTATGGCTTGTCTGGTTTGTAGGGTGTCTTTTTATAACTAGAAATCTTTATGTAATAATTCGAAATGTTGGTGATAAATATCATAAGGTGGTATTCTTTATAATAATTCCACTGATATCGTTCTTCGGTGTTTATATCGGGGAAAAAATTGGTTATCTGCCTTGGTCAATTGATGTTGCGTTCGCTTCGTTGGTTTTTGTCGCATTTGGTAATATTTTGAGAGTATATCCATTGCAAAATAAAACGGAAATCGCAGGAACAATTGTTGCTTTTGTGATATGGATTACTACTGTTTTAAATGGATGTGGTCTTGAATTAGCTACAAGAAGGTATCCTCATGGGATTTTTTGCTATGTATGTGCATTGTCTGGTTGTATTGTTGCGATTCGCCTCTGCAAGGTAATTGAGAATATTCCAATAATCTCTACTATCAGTGCATGGGCTGGCAGAAATAGCATGATTATTCTTGCTGTTCACTGCTTAGAAATGCGCTTCTTTAAATGGGAAGAATGGATATATGTTCCTCTTGGAATTCGCTTCAATTGGATGATAGAATGTGTCCTACACACATTGTTTATTCTGAGTGCGGTGTATATTTTTGTATTTTTGAAAAAGCAAATTGATCGATATAGAGATAGTTCAATTGCGGCGAAAAACACATTGGAGTTTAACGGACGTTTGTGTTGGCCGGATATTGCAAAGGGAATATGCATAATAAGCATCATACTTGGTCATCTTGGAATAACATGGATTAATAGAATCGTATATGTGTATCATTTGCCAGTTTTTTATCTCATTGCAGGATATTTTTTTAAACAGAGGGATCCGAATGAATTTATTGTTATTAAGGCAAAGCGACTATTGATCCCATATTCTGTCACAAGTGTGATTATTTGTTTGCTTGCGGTGATGCAAGCATGGTTGTCAGGATCATCTAGGCGAGCAGCGGTTGTCTTGTGGACTGGGGCTGCATTATATGGAGCAGGCGATAACTGGTCAGAACCAATTGCAATAAAGGGAATCGGGGCAATCTGGTTTTTACTTGCATTGTTTTTAGCTTTGCAAATCATTAATTATTTCGCTGAAAAAAAGTATTGGCATGTAATTATTGTCATAATAGCATTCGTTGGATGGGCATCGTTTGAAAAGACGGGAATATGGCTTCCGTTAAGTATTCAGGCTGGCATGGTGGCATCATTATATGTAATGATTGGATATGAAATAAGAAAATGCGGATATATGTCTGAAAAAGAGAATTCATATTCCATGTTTATATTGTTTTTAATTACCGCATTTGCTATCCAGACATTTGCTGGTTTCTGGCTTGTTCATAATTATTTTGGTCATGGTTGGCTCGATTTTTTTACAAGTATTGCAGCTGGTTGTTTTACCATTAGAATATCTCAGAAAATAAAAGGGGAGAGTTATTTGGGAAGGGGGCTATCATTTTTAGGGCGAAACAGCTTGATTATATTATGCGCCCATATTATAGAATTAAATGTGCTTCCGGTAAAAAATATAGCTGTCGAATTATCTGAGAGGCTGATGCTAAATTCAAATCACAGTATGATTGTGCTGATTATTATAAAGATGTTTTATGTAACAATAGCAGTAATTGTGGTGAATTATGTTATAAAACACCTAAAAACAGCAGTAGTTTATATGAAATGTCAAAAATAGAGTAGTGTTGAAATGTAATCAAGGTAGATTTCCCGAATAGCTCAAACAATTAACAATATGAGATGATTATCGAGCCATGAATAGCGTCGATAAAAGAAAATGAATATAAAAGCTAAGGATAGGCAGATATGGATTGATCTAATTAGAATAATTGCAATTTTACTCGTTCTATTATGCCATTCAGTTGAAGAAGGAATAAATGATCTTTCACTTTGTGGTTTGAGTATGGTTGGATGGGAAGACCGTGTATTTTCAGTTGCAGTTTTTACCATCGGAAGGCTTGGAGTTCCGTTCTTTTTACTAATTAGCGGATATTTACTACTTGACAGAGCGTATACTGCGAAAACAACTATTCTTTTCTGGAAAAATAACTGGCTTCATTTGACTCTATGTACACAATTTTGGTTTATTTTGTATGATATTTTTTTGATGATCGGACAAAGGGAAAAGATTTCACTAATCCATATGTTGGCAGATGTTTTTTTCTGTTTGAGGTGGATATGTCTCACGTATGGTACATGCCTATGATTATAGGACTATATGCGCTTATTCCTTTTGTCGCTAATTCGTTGCAAGTATTAGATGAAAAAAACTTGTATGGATCCCTTGCTTGTTTTATACAATTATTATGTTCATTTATCCGCTTTTGTCTATATTCGCGAGAAGTACTGGATTAATGAAAGGTGTACCTACAAATCAAATATCAGCGGGCTTCAGCGGTGGAATATATGGTATATATCTTTTATTGGGATGGATGGTAAAACAAAGATTTTTTTGTAAAATAAAAAAGCGTTATTTGATTTGTGTGAGTTTTGTCTCAATACTAATAGCAGTTTGTTTTCAGCTGTGGGTATTTAGTCGAGACGTCGATTATAATATTTGGTACAGTAGTCCGTTTCTGCTTGTGACTTCGGTAATGATCTTTGAAGTGATTTCAAGATTTAAAATTAATGATAGCAATAATGTTTTGACTTGGTTGGCAAATTACTCATTCGGGATTTATCTGATCCATTATCCGCTTAAGCTATTTCTGTTAGGAACAATTATGGGTTTATCGGTTGTTCGGAAAGTACAGGTTTTGATAATGTGGTGTGTATTGGTTATAATAAGTCTGATGATTGCAATAATGATTAGTTTAATTCCTAAAATAGGAAATTGTCTTATCTATCGTAGATAACGTTGATAAGAAACGAAACGAACTAAACTGACAATCTTGAACCCGAGGTTGTAGTATCGACAAAATTATTTCTTCATGTTAAAATACCGTAATTGGAACCTATAAAGTTGATAAGCATAATCTGGCTTGGTTGAATAATTTGACTTTAATAATACATGAAAGGCAAGGAGACGATCTTACCTCCATTTATTCATCATGTACAAACTGGCAAACAGAAGCTGGCAGAAACATATTGACTTCCTGGTGCTGGATTTTATAATTCTGCAGTTTTCTTTCGTATTATCGTATTATATAAGACTTCATGAAAAGAATCCTCTGGAGAATACTATCTATCGAGAGATTATTTTTGTCCTTGCTATATTGTTCTTCGCAGTTGTTATATGGGACAATACATATTCCGGAATATTACGTCGCAATTTCACACATGAAGCAATTGCGGTTTTTAGGTATAATGCACTCTTGTTTGTACTGACGCTGGTTTACCAGTACATTGTGCATAATACTTCAGACTATTCCCGTTTGCAGATGGCAATTTTTATTATAATCAATTATTTCTTGTCGCTGTTAGCACACACACTCCTGAAATATTATTTGCGCAAACGAGGAAAAGATATTGCGGGATCCCAGCGTTTAGTATTGATTACTCGCGACAAAACGATCATGCGCAGAATTCGCCAGTTAAAAGAGAATTCATACGCGAAAGTGTATTTGGAAGGAGTGATATTGCTTCTCGGTGAGGATGATGCGCTGTCAGAGAAAGTACAGGAGAAGCTTAAAGAACTGAATGTTCCGCTGATTGGCTATTCATTAGAAGATGCGTATGAATATGCAAGAACGAATGTCGTAGATGAAGTTCTGATTGATGTGACCGGAGAAGCAGCGGCTGAAATGACGGAAGTCTTTCTGGAGATGGGAATTACAGTACACCTTTCGATTGATCATCTGGCTATCAATTGTCCCAACCCCACTGTGGAAAAGGTGAACGGAATTCTGTCAATAACCGGTACGGTTTCCAGAATAACTCCCTTCCAGGCTTTTCTGAAAAGACTTATGGATATTTTGGGCAGTATCGTTGGATTAATGATTACCGGCATTGCATTTGTCTTTGTTGCTCCGATCATAAAAAAACAGGCACCCGGACCAGTTTTCTTCTCGCAGGAGAGGGTCGGGAAAAACGGACGACTCTTTAGAATTTATAAATTCCGGTCAATGTATACGGATGCGGAGGCCAGAAAAGCTGAGTTGATGGAACGGAATAAGATGCAGGGGCTTATGTTCAAAATGGATGATGATCCCAGAATATTCCCTTTCGGAAAGACCATGCGAAACACATCGATCGATGAACTTCCGCAGTTCTGGAATATCCTGAAGGGAGATATGAGCCTGGTGGGGACGCGTCCGCCTACGCTGGATGAATATAAGCAATATGATCTGCACCACAAAAGTCGTTTGGCGGCAAAACCCGGGCTTACAGGTCTTTGGCAGGTAAGCGGAAGAAGTGATATCACGGATTTTGAGGAAGTGGTGAGGCTTGATAACGAGTATATTCGTAACTGGAGTTTGTTAAGAGACGTAGAAATAATCTTCAGAACAGTGAAGGTTGTTTTTACACGGGAAGGCAGTGTCTGATCAATTTCGTGATGAAGATATAGATAGATTGTTTGGAATATTATAGTCGCTAGATAGTGAGATTTTCAGAAGAAGGGGTTCTGCAATGGAAAACAAGACATTATATGTCAATGATATAATAATGAGATGCCTTTTGAAATGGAAGATTGCAATTATTGCTGCTATTCTTGGTGCAGCAGCATTGTCGGCGTTTGGCGTTTACCGTCAGCAAAAAGCCAGAGAAGAGATGATGGTTTCAATTGATGAAACGGACGCTTATGCTGCGGCTGCAGCGGAAGCAGAAGAAAATCTTACTGATACGCAGATTGCGGAAGTATATCTGGCGTTGGATCGATACGTAGCATATCAGCGGAATTATAATGAATTATATGATTATTATTTCGGATCTGTGATTGGTCAGATTGACGCAACAGCGGTGGATACCGTTACGCTTTCATATTATTTAGATACACATTTTAAGGTTACATATCCTGAAATACAGGCTACAGATCCAATCGACTCGATTTTTGCATATATAACAGGAAATTTTGTCAATAGCGAATTGTGCTCCAACATCAGTCAGATTATAGGAGAAGATTTGGAAGAGCAGTACATACCCCAGTTGGTCGGAGCCTGGAGAAGTGGGAACATTCTTTACGTTTCAGTTAAAGGCAGGGACGAGAATGAATGTAATCGGATGGCTGAACTTACAAAACTGAGAGTGAATACGCTCTCGAAAGAAGCACAGGAAACGATAGCTGATTTTGATATCACTTTTATGGAATCAAAATATAATCGCGCACCTGATGGTGGCCTAATGGACAGTCAGTTTAATCAGTCCAACCGTATGTACACTTATCAGAACGCCATGAACAGCACGCTTAGCTATATGTCTGAAGATCAACGTCAGTTGCTGAAAATGCTGACGTTTGAAAAACTTGAACAGGAGAAGCAGGAGAAGATTGATGCAGGTTTGCTGGAACCCGAAGAAGAGCCTGAGCCTGAACCTGTAGTTGTTCCGGAGATTGATTATATCCAATCTAAGTATCTACTTGTAGGTGCGTTCCTTGGCATTTTTGTAGTAGGAGGGTGTATTCTCTTACAGATCCTTCTCGGCGGCCGATTACTCACCCAGAATGATATACGTGACGTCACTGGCATTGCCCGTCTTGGCACCTGGAACGCCGGCAAAGCGCCGCGTGGACTGGATAAATGGATCATCAAAGCCTTTGGAGGCGATGGCGTTCAGTTCAGTGCTGACGAAAGCCGCGGCATGACTGCTGCCGGCATCCGTCTTATGTCAGAGAAGGAAGGCTATAAGAGGCTTTACATTACTGGTACTTCCAATGACGCTGCTGCGAACGTGGAAGCTGAGAAGCTGGCCGAGCTTCTTGGAAAAGCCGGCGTGAATGCCCAGTACGGCCGCAGCATCCTGTATGATGCTGAGTCACTTGAAGCCATGACACAGAGCGACGCAGTTGTGCTTCTCGAGAAGATTGACGTGTCAAAAGACAGTGAGATCCGTGAAGAGATCAGCATCTGTAATCGCCAGCAGATTCCGATCATGGGATATATTGCAATCAGATAAAATTGATTTTTAACCCCGTCGTCAAGACGGGGTAATTTCATAATAAAGGCGAAGTTAATAATTATGACAACCTATTTGGTAACGGGCGGCGCTGGTTTCATCGGCAGCACGTTTGTGCATTATATGTTAAATCATTACGAAGAGATAGAGATTATTAATCTTGATGCACTTTCATATGCAGGAAACTATGGAAATCTGTTGGATCTGGAGGTTGATAAACGTCATCGCTTTTTCAAGGGAGATATTTGCAATTATAGTCTTGTGATAGAACTGATGTCATCGCTTGCTCCGGACTATGTTGTTAATTTTGCTGCAGAATCGCATGTAGACAAATCAATCGCGGATCCTGAAGTTTTTGCCCGGACAAATGTTTTGGGAACCGTGAATCTGCTTAATTGTGCGAAAGAGGTCTGGTTTGATGAATATCAGAATAAATGGAAACAGGGGAAGAAATTTGTTCAAATAAGTACTGATGAAGTGTACGGTACATTAGGGGAGCACGGCTATTTTACGGAAAGCACACCGCTTTCCCCACACAGTCCCTACAGCGCTTCAAAAGCTGCAGCAGACCATTTCGTGAAAGCATTTCACGATACTTATGCTATGCCGGTTAGTATTACACGTTGCAGCAATAATTACGGTATGAACCAGTTTCCGGAAAAATTGATCCCGTTGACGATAAAAAATGCCATACAACATAAACCGATTCCGGTCTATGGAGATGGATTGCAGATCAGAGACTGGCTCTTCGTGGAAGATCATTGTAAGGCCATTGATTTGGTGATTTCAGCCGGAAAATCCGGAGAAATTTATAATATTGGCGGTCGAAACGAAAGGACTAATATATCTATAGTGAAAACGATCATTAAACATCTATCTGAAAAATTAGGTGATTCGGAGATTAACGAAGATCTTATTCATTATGTAGAAGATCGTCCGGGGCATGACAGACGATATGGAATTGATCCGAGCAAAATCGAATTAGAACTTGGCTGGCATCCGGGGATGGATTTTGAAACAGGAATTGTAAAAACGATAGACTGGTATCTGGAAAACCAGGCATGGATGCGTTACGATCCTGCTACGAATTTATGAAAGCACTTGCAAATTGACCCTTCTGTTAATAGAATATCTATAATGCCGTCTTTTCTGACAGCATGGATTGTTTACAAAAACAGAGGTACACCATGATAAATTACAAACTTCTCACCCCTGGCCCCCTCACCACCTCCTCCACCGTCAAGCAGGAGATGATGGTCGATCACTGCACCTGGGACAATGACTACAAGCAGATCACACAGCATATCCGCGCCGAACTTCTTGACCTCGCGCATGTCTCACCCGAAGAGTACACCTGCGTTCTCATGCAGGGCTCCGGCACCTTCGGCGTGGAATCCGTTCTGATCAGCTCCGTCGGAAAGGACGGCAAGTTGCTGATCCTCTCGAATGGTGCATATGGCGAGCGTCAGGCAGATATCTGCAGACATGCCGGCCTCAGCTATACATTAAAGAAATACAGCTACAATCAGATCCCGGATGCAGCGGATGTCGAGCAGATCCTGGCAGAGGATCCAGAGATCACCCATGTATCCATGGTCCATTCCGAGACCACTTCCGGCATCCTGAATGATATCGAGGCAGTCGGGAAGGTCGTCAAGGCCGCAGGAAAGGTGTTTGTAGTCGACGCCATGTCCAGCTTTGGCGGCGTGGAGATCCCGGTTGCTGACTGGGGCATTGATTTCATCATTTCCTCTGCCAATAAGTGCATCCAGGGCGTTCCCGGATTCACCTTCATTATCTGCAGACTGGACGAGCTGAAAAAATGCGAAGGCAAGTCCTGCAGTCTGTCGCTGGATCTGTACGATCAGTGGAAAGGCATGTTCGACGGAAAATGGCGCTTCACATCTCCTACACACGTGGTCCTTGCATTCGCCAAGGCGATTGAGGAGATGAAAGAAGAGGGCGGCATTCCCGCGCGCAGCAAGAGATATTATGACAACAACCGCTTCCTGATCGGCGAGATGGAAAAACTGGGCTACAGGACCTACATTGACAGGGAGCACCAGGGCCCGATCATCACAACGTTCTTCTATCCCGAGAACTGCAGCTATACATTTAAGGAAATGTATGAGTTTATAAAGGCGAGAGGCTATGCGATCTATCCCGGCAAGGTGACCGAGGCGGAGACCTTCCGTATCGGCAATATCGGTGAGATCTACAAAGAGGATATTGAGAAACTCATTTCGATCTACAAAGAGTTTCTCGCTGATAAATGAAACGAACTGAGTGGGGGATGAAAGATGGAGCAGGGAAATGAACTGAAGCGGCAGCTGACGCCAATGCACGTCTGGGCGATCGCTTTCGGCTGCGTCATCGGTTGGGGTTCGTTTATTAATCCGGGCAAAAAGTTCCTGAATACATCTGGCGTGGCGGGTACCGCCATTGCGATGATCCTGGGCGCTCTGGTCATGATCATCATCGCGTTCTCATACGCATACATGGTGCCGAAGTACCCGAAGGCCGGCGGTGAATTCACATTTACGAAGATGTGTTTCGGTAAAAATGCGGCTTTTGTGTGCGGATGGTTCCTCGTTGTTGCGTATCTGACGAACGTGCCGATGAACTCGACCGCGATCGGCCTGATCGTAGACGGGCTGGACGGCCCGGCGGACATCCTGAAATTCGGATTTCATTATACGATCGCCGGATTTGACATCTACATGGGCGA
>OCVV011350317.1_pt1 | contig 12210 bp, 10 predicted proteins | sample 1539721 | NCBI WGS metagenome assembly OCVV01 (sample SAMN02144230, study PRJEB22623) | gut metagenome | biome: sheep rumen | host: Ovis aries | place: New Zealand | reverse complement strand
CCCATCGACTTCACCGGCGGCTTCCTGCCGCTCCCGGAGGGCTACCAGGGGGAGACCGTCTACGAGGATCCCACCATCCGGGTGGAAATCAACTACCGGGATGTGTCGGACCTCATCGTCGGCTACCGCGGGCGGGACGCCGGCGCCTGGATTGTGGATATCCGCATCGGCGACGCTTCCCAGCTCCGGACCGCCGCGGCCGAATCCTTCAAAACCAACCGTACCGACTCCGTCGTGAACATCGCCTCCCGGGTCAACGCGGTGGTCGCCTTCAACGGGGACTACAGCGGCCGGCAGGACGACGGCCTGATTTTCCGCCAGGGAACCCTTTTCAAGGACAAGCTGCGCGGAAAGCGGGATGTGCTCCTGATTGATGAAGACGGCGACCTGCATCCCCTGCACACCCCGAAAAAAGGGGAATTCACCGATGTCATCAACGGGAAAAAGGTCATCAACGCCTTCTGCTTCGGGCCGATCCTGGTGGAAAACGGGGAAATACCCGAAAAAATGAACAATTTTACCTTCCTGAAGCCCAACGAGCATTACGCCCGGATTGCCCTGTGCCAGGTCGGGCCGCTTCATTACAAGGTCATCCTGACAACCATGGAGCAGAGCTACACCCTGGGCCTGCAGATCCCGGCCTTCGCGAAGCTCTGCCAGGAGGAGGGCGCCATCACCGCCTTCAACCTTGACGGCGGCAACTCCACGACCCTCTACTTCAACGGCGACCGGGTCAACACCCAGTACAAGGTCAACTTCCGGGATGTGCCCGACATCTTCTACTTTGCTTCCGCCTGGAACGGAGGAACCGCCGAATGAGCGCCTATCTGTGGACCATGCTCCTGGGTTCCCTCCTGGTTTTTGCCCTTTACGGACTGTACTGCGCCCGGGGTACCTCCCTCCGCAGGCCCTGGCTGACCGCAGGCCTTTCCCTGCTGTTTGCCGTCCTCTTCGGGGTCGTGCTGTCCCGGGTGGGATACGCCCTGCTCATGCAGGAGCTGGATTTTGAGTACGACGGAATCGCTGCCCTGGAGTACCTGCTGGAGTTTGAAATCGACCGGGTATCCTTCTTCTGCGGCGCCGTCGGCGCCGTTCTCGGGGTGCTGCTGGCCAACCGGCTGGCAAGGAAGGGCTTTGTCCTTCCGGGAATGGATGCCTTCGCGCCCTTCGGCGCGCTGCTCACCGCCCTCTTCCGGCTGGGGGAAATCTTCCACGGTTCCTACGGAGCCGGCGCCACGCTGGAGGAAGGAAGTCCCTTTGCCTTCTTCCCCTTCGCCCTGCAGATCCATCCGGACGGGAACTATGTCACCTACGCCTGGGCCGTCTGCGTCCTGTCTGCCCTTTTTGCCCTGGCCTGGGCGGCCGTCTCCTTCTTCCGGCTGCGGGGAACCCGCGCCGGCCTGAACCTGACCGCTTCCCTGTTTTTCCTGGCCCTGCCGCAGGTGCTGTGCGAAAGCCTCCGGAAATCCGGGATGTACTGGCTGTTTGTCCATGTGGAGCAGCTGCTGTGCGCCGTGGTGCTGCTGGCCGTGATGCTCTTCTGGGTGCTTCGGTCCGGCCGCTCCCTTCCCTTCCCCCGCCGCTGGGCGCCGGTGGGAATCCTGCTGCTGGGCGCCGCCCTGCTGGTGGGTACGGAGTTTGCCATTGACGGAAAAATCCTGAATATCACAAAGCCCGTCTGCTACGGAATCATGTGCGTGATCCTCGTGGGAATCGGCGCGGCCGGCGCCCTGGCCGCCGCCCGCTGGAACCGGGAAAAAACGCCGGGAAAGGCCTGACAGGCCTCCTTCGGCTGAAAAAAAGAGGGACATGCCCCGCGGGCATGTCCTTTTTTAATCTGCGGTTTTTCCGGTTCCCCGGAGAAAAGGAAAACAAAAGCTCAGGCGAAACGGATCTCGTCCAGCGTGTAACGGATCACCTCGTCCACTTCGTCCTCCCCGGCGATGAGCTCTGCCAGCCAGGGATGCGATTCACTCCATCCGGATTTTTCCCGCATGGAATACTCCTGCTCTTTGGCTCCCTCTTCCACAGCTTTTCATTCCCTTCTTCTGCTTTGCGCAACCACAAGAGATTGTACTCGTCCCCGGCAGGAAACACAATATCCAATCTGGTACATTTCTGCTTTTTTGTTGCATTTCTGTTACAGCGCCTTTCCCCCGCGCCGCCTTATTCCTCCGGCATTTCCGTCTTCCCGATGCCGATCAGGGAGGTTACCGACCGAACAAACTGCCGGTTCTGGAAGACCGCTTCCTTGTTCAGCATCCTGCCGCGGAACACCAGGGCCATGGTGTTCCCCCCGTCCAGGTTCAGGGCCTGGGTCACCCCCCGGGCCTTCATCATCTCCGCCATCCGCTGCAGCATGGTGCCCTTGCTGTCCTTCCGCCTTCCCTGCACCGACAGCAGGAAATAGTGCCCCGGTTCGATCATGCCCAACGCGTGCCGGGGCTCCAGGTCCCGGTAGTGGCTGCCGTACATCTGTTCGTTGATCACCCCGTCCCGGATCAGGATGGGGCCGAAGCTGAACACGTTCAGGGCCCCCTTCTCCAGCAGCTCCTCCGCCGTGTACTCGCTGCATTCGCAGACCTCCAGCCGGCCGTCCGGATACTGAATCATCATGTCCAGGTTCGGCAGGTGGGAATTCCGCTTGCTGTAGGTTTTTTCGCTGAGGACCTGTCCCTCCCGGATGGTGATCCCGATCACTGTTTTACGGTCCTTCCGGGCCTTCTGCATCCGGTCCCCGTAGAAGTCGTCCGTAAAGCCCAGGACAAACCCCTCGTCCCGGGCAATTTTATGGGGAAGCCGGCCGTTGAATCCCGGCCTGTCCGGATTGGTCATCACCGTGCGGAACCGTTCCTCTCCCCGGGTGCGGATCTCCGTTTCAAACCAGATCAGGGGGATGCTCACGTCCCGCTGCCGCCGGATTTCCACCTGCAGCGTCGGACTCAGGTACATCCAGAGCCCCGCTTCCTCGTCCTCGTGGATAAATTCCCCTTCCTCCAGGAAGCCCTCCGCGTCCCTCTCCGGGGTAACCGGTTCCGGGGCCGGCGCTTCCGTCACCAGCGGCGGCCGGGTCGGATGCTCCTCCGCCGGCGCCCCAAAGGGCAAGAGAAGGAAGGCGGCAAAGAGCGCCAGTCCCCTCCGGTTCCGACCCGCGGTGTCCTGTCTGCGTCCCCTCATCCCGTCCTCCGTTCCCGAAACGCCCTGGGGCGGCCCGTCGTTTTTCCCCGCATTTTATCAGAGTTCCCGCCGGTTGAAAAGGGCCGGGGCGGAAAACGCCGCTTTTTGTGTCACCTTTCCGCGGAAAATCTTGATTCTCATGTTCCCTTTTTTGTATAATAAGCAGGCCGCATCCCCCGGGATGCGTTCATCCCGCTGAAAAGGAGCATCCGACATGGAAGAAACCACCGCGCGCAGCAATTTTATCTGGGACGCCATCGAAAAGGATCTGGCAGACGGAAGGTATACGGAGATCCATACCCGTTTCCCTCCGGAGCCCAACGGATATATGCATATCGGGCACTGCAAGGCCCTGATCATGGACTTTCTCACCGCCGAAAAGTTCGGCGGAAAGTGCAACCTGCGCTTTGACGATACGAATCCCGCCAAGGAAGATACCGAATATGTGGAGGCCATCAAACGGGATATCCACTGGCTCGGTTTCCACTGGACCGGCGGGGAATACTACGCCTCCGATTACTATGATAAATGCTATGAGATCGCCGAGGAGTGGATCCGCCGGGGCCTCGCCTATGTGGACGAGCTGAGCAAGGACGAAATGCGCGAATACCGCGGCACCCTGACGGAGCCCGGGAAGAACAGCCCCTGGCGGGACCGGCCCGCGGAGGAAAGCCTGGATCTCTTCCGCCGCATGAAGGCCGGCGAATTCCCGGAGGGCAGCAAAACCCTGCGGATGAAGATCGACATGGCCTCCCCCAACATCGTCCTGCGGGATCCCGCCATGTACCGCATCCTGTACAAGGAGCACTGGCGCACCGGGAACAAGTGGTGCATCTATCCCATGTACGACTTCTCCCATCCCATCGGAGACGCCCTGGAAGGCATCAGCCATTCCATGTGCTCCCTGGAGTATGAGATTCACCGTCCCCTGTATGACTGGGTGGTGGAAAAGAGCGCGGACATGCTTCCCGCCCGTCCCCGGCAGATCGAGTTCTCCCGCCTCAACATGACGGGAACCGTCATGAGCAAGCGCTATCTGCGCCAGCTGGTGGAGGGCGGTTATGTGGCCGGGTGGGACGATCCCCGCATGCCTACCCTTTCCGCCATGCGGCGCCGCGGATACCCTGCCATGGCCATCCGGAATTTCGTTGACACCATCGGCATGAGCAAGGCGGACTCCACCGTGGATTACGCCGTCCTGGAGCACTGCGTCCGGGATGTGCTGGGAGATTCCGCTCCCCGGGCCATGGCCGTGCTGAATCCGCTGAAGGTGGTGCTGACCAACTGGCCGGAAGGAGAAACGAAAACCGTCACCCTGGAAAACCATCCGGACCATCCCGAAATGGGAGAGCGCACCCTGGCCTTCGGCCGGGAGCTGTGGATCGACCGGGAGGACTTCATGGAGGTCCCGGTCAAAAAATACCAGCGGATGTTCCCCGGCAACGAGGTCCGGCTCAAGGGCGCCTACATTGTCCGGTGCGACAGCTGCGCCAAGGACGCGGAAGGCAATGTCACGGAAGTGTACTGCACCGTGGACCTGGATTCCTTCTCCGGCAGCGCCGGGGCAGACCGGAAGATCAAGGGCAAGACCCTCCACTGGGTTCCCGCCGGGGACTGCATCCCCTTCGAGGCCCGGCTGTACGAGCCGCTCCTGAAGGATGAGCTTCCCGAGGACGCGGAGGAGGAAACCGATAAGAAGGATTTCATTTCCCGCCTGAATCCGGAAAGTCTGAAGGTGCTGCGCGGATACGCGGAAAAGGTCATCGCCGACGCGGAAACCGGCACTTCCTTCCAGTTCCTCCGCACCGGCTACTTCTGCAAGGATCCGGATTCCTCCGCTTCCCTGCCGGTATACAACCGCACCGTCGGCCTTCGCGATACCTTCGCCCGGCAGGCGACCAACAACTGACCCCGGTCACAGACCATTGCAAAGGAGAACCCTGTCATGAACGTACGTACCCGTTTTGCGCCAAGCCCCACCGGCTTTATGCATCTGGGCGGCGTCCGCACCGCCCTGTATGCTTATCTCTTTGCCCGCCAGAACAACGGGCAGTTTATCCTGCGGATTGAGGACACGGACCAGGAGCGCTTCGTGGAAGGCGCTACCGATGTCATTTACGATACCCTTCGCGCCTGCGGGCTGAACTGGGACGAAGGCCCCGATATCGGCGGCCCCGTCGGCCCCTATATCCAGAGCGAGCGCAAGGCCACCTACCTGCCCTACGCGGAGCAGCTGGTCCGCAGCGGCCACGCCTACTACTGCTTCTGCTCCAAGGAGGAGATCGAGGAGCGCCGCGCGAAGGTGGAGGCGGCCGGCGGCGTCTGGAAATATGATAAGCACTGCCTGCACCTCACCCCCGAGGAAGTCGCCGCGAAAAAGGCCGCCGGCATTCCCTGGACCATCCGCATGAACGCCCCCACGGAGGGAGAAACCAGCTACAGCGATGTGGTTTTCGGCGACATGACCTTCCGGAACGCCGAGTCCATGGACGATATGGTGCTCATCAAGCAGGACGGCATGCCCACCTATAATTTTGCCAATGTCATCGACGACCATCTCATGGGCATCACCCACGTCATGCGCGGCATGGAGTATCTTTCCTCCACCCCCCGCTACAATTACCTCTACACTGCCCTGGGCTGGGAGATTCCGACCTATATCCATCTTCCCACCGTCATGCGCGACGCTACCCACAAGCTTTCCAAGCGGGACGGGGACGCCTATTATTCCGACTATATCGACAAGGGCTTCCTCACGGAAGCGCTGGTCAACTACCTGGCGCTGGTGGGCTGGAATCCCGGAAACGACCGGGAGTTCTTTACCCTCCCCGAGCTGGTGGAGGCCTTTGATATCCATCGGATCAACAAATCCCCCGGCATCTTCGATCCCGCCAAGCTGGAGTGGATGAACGCCCAGTACATTGCACGGATGGATCCCGAAAAGTACCTGGCCATGGCCACCCCGTGGTTTGACAAGGTCCTGGCCGGCAAAAACACCGACTACCGCCGCCTGGCGGAGCTGATGCAGAGCCGCACGGACATCTTCTCCCGCATTCCGGAGAAGATCGCCTTCCTGGCGGAAATGCCGGAGTATGACACCGCTATTTTCTTCAACAAAAAGCAGAAGAGCGACGAAGCCGTCGCCAGGGAAGTGCTGCCCCTGCTGATTCCCGTGCTGGAGGGCATCCCGGAGTGGACGGAGGAAAAGATCCACGATGCCGTCATGGAAAAGATCCAGGAGTGGGGCCGGAAAACCGGATCCGTCCTGTGGCCCATGCGCATCGCCATTTCCGGCCAGGAATCCACCCCCGGCGGCGCCTTTGAAATCGCCTACCTGCTGGGGAAGGACGAGACCCTCAGCCGCATGCGCGCCTCCCTCGCCCGCCTGGGCTGATCCCTTTCACCCTGTGTCCGCCCGATTTCATGAAACAAGGAGGATCCAACCATGGCCGAATACCGCCGGGTACTGCTGAAGCTGAGCGGGGAAGCGCTCAAGTCCGGAAATGATCTCTTCGATTTTGACAAGGTGAACCAGGCGGCCGGAATCATCCGCCGCATGCACGACCTGGGAACGGAAATCGGCATCGTCATCGGCGCCGGCAACATCTGGCGCGGCCGCCAGGGTCCCTCCGCCAATATGGATGCCGTTACCGCCGACCAGATGGGGATGCTGGGCACGGTCATCAACTGCCTGTGCATGGCGGACGCCCTGCGGAAGGCTGGGCTGGACGCCGTGGTCCAGAGCGCCGTGGACATGAACCGCTTTGCCGAGCCCTTCAACGCCATGGCTGCCCGCCGGCACCTCTCCGAAGGTCGGGTCGTGCTCTTTGCCTGCGGCACGGGCAATCCCTTCTTCTCCACGGATTCCGGGGTCGCCCTCCGGGCGGTGGAAATGGAGGTGGACGCGGTTCTCATGGCCAAGAACATCGACGGGGTATATACCGCCGATCCCCTGAAGGATCCCTCCGCAGTGCTCATCAAGGATATCACCTACACCGAGGCCCTGCGGCGGGGACTGAAGGTCATGGACGCCGCCGCCTTTGCCCTCTGCGCGGAAAACAAGGTTCCCATGGTTCGGGTGTTCGGCCTGGACGATCCGGAAAACCTGATCCGCGTGCTGGAAGGCAGCGATATCGGCACCTTTGTCCATCCCTGAACAGGAGGCTTAAAGGCCACGCAAAAATCCCGGAGGAAATCCTCCGGGATTTTTGCTGTCCGTCTTTTCTTCCTTTAAGGAGCGGGTACTTCCTCCGCAGTCTCCGCGGCAGGGGTTTCCGCAGCCGTATCTTCAGCAGCGGGAGCTTCCTCCGTGCTTTCCGCAGCAGCGGGTTCCTCCGCGGCGTTCATGGCATTGTAGGCTTCCGCAACGCTCTCGTCGAACTTCCAGGCCTCGCCCTCGGCGGTCCAGACGATGTCCGCTTCCGCGACCCATCCGTCGACCAGCTCGCCGATGGCCAGGTTGATCCGCTCGCTCTCGATCTGCTCCTTCAGCTCCGCCAGCTCCTCCTCGGTCATCTCAATCTGCCCGGCGGGCACATCCCGCAGGTAGTGCAGGATATGGATGCCGTAGTTGGAAACCACGGGATCGCTGACATCCCCGATCTTCTCCAGGGCAGCCGCCGCGTCCGTGAATTCGGGAATGAAGGTGGTGCTTCCCTTGCAGACCGAGTAGCCGTTCTTCAGGTTCTTCTCGTCCTGCATGCCGGGATCCGTGCCGTATTCGGCGATCAGGTCCTCAAAGTTCGCGCCGTCGGCCAGCTTCTTCATGATCTCGTCGATGGTGTCCTTCCTGCTGTCCAGGATCGCCTGGCGGGCAGCTTCCACCATTTCCTCAGTCACGGGCTCCTCCGTCTCCGCGGGAGCTTCCGTGGCCTCAGCGCCTTCCGTCGCTTCCGCGGCAGGCTCCGTTTCCCCGTTCCGGCTTTCCTCCAGCCGGGCTTTCAGGTCATTGTATTTGTCCAGCAGCTCCTGCTCCACGCTCAGCAGGATATGGGTGATGCCCCGATATCCTTCCGGAATGTAGTGGAAGGGCGTCCCGCTCATGCTGTAGTAGGAGGAGATCATCTCGTAGGTAGCCAGGTCGTTGGCGTACTGCTCCATCATCTCCGGAGCCATCTCGCTCAGCTCCTGGTACAGGTCTTCGTAGCTCTTGGAGGCGGCCTTCTCCGGATCCTCCTCCGCCAGCTTCTGGTAATAGGCGTAGGCGGCAACCTCTTCCTTTTCCTGGGCGATGGTGTCCGCGATGGCCTGGGCTACGTCCTCTTCCGTGGCGGAAAGGGACGGATCCCCTTCCTTCAGCTCCTCGATCACCCGTTCGGAAAACGCCCGGCTCACCGCGCCGTCAATGTAGGTTTCCTCGGTATAGCCGTAGTAGGATTCCAGCTTGCTCAGCACGTCCGCCCGGGCAGCTGTTTTGTCTTCCTCCGTGGACGCGTCGGTGATCCCCATCTGGGTCTTCATGAGCTCGTTCACGGTTTCGTCCCATTCGGTTTTCGCCTGCTCCTTCAGGGAGGCGATCTCCTCCTCCGTGAACCGGCTGTCCCGCTTGCTGTAGATCACCTTGGTCTGCAGCGCGCTCTCCATGGCCATCATCCGGGCGTAGTGCTGATTCACTTCGTCCTCCGGATTCGTCACCGTCTGCAGGTCGTTTTCATAGAAATACTGCAGGTCCTCGTCATTCTCCCGGATTTCCACGCCGTTCACCGTCACCAGCAGCGTATCCGGAATGGGGGTTGCCGTCACCTCCGGCGTAGCTTCCGCTTCGGGCAGGGCGGTCTCCTCCGCCAGTGCCGCGGCTGAAAGCATCAGGGCGGCAGCCAGCAGGATCGCAAGAATCTTCTTCATCATATCGGTATCCTCCGTTTCTGCGCAGCTGTCAAAAAACAGCTCCGTCGGGTGCCATTATACCACGGATGGAAGGACGCTTACAATCCGCGAATATGAACGGACTGTAAACAATTCATCCGGCGCCCCTCCTATGTCACCCCTTCACCGCGCGCATTTTCCTGCGGACCCTGCGCAGGTGCCGCGCGAATTCCCCGCTCCGCAGCAGCTCCGCCAGCACCAGCTGCTCCGTCACGGGAACGGAGCAGGAAAGGAATCCCGCCCGTTCCTGGTACACCCCCAGCAGGGAGGCCGGCAGCACCATGTATCCCGCCCGCAGCGCAGGGGATACGGTCCGGGTAAAGGTGTTGATGTGAATCACCCGGTCCGGCGCCTGGGAATACAGGGTGTCCGCCGCTTTGGAGGAGGCGGACAGCTCCGAGTCAAAATCGTCCTCCACCAGGTATCCCTGCCGCTGCCGGGCCCAGGAAACGTATTCCCGCCGCTTGCTGGCCCCGGCGGTCACCCCGGTGGGCCAGCTGTGAAAGGGCGTCACATGGAGCACCCCGGCGTCCGAGGATGCCAGGGCGTCGCTGCGGATCCCGCCGGGGCCCATGGGCAGCATGCGGCAGGTCACTCCCGCGCTTTCGTATACCAGGCGGATCGCGTCGTAGGAAGGGCTTTCCAGCGCGTAGGGCTTCTCCGTTCCCAGGATGCGGACAATGATGCTGTACAGGTACTCCGCGCCGGACCCGATCACAATCTGGGCCGGGGATACGGACATCCCCCGCAGGGCGGCAAGATAGGCCGAAAGCGCCTCCCGCAGCTCCGTGCATCCCTTGTTGGGGGACTTCTCCATGATGCTTTCCCCCCGGGTGTTCAGCACCGTCCGCACCGCCCGGGAATAGATCCCGAAGGGAAGCCCGCTGTCCACCCGCTCCTCCGCCGGAGAAGGATCCGGCGTTTCCGGAATCCGCGGCACGGATACGCCTCCCTCCGCGCTGTAGGCTACAAAGAAGCCGCTGCGCTCCCGGGCTGTCAGCCATCCCTCATCGCAGAGGATTTCGTAGGCGTGCTGCACCGTAACCAGGGAAAGGCCGGACTCCTCCGCCGCCGCGCGCTTGGACATAAACCGCTCCCCGCAGGCGTAATTGCCGGAGAGAATCTGCTGTTTCAGCTCCCTGTACAGTTTCAGATAGGCTGCTTCCATGCTTTCCCTTCTCCCTTTGGACCGTTATCTGGTATTATTGTTTTTTCTGAATCTGGTCATTTTATAATGATCACTTTGGGATTATACTACCACCCTGTAAGCGGTGTAAAGCCGTCGGAAGGGAGAGCGTCATCGGCATCATGGAAATGAATTCCGCCCCTGAAGTGAATATCGGAGAGAATCTTCGCCTCGTCCGTGAAAGAATCGCCTCCGCCTGCGCCCGGTCCGGGAGACGCCCGGAGGATGTCACCCTCGTAGCCGTCAGCAAGCTGAAGCCCTTCGGGGATATCCTGGCGGCCCGCGCCTGCGGCGTTTCCGATTTCGGGGAAAACTACGTGCAGGAGCTGACCGGGAAAATGGAGCAGGCGGAAAGCTGCGGCGGGGATCCTTTCCGGTGGCATATGATCGGCCACCTGCAGAAGAATAAGGTGAAATACCTCATCGGCCGCACCGCCCTGATCCACTCGGTGGATTCCCTTTCCCTGGCGGAACAGATTGAGAAGGAAGCGGCGAAGAAGGACCTGCAGGTTAAGATCCTGCTGGAGGTCAATGCCGCCCGGGAGGAAAGCAAATGGGGCTTCGCCCCGGAGGAGACCGCCGAAGCGGCGGAACAGGTTTCAGCCCTTCCGCACCTCCGGCTTCTCGGCCTCATGACCTCCGCCCCCCTGACGGAGGATCCGGAGTCCAACCGTCCTTACTTCCGCGCCCTCTCTGCCCTCGCCCGGCAGCTTTCCGAAGGCCGCCTGCTGGTTCCGGATCCGGAATTCCGCTGCCCGGTCCTTTCCATGGGCATGACCGGGGATTTTGAGACCGCCGTTGAAGAAGGCGCCACCATCGTCCGTATCGGCACCGCCGTCTTCGGCAAAAGAAACTATTTGTAATCAGCAAGGAGGAGAAAGAACATGAAAAGAATTCTGACCATCCAGGATATCTCCTGCTTTGGCAAATGCTCCCTGACCGTGGCCCTGCCGCTGCTGTCCTCCATGGGCGTGGAAACCGTTATCCTGCCCACGGCGGTCCTCAGCACCCATACCCTGTTCAAAGGATTCACCTGCAAGGATCTTTCCGACCAGCTCACGCCCATCACCGATCACTGGAAACAGGAAGGCATTACCTTTGACGCCATTTACACCGGATACCTCGGCACGGAAGAGGAAATTGACACGGTCATCGGAATCATCGAAGCCTTCCGGAATGAGAACACCCTGGTGATCGTGGATCCCGCCATGGGAGACAACGGAAAGCTGTACCCGGCCTTCAACGAGCACTACGCCCGGAAAAACGCCTCCCTCTGCGCCATCGCTGACATCTCGGATCCCAACCTCACCGAAGCGGCCTTCATGACAGGGCTGCCCTACAGGGAGGACTATTCCGAAAGCTATGTCCGGGAAATGCTGCTGGCCCTGGCGGGCATCGGCACGAAAACCCCCATCCTCACCGGCGTCTCCCTGTCCGAAGGGAAAACCGGGGCCATGGGATACGATTCGGAGAACAAAACCTTCTTCAGCTACCAGAACGACCGGATCCCCGCCGCCTATCACGGCACCGGGGACATCTTCTCCAGCGTGCTGGCCGGCGCCTTCGTGCTGGGTCTCGGACGGGAGAACGCCATCCGGATCGCGGCGGACTTTACGGCCCACACCATTGCGGAAACCCTGAAGGATCCCTCGGATCCCTGGTACGGCGTGAATTTTGAAACCGCGATTCCTTCCCTGCTGAAATCCCTGCAGTCCCTGCGGGAGCCGGAATAATCCCCGCGCTTTTCCCCGCAATCCGGAAACGGATTGCGGTTTTTTTGCGTCAAAAAAAAAACTGCAGCTTCTTCCTGCAGGCATAAAAAAAGCAGCTCCGACGGGATTCGAACCCGTGTTTCAGCCTTGAGAGGGCCGCGTCCTAGGCCTCTAGACAACGGAGCCAAAAAAAGCGCTGGGGAACTAGGATTCGAACCTAGACAATACGAGTCAGAGTCGTAGGTGCTGCCGTTACACCATTCCCCATCG
>OCVV011256525.1_pt1 | contig 12211 bp, 8 predicted proteins | sample 1539721 | NCBI WGS metagenome assembly OCVV01 (sample SAMN02144230, study PRJEB22623) | gut metagenome | biome: sheep rumen | host: Ovis aries | place: New Zealand | reverse complement strand
GAAAGCATGGTGTGCATAACCTGGTGTTCTCCTCAAGTGCCACGGTCTACTCCGGTGACAACGAGATGCCCCTTACCGAGTCCAGCAAGACAGGCAACTGCACCAATCCGTACGGATGGACGAAGTATATGAGCGAGCAGATCTTCAAGGCTCTTTGTGTTGCGGATCCGGATCTGTCCATCGTGCTCCTGCGCTACTTCAACCCGGTTGGAGCCCATGAGAGCGGCCTGATCGGAGAGGATCCGCAGGGAATCCCCAACAACCTCATGCCATATGTCTCACAGGTTGCAATAGGCCGCCGTGACCACCTTACCGTGTTCGGTGATGATTACGATACGACTGACGGGACCGGAGTCAGGGATTACATCCATGTCGTTGACCTTGCAAAAGCGCATGTTCTTGCAATCCAGTATGCATCAGGCCACAAGGGCTGTGAGGTCTTCAACATCGGAACCGGAAAAGGCTCCAGCGTGCTGGACATCGTCCATGCCTACGAAAAGGCCTGCGGAAAGAAGATCCCGTATGTGGTCGGACCCCGCCGTGCAGGTGACCTTGCCACCGTCTATGCCGATACCCAGAAGGCAAATAAGGTTCTGGGATTCAAGGCCCAGTACGATCTTGAGCGCATGTGTGCCGACTCCTGGAGATGGCAGACGATGAATCCCAACGGATTCGGTGACTGAAAGGGTATTCTGAAAGACACTTTTCGCTATAATTCCTTATATCGCGCACAATTTGTTCTTGATAAATGGACAAGAATGTGATTTTATAAAGAAACACGGCCAGAAAAGACCGTATGAATTTGCATTTCTATTCTAAATGGAGGAAGAAAAATGAAGAAACTGACAGTTATCATGTTGATTCTCGCAGTTGCTCTTGTTTCTGTCTTCGCTCAGGGCGCAGCAGAGGCTGGAAAGCAGCAGCAGACAACAACCACTGCAGCACCCGTTCAGAAGCCCAGCACATATGTCCGTGGCGATGACGAGGCTATCTATGCACAGGTCCTCGGTGAGTATGAGGCTCTCCTGGACAAGGCAAAGGCTGCAGCAAATGACTCAGAGAGATTCGTGATCTACGCTCAGGCCGAGGCTTACCTGCTCGATTCAGCAGTCATGGTCCCGAACACAACACAGGGCGGCGCATACACAATCTCAAGAATCGCTCCGAGAACAGTTCCTTACGTCCAGTGGGGTAACGATGATGACAGATGGAAGGGAACCATCATCTCCGGCGACACATTCCTGACACCGGCAGAGAGAAATGAGCTTCTCGACATCTGGGCAAAGGCGGTCAAGGGCGAGGCAACATATGATCCTGAGGGATGGCTCAAGGCTCACGGCCACAGCATCAACAAGGATTACAAGACAACATTCTCAACAGCTCCTGTCACACTCGACACACTGAACACATCAAGCCAGTCTGATACCGAGATCCTGGTCAACTGCACCGACAACCTGGTCCAGTACAACAACCTCGGACAGATGATTCCTGCATGTGCAGAGTCATGGTCAGTCTCCGATGACGGCCTCACATACACCTTCAACATCCGCAAGGGTGCCACATGGTCAACATCAGAGGGCGTTGTCTATGCAGAGGTCAAGGCCAAGGACTTCGAGGCCGGCTTCCACCACATGCTGGACGCTCAGGCAGGTCTTGAGTGGCTGGTTGAGGGAGTCATCGAGGGCGTTTCAGAGTACCTTTACGAGGGCGGAAAGTGGGATGCAGTCGGATACAAGGCTGTTGACGACTACACACTGCAGGTCAAGCTCTGCGCTCCGACAAGCTACTTCATGACAATGCTCACCTACAGCTGCTTCGCTCCTATCTGCGAGAGCTTCTATCTCGCACACGGCGGAGTCTTCGGAATCGAGGAGTATGCTGCTGCATACGCAGACACCAACAAGTACACCTATGGAAAGGCAACAGATGTCTCATCACAGGTCTACAACGGCGCATTCCTTCTCCAGCAGCTCAACGACGCATCAATCATCAAGGTCGTCAGGAACCCGAACTACTATGATCCCGAGTCAGTCAAGCTCGATTCCATCACATGGATCTACGACAACGGCGAGAACATGGCTCAGTTCTACAAGGATGTCTGTGACGGTGTCTATGCAGGTTGCGGCCTGACAGAGGCTTCCGGAACCCTCGCATGGGCAAAGGCAGATGGCAACTTCGACAAGTACCACTACATCTCAGACACAACATCAACAACATACTTCAAGGGCCTGAACCTCAACAGAGGAACATTCGCTCTTGCATCCGGTGCTGCAGCATCCCCCAAGACAGAGGAGCAGAAGATCGACACCGAGACAGCTATGATGAACAAGAACTTCAGAAAGGCTATCTGTTTCGCATATGACAAGGCCACCATTAACGCAACAAGCCGTGGCGCTGACCTCGCAGCAACAAACCTCAGAAACATGTACACTCATCCTGAGTTCGTCCAGCTCGCTGAGGATGTCACTGTTGACGGAAAGACATTCGTTGCCGGTACAATGTACGGTGAGATCGTCCAGTACTACCTTGACCAGATGGGATGCCCTGTCGTCGTCAAGGACGGTGTTGATGGATGGTATCATCCGGAAGAGGCAAAGAAGTATCTCGAGCTCGCCAAGAAGGAGCTCGGCGACAGCGTCAAGTGGCCGATCGTCATTGATGATGTCTACTACTCACCAAGCGCTTCACAGGTTGCTCAGGCTAACGCCTACAAGCAGGCAATCGAGGGTGTTCTCGGTGCTGAGAACGTCACAGTCAACCTGATTGAGACAACAACATCTGCAGACTTCTATGCTTGCGGATACAGAGCTTCCAATGGAGAGGCCGGAAACTTCGATATCTTCTACGGCTCTGGTTGGGGCCCGGACTTCGGAGATCCTTGCACATACCTCGACACATTCAGAGGCAATGGCGCTGGTTACATGACAAAGGTTATCGGACTGTTCTGATAATTCAATTGAAGTTTAACCTAGAGGGTGGGACTGCTGTGATTTCACGGCAGTCCCATGCTTGTTGTATGAGTTCTTTTTGAATGAAGGCTCAAAAACATATAAATATAGTATTTTTTTGAGTCTTAATCCGAAAAGGAGAAATAAAAACGGGACTGTCAGACAGTTCCAAAAGGGATACCATGAGAAAATACATCTGGAAAAGAATCTTCTTCTCCGTTCTCTCGCTCCTTGCGGTCACCTGGATTGTCATGCTCCTTGTCTTCTCGCTGACAGACAGAAGCGCCATATTCCAGACAGATGACGTGTGGAACAAGAGAAGCAACAATGACCGAGTTCTCTATGAGTACACCCAGTATCAGAGATACGGGTACCTTGAGTTCGTGAATTTCACCGCATTCAGCAAGGCGAAATGGGTTGAGAGATACGGTGATGCATTTGATACCTCTGATGAGTACAACGAGGACAAGAATGTGATTCAGAAGGTCGGTGACGACTATCTGAAGAACCAGACCGTCCAGGAGTTCATCCAGTACTATGAGAGCAGGGGATACACCATCGTCAGGCTTGATCCCATCAGGTACTCCACCGGTGCCAAGCAGCTCAAGCCCGGCGGAACAGGCTATCTTCTTGCCACCAAGGAGAAGCTCATAATCGTAAGGCTCTGGGATTACATCAAGGGTTTCTTCACCTTCGAGACCAAGAGGGATGTCGATGATCCTGAGCTCACCGACAGATACATCCGCTTTGAGAAGGATCCGTACAGCGGACTCTTCGCCATTGTCGGAAGCGGAACCACACATAAGTATCTTCTGTACTTTGACGGCAAGTTCCCGTTCATCCACCAGAACTGGATCCATATGAACCTCGGTGTATCATTCACAAGATACAGAGGTCAGGAGATCTCAAGTGTCATCACGGACTCACAGGGGGATCTCAAGACCACAAGGCAGCAGTATCCCAACCAGATAGGCACTGACCAGTGGGCAGATACAGCCATTGATTTCCATACCCTCACATATAACACCGGAGAGCTGACAGAGAACGAGAAGCAGCTGTTCCCGGACAAATACACAAACGCGACATACAGGCGTGACGGACTGTCAATGATCGGCACATCATTCGTGATCGGAATCATCGCCACAATCTTCCAGTATGCATGCGGTCTTCCTCTCGGAATTCTCATGGCCCGCAAGAAGGACACCTGGATCGACAAGGTCGGAATGTGGTACATCATCTTCTTCATGAGTGTCCCGTCACTTGCATATATCTTCATATTCGCCGCAATCGGAACAAGCCTGTTCGGACTGCCGTACAAGTTCGCCAACGCGACGGTCAAGATTCTGGCTTACATACTTCCGACTATCTCCCTCTCAATCCCGGCAATCGGAGGTCTGATGAAGTGGATGCGCCGCTACATGATCGACCAGATGAACAGCGACTATGTCAAGTTCGCCAGGGCAGAGGGTCTCTCAGAGCGTGAGATCTACTCCACGCATATCTCCAAGAACGCCATGATCCCCATCATTCATGGAATCCCCGGCAACATCCTTGGATGTCTGGTCGGAGCCATCATCACTGAGAGCGTCTATTCTGTACCCGGTGTCGGAGGCCTTCTGACAAAGGCGATTTCAGGACATGACAACGGCGTCATTGTGGCATGTACGGTGTTCTACACCACACTGTCACTCATATCACTGATTCTGGGCGATGTCCTTATGGCCAAGTTCGACCCGAGAATCTCATTCGATTCAAAAGGAGGTAGATAATCATGGCAGACACAATCAAGAAAGATGCAGTCGTCAACGAAGACGAGTTATTTACCTTTGTCAGCAACGACTCAATAGAATCGGAGAAGATCATTGCTCCGAGATACTCATACTGGAGATCCGTCTTCAGGGTCTTCTTCCGCAAGAAGTCCAACTGGGTTGCAATTGCCATGCTTGTGCTTCTGTTCCTTTGCAGCTTCCTCATTCCGGCTTTCTGCACATATGACCCTTATGAGAACGTCACAAACGCAACGATGTTCAACCAGAGCCCCGCACAGGCCATGAGGCAGACCGGAGGCTTCAGCTTCAAGTGGCTGCTCGGCTCAGGCCAGATCGGAAACTCAATCTTCTACGGAATCTGGGCATCGGCCAGGACATCGCTCCTGCTTGCCTCCATCTGTGCGGCGATCAACATGAGCATCGGAATCATCATGGGTGCCGTCTGGGGTTATTCAAAGACGATGGACAAGACAATGATTGTCATCTACAGCATCATCGCCAATGTCCCGTATATCCTTCTGATCTCTGTTCTGGTCTATATCATCGGTTCAGGTTTCTGGAGCTTTGTCTTTGCCCTGACAATCACAGGATGGCTGGGTATCTCGTACTTCTTCAGGACCCAGGTCATGATCATCCGTGACCGCGAGTACTCACTGGCTTCCAGATGTCTGGGAACACCTATTCCGCGTATCATCTCCAAGAACATAATGCCGTTCTTGACATCAGTAATCGTCACTCTGCTTGCGACAGAGCTTCCGCAATACATCTCGGTCGAGGTCTTCCTCTCGTTCATCGGAATCGGTCTTTCGGCCAAGGTTCCGTCACTGGGAAGAATGATCCAGGAAGGTCAGGTCGCATTCCGCACCTATCCGTGGGCATTCTGGCCGCCGGTTGCAATTGCAGCATTGCTGACAATCATCCTCTATGTCCTGGGCCAGAACCTGGCAGACGCCACCGACCCAAGGACACATATGTGAGAAGGAGGCACTGAATGGAAAACAACGAAAACAAGAAAGTGCTTCTCTCACTGAAGGACGTGGAGGTCAAGTTCAACGTCAGAGGAAGAATCCTCACCGCAATCAGACGTGTCTCACTTGATATCTATGAGAACGAGTCAATCGCCATAGTCGGTGAGTCCGGATCAGGAAAATCGGTTCTGACAAAGACATTTGCCGGAATGCTGGACTCGAACGGCTTCATCAGCAACGGAAGCATAATCTTCTCGGATGACAGCCTCTCCAAGACCACCGTTCAGATTGATGCCAAGCGCCAGAAGTACCTGGACAAGATGATCAACACCCTCAACGAGTATTCCGTCCTTGAGCGCGGTGCTGCCGAGTATGTGGCCATTGAGCAGAAGAAGATGGAGATCCGGCATTCACAGGGTCTTACTCCTGAGGAAGAGTCAGATTTCGCCATCAGGATCAAGAACCTTGACGATGACATCGTCGACCGCACCAACTATGTGGTAGCACTGGACCGCAGGAACGCACAGGATGCGGTTGAGATCCAGGAGATAAGCCAGAAGATCAAGGCCTGGAAGGATCAGATCAAGGCGATCAAGAAGGAAAGGACAGACCTGATCGCAAAGCGTGCTGCAGAGTACAAGGCAAACGCGGAGCGCAGGGCCGCAGATGAGAAAGTCATCGCGGATCTCGAGGCAAGAAGAGCCGAGAAGATCGCGAAAGAGGACCAGCCGGGCAATCCGTTCGGACTTACCGACAAGGTGCTTGAGAGAAACGTCCTCATCGCACGTGAGATACTTCTCTCAATCGGCCGTTATCCTCTCAGAAGCCAGGTTGTCTTCACCAGGAAGCTCAAGAAGGCCTTCAAGCTTGCCATGAGCATCGGTGAGGATCTTGACAGGTCCGCAGTCAAGAACAGGCTCTTCGAGACCTGCACCTTCAGGGTTGCCTTCAGAGGCTATGATGAGGCCACAAAGACCCTGATCGGCTATGCCATCATCGACTGCGCCAAGGTCAAGTACACCAAGGACTGGCAGCAGATCAGAGGATGCCGTATCGCCACGGTCTTCCAGGATCCTATGACCAGCCTTAACCCGGTCCTGACAATCGGAAAGCAGATCTCGACTGTCATAATCAAGCACCAGAAGTGCTCTCAGGAAGAGGCAAAGAAGAGGACCCTGGACATCATGGCCAAGGTCGGAATCCCTGAGCCTGAGAAGAGATATGATGACTATCCGTTCATGTACTCCGGTGGAATGAGACAGAGGATTGTCATTGCAATCGCGCTGTCCTGCCAGCCCAAGATCCTTATCTGTGACGAGCCGACCACAGCCCTGGACGTCACAATCCAGGCTCAGATCATCCGTCTGATCAAGGACCTCCAGCATCAGCTCGGGTACACCACGGTCTACATCACCCATGACCTGGGAGTTGTGGCCAACGTTGCCGAGAGGGTCGCAGTGCTTTACGGCGGCCAGATCGTCGAGCTCGGAACGGTCGAGGATATCTTCTATGAGCCAAAGCACCCGTACACATGGGCGCTCCTGAGCTCACTGACCCAGCTTGCCGAGAAGGGCGATGACCTCTTCAGCATCCCAGGTACACCACCAAGCCTTTACAACAAGATCATCGGTGACGCATTCGCACCCAGAAACGCCTATGCCATGGCCATTGACCGTGTGAAGGAACCGCCGATGTTCCAGATCAACGACCACCACTGGGCAAAGACCTGGCTGCTTGATCCGAGGGCTCCTGAGGTTGAGCCGCCAAAGATCATCCAGAATCTGCATGAGAAGATGCTCAAGAGCTACGTAAACGTCGAAGGTTGAGGAGGGAAGACATGGAAGATAATAAAAGAGAAGTAGTGCTTTCCGTCCAGAACCTTGATGTTGTGTTCAAGCAGAGAAAGCATGTTTTCAAGGCCGTTGACAACGTGAGCTTTGACATTTACAAGGGAGAGACTTTCTCTCTGGTAGGTGAGTCCGGCTCGGGAAAGACCACGATCGGAAGAGCCATTGTCAGAATCAACCCCTGCAGCGCAGGAGCGATCTACTACAAGGGCAAGAAGATATCAGGTAAGCTCAAGAGAAAGGATGACCGTGAGGTCGTGCGCAAGATCCAGATGATCTTCCAGGACCCTGCGGCATCACTGAACGAGAGAGCCACCATCGAGTACATCATCTCCGAGGGACTTTACAACTTCCATCTCTACAAGGATGAGAAGGACCGTATCCAGAAGGTGGAGAACGTCATCCGAGAGGTAGGACTTCTGCCGGAGCATCTGACAAGATACCCGCATGAGTTCTCCGGCGGCCAGAGACAGAGAGTCGGTCTTGCGAGGTCAATTGTCATGGAGCCTGAGTTCATCATCGCTGATGAGCCTATCAGCGCCCTTGATGTCTCGATCCGCGCACAGGTCCTGAACCTTCTGAAGAAATTCCAGAAGGAGAGGGAGCTCAGCTACCTGTTCATCGCTCATGACCTGAGTATCGTCCGCTTCATATCTGACAGGATCGCGGTCATCCACAAGGGAAAGATCGTGGAGATCGCAGAGACAGAGGAGCTTTTCGCATATCCTCTGCATCCGTACACAAAGAGCCTTATCAGCGCCATTCCTGTTCCCGATCCGATCATCGAGAAGCAGAAGAAGCTCTTTGTCTATGATCCTGCCAAGTTCCACGATTACTCCGTGGACAAGCCGAGCATGGTCGATCTCGGAAACGGACATTTCATCTATGGAAATGCCGCCGAGATCGAGAACTACAAGAAGATCAGGTTCGGCAACTGACAGTAACCTGCCATGAAGCTTACGGTCAGTGAGAAACACATAGGACTCAGAATCGCATTGACAGCGGTGGCATTCGTCATCGCTGTTGTTGCATTCACCTATGGCGTGACCCGTATAGGCCACAAGGATCCGGGCTACCATAACATCGAGGCCAAGGTGGCCGCCGACACGATCCTGATGAACAAAGCTGTCACTCTCAAATATTGGTTTGATGGTAAGTCCAATGCGATAAAGCAGGGAATCAATGCCGTGACAGAGGTATATTCGCCTGTTTTATCAGCTGCCTACAGGGAATTAGACCATCAGAATACTCATGACGGAGTTGTGAGCATTGCCACATTGAACCAGAATCAGGGCCAGGAGCTTACCGTCTCCCCGCAGCTTTATTCCGTCCTTAAGGACGCTTACAGGCGCACCTTGGAGCAGAAAGGATACAACATGTTCGCCGGAGCCCTGTATGCGGAGTGGGAGAGCATCCTGATCCTTGATGAGCCTGCGGACTTTGATCCTGCGAACAACCCGGATCAGGCAAAGCGCATCTCTGAAATCGCCTCTGTTGTGTCCGATCTGTCGAACTTCTCACTGGAGTTCTCCGATTCATCATGCTCAGTCAGGTTCTCCGTTTCAGACAAATATGTGCGGTTCTGCCTTGATCATGAGATAAATGCCCCCGTGCTGGACCTGAATCTCCTGAAGGACGCCTACATGCTTGAGATGGTCGCCTCGGGACTGGGACGTTTCAGAGACGGTTATCTTTACACTGCTGAGGGCACGGTCCTGAACATGAGGCAGTCAGGCACGCTTGGCTACGACATGTACACTTTTGAGGACGGAAAGGCCACTGTCTACGCCACTGCGGACATGGAAGGAGCTTTCAGTGGCACGACATTCACGGCATTCGGCATGGGAAGCCACTACGGTTATGCTCTGGACGGCCATTACAGGCACCTTTACTTTGATGTCCGCACAGGAGAGTTCACGGATGTCCTGTTGTCTGCGACCGTGCTCAGCAGGGACAATAATCCTGTCGAGGATGTCTATCAGACCTTAATCCTGAACACACTGCATACAGAGAAGGATGTGGCCTCATACGCAGCATCTCTTGAGAAATCCGGCATGCTTGTGTCCTATGTCTTCCAAAGTGCATCAGATAAATAGAATGCAAGTTGTGGGGTAAGGCGAAAAGATTGTATAATCATTGCATTATGAAAGACTCTCTAGATCTTACAGGACAACAAATTGAAGAACTTGAAAAGTTGGACTCCTATATTGTCGACTGTTCGGATATTCCACGTCGGACTGATTTTTCAAAGGCAATAATCAAGTATTCTGAGTCAAATACTGAAAAGAAATGATATAATGGACTATAAAGGGAGGATGCCATGCCAAGAGTCATTACAATCGGAAGAGAATTCGGAAGCGGAGGCCATGAGGTCGGACTGAGACTCGCAAAAAAGATGGGGATTCCTTTCTATGACAAGGAGATTCTGTCACTTACCGCAAAGAACAGCCGCTTTGCCGAAAGCTATCTTGAGAAGATGGATGAGCAGAAGCCCAGTTTTCTGAACGTCGGATCTGCAGGACTCATGTCCGGAGCAGGCGGGACATCCTCTGCACAGAGTGCCATGAACCAGTTCTACAACCTCTCAGCCAATGACCAGATTTTCCTTGAGACGTCCAAGGTCATGCAGCAGCTTGCAGAGAAAGGTCCGTGTGTCATTGTAGGCCGCTGTGCCGATTACATTCTAAGGGACCTTGATCCGGTGAACCTCTTCATCTGCGCCGATCTTCCTGACAGGATTGCCAGAAAGCTTGCCCTTGAGGAGAACAAGGACATGGACGAGCAGGCCATGGAGAAGAAGATCCGCCAGACAGACAAGACCAGGAGCAAGTACTATGAGTACTACAGCCATGAGGTCTGGGGAGCCGCGGAGAACTACCACCTCTGCATCAACACAAGCGTTGTTGGAGTTGACGGCGCAGTGGAGATCATCTACAAGTTCGTGGAGGAGTTCCGCAAGAAGAACCTCATGCCTGATTTGGCTTGAGCCTGTATCGTTTATTTTTAAACCACAAAAAAGTAGAATTCTACCTTTTTGTGGTTTTTTATTGCTCATCTGCAGACAATATGCTACTATTTAGTCGAAAAAAAAGTAGAATTCTACCTAAAAAAGGATTATTATGATTAAAAGGGACAGGTATCTTGCACAGCTGATATCAAATAAAGAGAACGGATTCCCGAAGGTTGTCACTGGAATAAGGCGTTGCGGAAAGTCTTTTTTGCTCAAAGAGATTTATCGCAGATACCTTGTTGACTCAGGGACTGATCCGGATAACATTCTGACTATTGAACTGGACACTGACGCGGGTATCAGATATAGGAATCCGCTGATTCTGGGCAAATATGTCAGAGAATACTGTGGCGGCAAGGGAAAATGTTTTGTTTTCATTGATGAGATTCAGCTTGTGAACACAATTGTTAATCCGGCATTTACTGGCGACCGGATAGTCCTGGCAAAACCAGGGGATGAGAACACAATATCCTTTGTTGAGGTCGTACTTGGACTCTCGCGAGAGAGAAACATCGACTTGTATGTCACGGGAAGCAACTCAAAAATGCTTTCTTCGGATATCGTGACCGAATTCAGAGATAAGGCAACCATAATAAACATAGGCCCGTTATCCTTTGAGGAATTCTATCTGCATGCAGGAGGCTCAAAGACAGATGCCTTCTATGATTATCTGACTTATGGCGGAATGCCTTTGGCTGTGTTGAAGGATAAAGGGGAAAAGAGGGCATATTTGAAGAACCTTTTCAACACCACATATATCGCCGATATCCTTGAGCATAACAGGATTCAGAAAAGCGAGGCCCTAGAGGAGTTATGCAACATCCTGAGCACATGTACAGGAGAACTGATAAACTCACAAAAACTTGCAGATACATACAACAGTGTGTCACACCTTGGAATAGATAAGGATACCGTTACTAAGTATATCAGCTTCTTCATGGATGCATTCATCATCCGTGAAGCCAGAAGATATGATGTAAAAGGCAGAAGGGAGATAGGAGCATTACGGAAGTATTATTTTGCTGATACTGGATTAAGAAATGCAAGATTGGATTTCAGTTTCACTGATGAAGGGCATTTGCTTGAGACCGTAGTCTTCAATGAGCTGATATACAACGGGTATAGTGTAAGCGTCGGTACTTATGACAAAGTTGAGAAAGACGGATCAGGCAAGAGTACAAAAAAGAACTATGAGATAGATTTCCTTGCAAGAAGAGACAGCAGGGTATTTTATGTGCAGACTTCCTCGGATTTGTCAAAAGAAGATACAAGGAAAAGAGAGCTTAAGCCTTTCCTGGCCTTGAACGATCAGATTCAGAAAGTTTTAGTTATAAACAAACCTTTGGATGAAAGCCTTGATGAGAATGGGTTCATCATCATTGGTATAACAGATTTCTTATTGAGGTTCATTAAGTAGATGGAAAGACTGGACAAGATACTCAGTGAGGCAGGGGTGTGCTCCCGCAAGGACTGCGCAAGACTTGCAAGGCGTGGCCTGATCACGGTCAATGGCCTGGAAGTGAGAGATCCTGCAGATAAAGTCGATGAAAATGCTGTAATTGAAGTTGACGGTGAGCCTGTTGCCCGCCGCAGAGAGGTCGTGTGCATTATGAACAAGCCCGCAGGCTTTGTCACATCGACCGAGGATGACCGCAGCTGTACCGTCATG
>OCVV012879119.1_pt1 | contig 12212 bp, 8 predicted proteins | sample 1539721 | NCBI WGS metagenome assembly OCVV01 (sample SAMN02144230, study PRJEB22623) | gut metagenome | biome: sheep rumen | host: Ovis aries | place: New Zealand | reverse complement strand
AAAAGGCACTTGACATGCTTGAAAAACGGAGTGATACGGGCAGCAATGACTTTCTTTATCAAAGAGCGACATTGCTGAACAATCTGGCAATTCTGTACTCCAACACCCAGCGGCTCACGGAGAGCGAGAAGATATACATGGAGGCACTGGAAATCTACAGGAGGCTGGCCAAGGACAATCCGAAGGCATACGAGCCAGATGTGGCAGGGACGCTGAACAATCTGGCACTTCTGTACTCCGACACCCAGCGGTTCACGGAGAGCGAGAAGATGTACATGGAGGCACTGGAAATCAGAAGGAGGCTGGCTAAGGACAATCCGAAGGCATACGAGCCGGATGTGGCAGGGACGCTGAACAATCTGGCACTTCTGTACTCCCACACCCAGCGGTTCACGGAGAGCGAGAAGATGTACATGGAGGCACTGGAAATCAGAAGGAGGCTGGCGAAGGACAATCCCGAGGCATACGAGCCAGATGTGGCGCAGACGCTGAACAATCTGGCAAATCTGTACTACAACACCCAGCGGCCCACGGAGAGCGAGAAGATGTACATGGAGGCACTGGAAATCCTAAGGAGGCTGGCGAAGGACAATCCTAAGGCATACGAGCCGTATGTGGCAATGACGCTGTACAATCTGGCACTTCTGTACTACAAGACCCAGCGGCTCACGGAGAGCGAGAAGATGTACATGGAGGCACTGGAAATCTACAAGAGGCTGGCTAAGGACAATCCTAAAGCATACGAGCCGGATGTGGCAGGGACGCTGAACAATCTGGCAATTCTGTACTACAACACCCAGCGGCCCACGGAGAGCGAGAAGATGCACATGGAGGCACTGGAAATCAGAAGGAGGCTGGCTAAGGACAATCCTAAGGCATACGAGCCGGATGTGGCAAAGACGCTCGGTGCATTAGGTGTATTATATTATTTTGATATGGGTCAAGAGAGCAAAGGAGAAACTTTGTTGCGACAAGTTTTGGAATATTATCGGCGTTTTGCTATCGACAACCCGAAGGAATACAACCCAAAGGTAGAAATGTTAGAAGGCTTACTTAACAATGAAAATCAATGAAATACACTGCATTTATCAGTTATAATTCAAAGGATGACCGATGGGCGAGGTGGCTGCAACGGAAGTTGGAGGCATACAGTTTGCCTGTGGTCATCAGGAACGAGATGGATGAGGTGGTGAGACGGGATGAGGAATCGAAGAAACTGCGGGTGTTCCGCTACCGCGCCGACCTTAACACCATTTCGCTTAACGAGGGACTGGCGAAGGAACTGGACGAGGCCCGTTGGCTCATCGTGATTTGCTCGCCCAACTCGGCCAAGTCGGCATGGGTGGGCAAGGAGATTCAGCACTTTCTCGACACGGGACGACGCGACCGCATTCTGCCATTTATCATAGGCGGCACGTCCTATTCGGGCGGCGAAGACGAATGTCTGAATCCCGTACTGAAGGCGGCTTTTCCTAAAGGTGACATCTTGGGTGTGAACATCGATGACTATGGTGACGACCCACGCATCTACCGCAAGCGGAAAGCACTGGTCAGGACGGTGTCCATACTGGTGGAGGTACCCGATGCCTACAGTTACCTGTGGAACCGCTACCGTCTGCGTTTCTGGGAGGGTGTGGCACTGAAGGCTGTGGGCATGATGGCGGTGCTGGCACTGCTGGGGTGGGCATGGCACCACAACGCTGAGTTTGACACCCGCATCAGACTGAAAGAGACGACTCCGCAAAACAAGGACTTGCCGGCTCCCGACTCGCTGAAAGTGATGCTGACGCTGGACAACGAGGAGCGTCCGCTGGTGCTGAAAGAGACGGGCGAAACGGCCTCCTACAAAAACTTGCCCGGACGCTTTGCCGACCAAACGGTGCGACTGACTTTCTATGCCGACGGCTACGAAAGTGTGGATACGATGGTGATGCTGGAACGGGACGGAGAGGTGGTGGTGAACATCCGACGTGACGACACCTACGGAGTGCTGGCTGGAAGCATCCTCGATGAAGACGGACAGCCATTGGGAGGAGCGACGGTGGATGTGGAAGGTTTGATGACCACCTCGATGCCTGATGGAACTTTTGAGGTGAACATCCCCATCGAACGCCAGAAGCCCTACCCTCATGTGCGCATCAGCAAGCAAGGGTTTCAGACAGAAGAATTCCCACAACAAAGTGTGGGAAAAGACTGGACGGTGGTGATGATAAAAAACTAACTCAAGTTTCGCAAGTGTTCAACTTCTTTGGAGTGAAAGGAGTTTGAGGAGTTAAAGCCAAATGTGATGGTTTAGAGTTTAGGGCTGATGGTTTAGGGTTTAGGGCTGAGAGTCGCCAAACGCGTGGGCTGGCAGAGTATCGGCTTTTAACTCCTGAGCGGAACGATAACTCCTTTAACTCCAATCAACTAAAACTTGCGAAAGTTGAAAAACTAAATAATCAAACAACTAAACAACCAAACTCTCATGGACATTCTGTATTACGAAAAATGCGCTCAGTTCGCATTGCAACGAAGAGGCATGGCTGGTTCCTCACTGGAGGGGAGCGGCCTGCGTGTGTACAAACGTTATGACTTCAATCCGCAGGCCATCTACTCGGCTGTAGGCAAAGGGGGCATCGTGATGCCCATCGTGAGCGGCCAGTTCTTTGGCGACACGAGCGGCGAAATGGTCTATACGCTCATTGTGGCTGTGAACAACGCTTCGAGGCGCATCGAACTGTTCAATCCCGTGACAGAGAACACCCAGACGTATGCGCTGGGCGAATTTCTGGACCGCTGGATTCTGGATGGCAGCGACTGCATCACGGCCTTCAGGGTGGACGAGAAGACTTATCAGCCCAACCCGACCGACCTGTCGGACATCGAACTGTCTGACGACCTGAAGGCGCTGGGCGAACTGCTGGCGGCGAATGCGCACAACGTGTGGGCACTGGAACGGCAGAGCGAGGGCTGGACCTACGGCCCCAAGCGCGACGACAACAAGTTGCAGACTCCCGACATGATTCCTTACACCGAACTTCCCGAAACGGAGAAGGAATATGACCGCAAGATGGCCACCAGCACCCTAAAATGGCTCATTGCCATGGGATATAAGGTGGTGTCATAAAATCGTCCCCCTCGACTACGATGTGCTGTAGCCGAGGGGGACGCTTGATGGAGGTCTATTTTTTCATACTTGGGGGTGTGGCTGCATTCTGTTGCATATTCCCCATTGATGTATTTTGGCCGAATTTCAATTCCTGAGCGATAGCGGTGAAGGCAGGCGTATAGATGGCTTTCAATATCGTTCCTTGGTTTTCGCGCAGTGTGGAACGGATGTGTGAAACATACTCGTTTTCAGCCTTTCCATGCTTCTGCATACGCACCAGTTGCTTATAGTCACGGTGCCAGTTCTTTGCTCGATTTGCATCGGGGTTATACTGACAGGTTTCCGAAAGCACCACCTTCATCTTATATTCTCCTGTTCCCCACGATGGGTTGGTGGCCGACACTGGCATGTAAGAGCGCGGCACGACAAAACAATCTCCTTCTACGTCAAGCAGGGGCTGATGATGCGCCAAGGCTTCCGAACGGTAATAGACATAGACGGAATCGCGCAAGTCTTTTTCTGCAATGGGGATGTTCAGAGAGAAAGAGCCCAACTTCACATCTTGCGACACCTGCACAAGTTCGTTAATCCACGAAGAGAATATGTCCATCTTCACCCTGACGGTAGGTCTCTCGTATTCATGGAAGTCAAACTGACTGATGGTGTGCCAATAATCTTTCTCTTCTTCCGACATCTTTTCCACGTAAGAAGGCGTGATGCGATTGGCTTGGAAGTTGGGCAAGAAAGAATGATAGGGACGGAAAATGACCGTGTCGGCCACAAGATAGAACTTGCTGTGCATGAACATGTGGTCAAGACGTGCAGTGTCAATGTGACACACAATCCGCAACATCTCCACGCCTTCACGTTTGGCCGACAAGGTGATGCCATCAAAATTCATGTCGGTAGGGTCTAAAGGACCCATGGTTGACAAACTGCTGTAAAAGTCACGCTGCCCTTTTATTGATTGCAGACTATCCACAAACATACATTCTTTTTGGCGCATTTCCTCCCAACTTCTTTTCTGGCGAGAGCGTATTTTAGTCAGTTCCAACAATTCGTTACCCAACACATTGATGACTGCTGTGACACCCCCTGTCAGCATGGAAGAGGCTATGCTCTTCGCGTTCAGCGAGCGTCGCTGTGCGCGGTAGTTTGCCGCCATCTCATTCACCATTTTTTTCTTCGTCTCGTCCATTGTGTTCACTTCAACCACAAAGTAGGATGAAAAGCCTTCCTTCTCAAGACCCTCAGTGACGCCACCTCTCATACTACTGATTTCTTGTCTCGCTCCATGAGCCTGCGGCATTCCTTGTGCCATCGACACGCTTGTGCTCAGCAATACAGCACAAACTCCCAACATCATTTTCTTTTTCATATATACTTTTTTTCTTTTTAGATGACTTTTCTCTTCTATTCCAAACCATCAATCAAGATGAAAGCATCATAATATTGAGGTTTACCATAACATTTGGTCACAACAAGAGGCTGACGTCCACGACGGAAATAGGACGTTGTCACAGTCTTTGTCTGCAACGTCTTTCGAGCCTGTGAAAAAGCCTCATGCAGTTTCTGCCCTTCCTTCATGTTCTTGTAAAACTCCAGCATGAATTGGATGGTGGCGCGGTCATCAATCTGCCACAAACTCACCACGAGAGCGCGCACTCCGGCGGTCTTCAATCCTCGCTGCAAGCCATACACACCATCAATCGTGATGTGGCCTAAGCCCGACTGACAAGCCGACAGCACCACGATGTCAACGTTGGACAAATCGGCGGCAGCGAGTTCACGTGCCGACAAAATGCCGTCTGGTTGCGACGGGTCGAAAGAACCATTCTGCAAGTTTCGCTCTGCTCCGGCCATGAAGAGGCAACTCTGCGACAACTGCGTGTCGGAATCAGCCGGACGAATGTCCACTCCACTGCTTGCTGCTTCGGCAAAATAACCATGAGTGGAGATGTTCAAGACATGAAATTGATTCATGATTTGCCTTACTTTAGTCTCCGTCACAGAGTCTCCCCGCAAAACACAATCCTTCTCATCATGTCGAAGAACAGATATGGAATCGACCTCTCTGAGTGAGCCAGCCAGATAGGGTAAAACAATATTTTGAGGAGCCAAAGACACATAGGCCCGTCTATCATTTTCGATGGAATCGCGTCCAGTCTGTCCATCATGAGAGGACTTATAATCCACCCCTCCGCAAAGGAGCATACTGTCTGAGCAGAAAGGCCGTCGAGGCATGGCCAGCAAGCGTGTCGATGTCAGCCGATAAAAGTTCTTATTCTCCAGAGAGGGTGGCAACAAATACTCAACAGCCAACTGATGGAAAACTCCATCGGCTGAAAAATACACCTCACGGCTATCGCCAATCGCACAGACAAGTTGGGGGTTCCAAATGAGTGTAGGGAGTATAGAATCTCCATACAAGACATTTTTATCCAGTCCTCCCAATGCCGCCAAAGCATCTTCCACCGTCAATGCTTCGCTCAGTTTGTGACCAACGATGGTTTTCAATGGAGCGATGTCGATGAAGACAGGCCCACCACCCTTCTTCTTGTTAAGCACCAACGCCCCCAAATGAGCAGCATTCTCTTTTTCATAAGCAATGAACTCAATGGCCACTGACGCTTGGGGCATCTTGTTCCACACCGCCTTCCAGTCCACTCGAATCGCTGCAAGTGCAGCCCTTCGTTGCCTCTGTGTCATGTTGGGTTTGAAGTCTCGTCCCATCTGCAATAAGACAGCCTTGCTGAACAGAGCCACATCGTAGAGCATGCCTGGCGCATTCCCCTCCAGCCTGTAGCAGTCAGTCACAAAAGGCTGCTCTGCCATCCAGTACTGCTCACGTTGCGACTCATCCATCTCCACAAAATGCGTATCCACATAGTTGCGGGCTATGGAAAGATATTCTTTATATAAAGTAGGTATTTTGCTGTCATAACGTCCTGTTCCGTCATACTCCAACACCCGAATCTTCGCCTCCTTCCTCAATGCCTCAGCCCATCCGCGCCTATCATTCCGACCCTTTCTCCATATCACCACTTTTTCCATCTCCTTTTTCGCCTCGTCATATTGGCCCAGACGAGCCAGACACAATGCCCGTTGCGAAAGAATGTCGTAATAATCAGCCACTTCGCCTTGGAAACGAGCATGTTCGTCAAACGCACCACTTGCCAGAATCGTGTCAATCTGTGCCAAAGCCTCCTTGTATTCTCCCTGTGCATAATAGTTCTGAGCCAATTCATCGCGCACTTTATACACAAAATCAGACATATAACCGTAATCCTTCCATCTCAGTGCCTTATGCAGTTCGCCAATAGCAGCCCCATACTGCCCCCTGAGAAAATAGCGTCCTGCATCTATCTTTGCCACATCGGCCAGATAGCCCAATCGCCAAACCTGAGATGTATCATCATCCTTTCCATCCGTAGCCACCTCTGCAACCGCCTCACCATACTTCTGTCTCACCAGTTCCTTCAATGTGGCAGACACCTTTTCCATCTCTGCATATAGCCCCAACGCATAGGCAATCTCCCCCAAACTTTTGTGGACAGGCCAATAACAGTTCTCAAAATCTGCATCACTCATCATTTGCACCGATGCGCCACCTCCTTGTCTTTTCCAAGTAGCCTCTACCTCATCCGCCAAATTCTTCATGGCCACATAAGCCTTGAGGTATTGCCGCCGGCCATTCATGGCATCAGCCGCATCGTAGGCTTTCCTCACATCATCGCCAAACACACGCTCCTGTTGTGCATTTGCCCATGCCGACACACACAACAGAAGTCCCATCATTAGCCCTCTGAAAAAGTTATATTTCCTCTTCAATCCACGCATATTATTTCCTTGAGTTATAGTTAATAATGACGAAAGGCATATTCTTCCCCGACTTGTTCGATATCGAAAGCACGAACGTGTCCCCCTTCAGCACCTTTCCTTTCAATGCCAGATACACGACCCCATCATTTCCCTGATTCTTCTGACCTACAAAATCCTTGCCATCTTTTGTCACGTTGACCTCAAACTCAGCAGCAGCCTCGTAAGCCGCCACGGCCAACAACTGCTCGCCCACACGACCCGTTATGCGATAGTTCACAGTCGCCCCTTTTTTCACGGGCACTTCAATGAGCGAATAGCGATAGCGTGGATCCAACCCACTTCTGAACCGCCCGCCCATATTGGTCACACCACCCTTGCGCTTGGCTATGCGGAAACAAATATTGTTGACGGCAAAAGAATCCACCTTATCCCTGATGGTGCATTCGCCCATGCGGTCCACACTCAACTCATCCATCAGTGTCCATTGTGTGTCATTCTCAAACTCACGAGCCACCTGTGCCTTGTTCTTGGCCAAACGCAACGCCTTACAGCGTTTCACCAACTCCTGCATCTCTTGAGTCACTTGAATCGATGACTGAGCCGCCACCCCCACAGGCAACAGCCACAGCAGAAGCACCAACACCAACGGCATCATCTCCTCTGGCCAGAACGAAACGAGCGAAGCACCGTAACTCCTCCCCACCCTGTTCGTCAGCCTCTTACTTCTTGGAGTCGGATGCGACACCACCTCCTGCGCCACCTCCACGATATCTTTCATGGCAGGACGCTCGGCAGGAACATAACTGAGGCATCGCCTAATCAGTTCGCCCAGCCTCAGTTGGCAATGCTGCCGGCCCACCAAAGGAATGGGAGTTTGTGCAGTCTGTGTCCTACCTCCCTTTCCCTCAAATACGTTCAGACCCAACAGTGCATAGAAGGCCAGCGCACCCAGTGTCCACACCTCCGCGCTTTCGGCATCTATCGTCCCTCCATGACTGTGCCATACCTCTGGTGGCAAGAAAGCCTCAGTTTCCGCCTTTTCGCCCTCAGCCTTCTCCAACACAAAACCACCTTCTTCCACAAGCACATGAGTTGGAGCGACCCCACTCAGCAGTCCAGGCTTCCAGTGCTGTGCCAGGCTGAGCAACATCTGGCCGACACATCTCTCTGTGACATAGCCTGCTAAATCTTGCAATGTAATCTTCCTTTCCATCATCTTCTGAATATTAGAGAATCCTCTTCTGCCACTCCACCTTTTCCAAACAAGCGAACGACCTCGGCTGTCGGAACTGCCCAAAACGTCGAGTAAGTCCCCACGCCATCACCTTTCGACACAATGCCTATCGACATGATTCGGTTGCCCACATGCGCCAGCACTGGTCCGCCCGAATTGCCATCGCCGATAGGTGCCGACATCTTGATGCACCCCATCGTGCTGAGGCTGTCAGCAAAATCCACATGCTGACTGTTCCCATACACCACCGACACCCGCTCCGTGTTCGACTTGTCGCTGATAGGGAATCCCAGCACAGCCACATTCTTATCATGCTGGTTCTCAAAAAGTCTCAAATCCTCAATCGATGCCAGTCCGATGTTCCCTTTCTCTCCATTCGGAGTTTTCACATAAGCAAAATCGCCCAGTTCCATGTCGCATCGGCTCGCCATCGGCATAATCGTTCGCCAGAAAAGCGGCTTTGCATCCGTGCCCAGACACACCACTTGGTCGCGCGTCTTGTCCATGCAGAAATCCGTTGAGTAGAAATGCCAAAAGCCATCGGCACAACTGACCACACTATGAGCAATCACCTCACGCCGAGGCAATTGCCCCATCCTGTTCCAATTCTCCACCTCCACAGCCATCCTCACAGCAACAGGGGTATTCTCGTCCAGCACCTCACCATTCCACTCATCATGGTCCACAATCCAAGGTTCCACACAGTGCCGCGCCGTCACCAGCAGCCCCTCGTCCGTCAAGAAGCACGTACCCTGTTCTGGACACTCCAGTGCAGCCGCCTCCATCACCTTCCGGCGCACCACACCGTTCTCCATCGTGTCGCACACCACAAACACCGAATCCGTCGTAATCGGATACACCGAACCCTCATAAGCCGTACAATCCAGCCCTCCACCAAGCCCATTTCCCCCATTTCTCGTCCACCAGGCAAACCCTGCAATCGCCACAGCCACCAGACACCACAGAGCCGTCAACCAATAGAGGTGCCGCTCCACATGCCTGCGCCGATGCACCACACCCTCATTCGGATGATAATCCCCATCCTCACACACTTCAAACCCCAAAACCGTCTCAATCTTCCCGTCCGCCAAGGTCAGCACATCACCATCCTTCAACACTTGCGCCACCATCACCTCCGCTCCATTCAGCCTCACAGACACCTCATCCGTCCTTCTGACCACAATCCAGCCCTCATGCCGCTCATCGGGCAAGATGACCGCAAACACCTGTGGAGCCCATTCCTCCGACTCGGGCAACCGCACATCACACGAGACCGTCTGTCCAATCAGCAGAGGCCGATACCCACACAACACAGAGTCCCCTCTGCTCTTTCTGTCCGCCGTCGAGCGGTAAGTCAATCTGTAATACATGTCTTAACAATCAAAGGAATAGCCTGAGTCAAGGCCATATCATACACGTTCACATTCTTGCCAGTCTCGTCCTCGCGCAAGTCATCAAATGCGCGCAGGTCATAATGCACCTTCTTCTCATCCCGCAGCCTCTTCTTCTGCAAGACATCCTCCTCCACCATCCGCATCTCATCGTCCGTCATCGGGCGATAGCCCAACATCAGTTCCTCAAGGCTCCAACGGTTGTGTTCCACCTCTGTCATCACATCCACCTCGTCCATCGACAGCGCATAGTAAGCCTGCCCAGCACCCTCATCCATCTCACTCTTCTCCATTTCCTCCTCCCGATGCCCCAACGAGTGCATCTTTGTCCCCAACGTCATGGCATTGAACACGTTGGAGTATTGTTTCGGCAGCGAAGGCACCTCTGCCCACAAGGCATCAAGCCGGACGACATCGATGTGGGCAGGCGCAGTGATGGGCGCACCTTTCTCCAGCGCAAAGCAGTGATGATAGACATAGTTGACACACTGCCCCATCCGTTTCAGCACCCGCAGCAGACCGAGGTCGGCCATCTCTTGATTGAAAGCGATGACATTCCCGTATGCCTTGCCCTCCTGAGCCAGACGCAGCAAGTCGGCTTTCTCGGCATGGCAGAACACTGGCGTTTGAGCGTCATACACCGCCTGAGGCAGCGACACCGCCTCCGTCAGGTTGGCACCGTCGTCGGCATGGCAGAGGGCCACTGTCAGCAATTGCCGTTCCGACACCGCCCACTCCGACAACTTCTGACGCACGGCACCATTGCGGCTGTCACCCTTCACAAACTCCCATTCCACATCCACAAAATCCTTTCTCTGTCCTTCATACTGAGGTCGGTGCAGGTGGCACACCGGGTGCGTGTCCGAAAGGTCGAGCATCCGATGATAGGAATGGGCGAAGAGATGTGCATACCTTTGCAAAAGGCGGTCACGCATCTGGGACACATCTTCCGAGACCAACGTGATGCGAGTGCGCAGCCGAGTGTCGCGGCAATAGTTGGGATAGTGAGCCACCAAGGCCGCATTCAGCGCCACAGCCTCAGCCAGATTGCCCGCCCCCAGCAGCACCAGATGCACCGTCACCTCACTGTCACGGCCAATGGGTCGGCGGTCAAGCGGCGGAAACGGCGACACCCGACCCGGCAGGCGCACAAGGAGCGTCTTCGCCATCAGGTCGGCAGCAGTCGTGGCCAGCACATCCGCCTTCTTCCTCACTTCGTCTGGCACCCCCACCGTCTGCAGCAGCCAGAGCGACGTGGCATCGTCCAGCAGCAGCCAACACTCCAACCTGCGTCCCCCATACAGCGAAGGGTCATACCCCTCTACCTCCGCATTCATCCGCCCAATCACCGCATTGTCATTCTCCTCCAAAAACACAAGTTCGCCAGCAGCCCGTTCACGAGCCACCAGCGAACCTTCTTCAAATTTCTTCGTAGCAATAATCATGCGCGTACAAATATCTTACTCAAGTTTCGCAAGTGCTTAACTCCAATCAACTAAAACTTGCGAAAGTTGAATATCTTATAAAAAGAAATTAGTTTGTACGGAGAACATACTGATTATACACATTACCTCTGTTCACAATCTTAATCACGAATACACCTGTCCAGCGAGGAGTGAACGTGCAAATGCAGTCGTCCGTATAATCCGTGTCGCTCGTAATGAGGTTGCCGTTCTCATCGTAGATGTAGAGGTCCAAGTCCGTGTCACCGTCACCAATCACCGTCACGATGGCCAATTCCTGAGCGCGGAAAGAGATGCGATAGACATCCGTGCTGTGAGCATTCACACGCTCCACCACATACTTGGCACCACCCACGGCACCGCGCACACCATTCTGCACATCGTCAATCAGAGCCAGCAACACACCATCGTCACCAGCCTTAGCCTTCGCATCAGCCAACAGTTTGGTGGGGTCGAGCGAGATGCTGCCAACCTTCTCTTTCTTCTCACCTCCAGTCGCCGTGCCGGCCTCTTCGGTCTTGTCCTGCTTTTGTGCTACATATCCAGCCTGCTTGGCCATGCGAGCAGCCTGAATGAGCGACAACGCATCATTGTTGGCATAGCCATACTTCGACAACTCGGCAGCCATGCGGAACGTGTTCTCGGTAGCAGGAACTGGGATTGAAGCATCCTTCTTCTCTTGTGCCATCACTGCCAGAGGCAGCAACATGGCAACCATTGCAATAAACTTTTTCATCGTTTTTTTAGATTTAGTTAAAAATTAGTTAAAAAAATAAAAGGTTTTGATTGAGGTTATTCGCTTGCAAATGTAAAGATTTTTTTATACAACCAAACATTTTTTCACTTTTTTCATCATTTTTTTTGCATAAAAAACACTTTTTCGTTCGTTTTTCCCTACATTTGCCACCAAAAACCATCAAAAGCCAACTAATCTTTGTATGAAAAGAACACTTCTCATCTGCCTGGCCCTCCTCTGTGCCACGACCTTCGCCTTCGGCAAGTCCTACACCCAGCAGGGCATCGCGTACCTCTATGACTATAAGACCAAGACGAAGAAACCCATCGGCAACGTGAGCATCACCGTGGCCTATGCTGAGCCAACCACAAGCAGGGCTGACGGAACTTTCACACTGGCCTTCAAGGACTTCGGGGCGGGCAAGCACCTTGTCTTCGCCCAGCAGCCCTTCAGCCCCGGCCTCACCGTGCTCAAC
>OCVV011270464.1_pt1 | contig 12212 bp, 10 predicted proteins | sample 1539721 | NCBI WGS metagenome assembly OCVV01 (sample SAMN02144230, study PRJEB22623) | gut metagenome | biome: sheep rumen | host: Ovis aries | place: New Zealand | reverse complement strand
GATGTCGGAGTCATTTGCCAGGATACCGGTAAAGAATGTAAAAAAGCTGGAGCTTCATGTCACCGGCTGTAAGTATCGGACTATTCAGGGCGATATCCGTTCTGTGGAAGAAGGGGTGCGGGAGGCCCTGGGATTTAAGAGCGAACTGGAGCTGGTGAAAAGGATATATCAGATGATCTAATACGGTTGGATTGCTGAAACCCACCCTTCACACATATTCCATCAAATCTTCCATTGAACAATACAGAGCTTTACTCAGGCGCAGGAGTGTTTCTCCCTGCGTCTTATTTATGTCCCGCTGCCGCTGTTCAAAGAGCTGAATCTGCCGAAGCGGCACGCCGGCCCGTTCCGAAAGCTCTGCCTGAGAAATCCCGAGATTCTGCCGGAAATACTTCAGCCGGGTCTCCTGCGCTGCTGTCCGGATTCTCTCCCGCATGGCATCCGCAAACTGACGAATATCCATCTCGTGATAGACAGGATACATCCGGAGCAGCTCCGTGACTGGCACTGCGCCGAGGATCTGCCGGAAGGGCTGTCCGGTATACCACTGATACCATGCCAGCGCCCAGCCGCACCAGTACTCCGGAGACTTATCAAGATACATGGCATCCGCCTGCTCCGGGTCGAGCAGGCCGTGTTCGTGCAGAATCCGCCTGACGAGTTCGCAGCCATTTTCCCCGCAGATAATTGCAGGATTGCCATTCTCAAACTGCCTGCAGGCATCCGATGCAAGAAATAACTGCTCCCAGCGGTCCGGTTCCATCTCCAGCGTCACCATGGCAAAATCGAAAGCATCTCCCAGACACTTCTGCGCGTCAGGAAGGTATTCCTTATCGTAAGCGCGGATCTCCATCTTCCATCCTTTCCCTCATGATATCGAGCATGAACAGGTCCTGCGCGCTGTCCGCGCCGCCTCTTTTTTCGCGGAACTCTCTCCTGGCCCGGAGGTCCCGCTCTCTCTTCTTCGCATAGTACACATCTGCAGGCACCGGTTCATATCCTCCAAACCGGATTCTGGCAAATGCTTCCGCACTCTTCAGCACAATCTGCTCTCCCAGATTCCCCAGATGCATCGCTTCCGAAAGCTTTCGCAGAGAAAGAGTCCCTGCGACAAAACCCTGGGCAAAGGCAAAATAGGAATCATCTGCACGATAGCCGATAATAATATCGTATGACGACATATCTACCAGGAAGTGTTCCCGCAGATAGTTTTTGGCTTCTTCGGAGATGGCACTGTTCTCCCAGTAGGTCCGGTTTTGCGCCAGCACCGCCAGCCAGGTCAGAATCGTATAGGGAGGATCATTGAGGCGCAGCACGCGAAGGCCATCCAACTCGATGGAATACCGATTCAGAAACCCGTCTTTCCCGCTGCCGCAGGCCCATTCCCTTGCAAGCTCCGCGTGCTCCGTGCAGTAAAATCCGCGGCCGTAATCATTGGTCTTCTTTCCTTTGCCGAATTCCGGGTGCTCAATAATCTGAGAAGAACCATGGTAAATCGTAATCATCGAATGCACCTCCTATGGTTCTATTATATCGCTGCAGCGATAGTCATGCAACAACAAAAGATTCTCTTTTGTCAGCTATTGAAGTACATTGAAGTTATATTGAAGTTCCATTGAAGTTCTGTTGAAGTAAATTGAAAAGAACGCCGGCGCATTCTCGTGTTTTCAAAACAAACCGTGAACAGGTACGGAAAGGGTGATAAGGGTGACGAGCAAGTATTGAAGCGATTCTCAAATACTATTCTTCTGCGCCGCTCCAAAAAAAGGAGCGGCGTTTTTCTGGTATCCGCCCGCATATCAGGGCTGACATTTCTTTCCTCTGCAAAACAAATCCAGTTATCCGTCTTAATATATGTTGAAACAGCTTAGTAAAATAATATCTCCCAGTAGTAATCATAATTATACGCATATGCTCTTATTATTTTTGCATCATTGAATATTAATTAATATATTTTTTACGATCATGATTTAATTGATGGTCGAGAATTGTAGGTGAGTCTATCAACACCGTTGAGTACCTGAGTGCAGCGGATGGAAAAACTTATGAGGTAAGTGTTGATCTTCGCGGTGTGACCAACATTCCGGAAGGGGCAAGACTGGTAGTCGATGAGGTTGACCAGAGCGAGTATGACAATTACCTGAATCAGGTAGCAGAAGCTCTGCAGACGACTGCTGATGCATTCACCTATGCAAAGCTCCTGGATATCTCCATTGTATACGAAGACCAGGAGATCCAGCCGAACGGTAAAGTCGGTGTCGAGATCCAGCTGAAGGACAGCGAAGACATCTCCAATCCGCAGGTCGTGCACTTTGGTCAGGAGACGGAAGTGCTGGATGTTGCGAAGACTGAGAATGGTGTGGCATTTGCGACAACAGGATTTTCGGTTTATGCGGTTATCGGAGGCGTTGATTCCACATCACGCATAACAGTGAATTTCTTTGGCAAGGATACTAGCACACCACTGGCTACTATGTATGTCAAAAACGAAGATGACATGGAGCAGGTGGAAAAGATCCTGTTCGATCCTGGTGTTGGTAGGCTGGACGAGGGTGAGATTTTCCGTGGTTGGGTGATTGGTGAAATAACCCATAAAGATGAAGATACCAAGATGCCGACATACACAGTGGAAATGGCATCCACAGAAGGCGAGCTTAAGACCATTAAGGACATTCGTACGTGGGCAGCTGACTTTGATGCTGAGAGTGATAATTACATTATTGAAGGAGACGTGGTCAACATCCGTGCCGCGATCTATAAGAACTATGTGGTTACCTATCTAGACGACAAGAACATTGCCCAGAGCGCTGACAGTGTGCTGATTATGCCTGACGACACCAGCACCTATTATGAATATACGATCAGTCAGAGCTACACACCTGTTAAGGACACGGTGAAGTTTAACGGCTGGGTACCGACTGATTTAACGAAATCGCACATTACCGGGGATACACAGCAGGAGGATAACCTGTATCAGAAAGATAATGTGATCCACATCACGGGCAATGTTGACTTCAAGGTGAACCAGTCCGAAGGTCACTGGATCGTCTTCCATGAGAATGGCAAGGGCAGTACCTATAACGCGCCTCAATTCGTCGAAAGAGGAAACAATACTGTAGATCCGGGCTCAATGACTCGCAAGGGCTATGATTTCGGCGGCTGGTATACGGAAGTGACAGGCGTTCCGGATAAGCATGGTTATCAGCAAGTGGTGGAAACGTCGAAATTCACCTTTGGCGGTAAGCTTGACGACTTTGGCGATGGCAAGCTGCATCTTTATGCAAAATGGACGCCGGTCGAAACCGCACCTTACACGATTATTTTCTGGGGAGAGAAAATTGGTTCAGATGGAAAAAGGGAAGAAGGCAAATATGAAGTACTGGAATCTTTCGTAAACAATAATGGTGCAGTGGGCCAGAATATCCCTTATATATCCCAGGAAAACGGAGTTGAGGACTATGCCTATCAAACCGGTCAGGGTGCTTTCGGAGAACGGCTTGATGTACTACCCAATGGTCAAAATGCTGATGAAAAAGGTATAATGGGGCACTATCGCGGCTTCAATCTTACCGAAGCCAGCAAAAACCAGCAGGTGGAAATCACCCCCGAAGGCGATGCGGTGCTGAACTTGTACTATGATAGGGTTCAGTACAATTTCAGATTTTATTTGTATCGGAGCGGGTCCGGGAATGGCAGATATGACTATGCCAACAACTCCGGGCTCGGTAGTGATATGAGGGCGACTAATAACGGTCTTGTTACTTGGCATACAGACCAGAATCAGCATCCGTCGTTACTGAACTATACGATAAATGGTGAACCAGTTACAATTCAGAGCGAAAATGTAGAAGGTAGAACCTACTCCTATTTCGTAATGCCCGCGTATTACGGAGAAACCATCAGTGATATTTGGCCAACATATGACAAAATTAGTGGTGCAAACAATCGCGTACCAGTCAGCTATGTCATGATGGTAGGTACCCACTTGAAACCAAGAGCTACAAGCAGTGGTACCGGTACTGTCAAAGGCGTCATTTCAGTCATGAACTGGAATATCCTTGGCACAACGAATGATGCAGATGGCAACTATGTAGTTGTCCGCTTCCCGGAAACTCACAACAACTGGAGATATCATATCTGGTACGAAGCGATCGACGAAGATCATGTTCCTGCAGGGAAAAAAACATATGAATATGAAGGAAAACTCTACTACGAGGAAACGGTCATGGCTGTCCGCTCCAGTAATACTAATGAAGGAGCACAAAACGAACCAAAGTATGATGGCTTTGAATATCAGTTGAGAGTGGGACAAGACAGACAAGGAGTATGGCAGTCCTCGAATAGAATAAGTACTACCGACGAAAACGGTCATAAATGCGGTACTTATTGGACTACCACTGAAAACAATACGACACTGTACCATCTGAATTATATCTACGACCGTCAACAGTTCAAGATTACCTATTTTGATGGAAACTATGTCGATGGCAATGGCAACGCAAACCAGAATAAATCTTCTGTAATACTACACGAAAGCAGTTTAATCCCGCAGGGCGCTGAAATCGCGGATGAGTACAAGAACTATAAGCCAGCTGCACAGGAATCGGGATACATATTTGAAGGCTGGTATTTGGATGCAGGTTGTACGGTGGAGTATCCTTGGGGCACCATGCCGGTCGGACCGACGAACGGTTCCAGCGCGATAAATGTCTTTGCTAAGTGGCAGCAGATCCAGTACCGCGTGTATCTTGTTTCCAATGTGCCAGCTGACGAGGAGTTCACTTGGGGCTCTGATAGCCAGGGGACATGCTTCCGCGTTACCTATGGCGAAAAGATCAGCTTGCCTACCGGTCGCGACAGAAAGGGTTGGGAGTTTCTTGGCTGGTATACGACGCCGAACTTTGACCCCAGTTCCCGGTTTACAGAGGACTATGCATTGACAGATGACAATGTCACCTTGCCTTACGATCAGGATGCTGAGTATACCGATACATATGACAAGTGGGGCAACCTGAACGATCCCAAAAAGAATACGGATAAAGAAAAGAACCGTGACTGGATCACGAAAAAGCTTGTCCTTTATGCCAAGTGGTATCAGACGCTCGAGGGTGCTGAAGGCATCAACGTTGTGTACGACCCGATTCTGAAGGATGAAGGTGTTGAATCGCCTACCGGCCACGATGCGCCTACGGACAGCACCTTCTATATTGACACTGCTGAGGCAACGGCTCAGGCTGGTTCTATTGCGGATGAACCTAGTAAATATCAGTTTGAATGCTGGGTAGTACAGAAGTGGAATGGCACTGCATTTGAGGATACAGATGTAGAGGTTTATCCCGGCGATACCTTTGAGGTGCTTAAGGCGAACGCGAGAGAAGAGGATTATACCGATCCGGCTAACCCTCAGATTACAAAGAGATATACAATCCAGCTTCGTGCGAAGTACAAACCGTTAGAAGATCACACACCCACACACATCGACTGGTACAAGAACTACGAAGAGGGCGGAAAGCATGAAGCTTTCCATTCGGATCCTGCATTACAGATTAATGAGACTGTTTCGATTCAAGAAGCTCCGACCCGCGAAGGTTATACCTTCCTCGGCTGGGCTAGGGTGACTACCAATAAGTCTCACAGTTATATGCCTGACGGCGGCACTATGCCGGTGGCGGATGTGCTGAACCTGGATTCGAAAGATGTCTATATTAAGTGGGAAGATGATGTGTTTAAGTGTCAGAATGATGATGGTGATTGGGTCAAAGTCACGGAAGTCGCAGCTGATGAGAAAACTCCCTATCACGATATGTACGCAGTATGGAAGAAGAATCCAGGGTTGGTAGTAAAGAAAACAGATAATAAAGATACCCCCCTGAACAATGCATACTTCAAACTGACGTTATCGGATGGCAAAGAAGTGAGGCCATCAGCTGGATTTGTGGAAGAAGATGAAACTCCGGTTAAGGATAGTAGTGGTGGTTATAAGATGGCTTCTGGTTCTATCGGAATGACGTACAGTAATCTCGTTGATGGTATTTATGCTGTCACAGAAACAACACCGCCAGATGGATATATTATGACAGATGCTTCCACGACTGTATATCTTAACGAAGGTGTGTTCTATAAGGATAAAGAACATACTAAAACTTTTGACGATAAAGACTATGACGATGATGGAAACTTGATCGTTAAAGTCACAAATACCCCTGGCCAGGAACTTCCGAACACCGGTGGCCACGGAACCTTACCTTACACATTAGGCGGATTTATCCTCATGATTTCCGCTTTGATGTACGGCTTCATGATGAGGCGTAGAGAAAGGAGGTTAATATAAGCCTCTGGTCTCGACGAATAACTGACGCCGAATGATGAAACCAAAATACTAGCTAAAGATGCAGCCGGCTCGATGGGGCAAACGTCGAGATAGTTGGAGGGATACCCGGAGAGCCGCTGCTACGAAAAAACTTGAAGGGAAAGACAAAAGAAAGGAAGACTTGATCATGAAGAAAATGAAAAAGATCTTTGCAATGCTGATCGCCATGGTTATGGTGCTGGGGATGAGCATGAGTGTATTTGCAAACACATATGATCAGAATTATCATGACGGCACAATTACTATCAGTAACGCTACTATTGGCTCCACCTATACTCTTTATAAAGTATTTAACGCTACAGTTGGTGAAAACGGGGAAGTTGCGTATTCAACATTAGATGGGAAACAGCTTGCCGCTAACGCCTATTTCACCTCTGACGCAAAAGGAAATATTACAGCTACTACTATCGAAGAGAATGTACAGGATACGGGCCTTAACACTTGGATTGAAGCAAACGGGCAGAAGGTTGGAAGCTCTGTAACAGCTACTGCTCAGACAGTTAAATTTGAAAGTCTTACACCTGGTTACTACTATGTTAAGACAACGACAAATGGTGGTGCAAAAGTTACAATTACACCGGTAACTCCTACCGCTACTATCATTGACAAAAACCTTGTACCTTCCTTTGAAGATGATGCAAAGGAAATTGTTAAGATTGACGGTGATGATACAGATATTAAGTCTGCACAGTATGGAAGCACAGTTTCCTATAAGGTTACTGCAACAGCGACCAACTATGATGGAGATCAGAAGGTTCTGAATTATAAGCTTAGCGATACTAAGGCTGCGGGTCTTACTTATGACAAGAATTCTGTTAAGGTTTATGTTGATGCTCAGGGAACTGCAACTGTTCCGACAACTGAAATTTCCAATTACACCCTTACATGGGGAGCAAATGATGCATCCTTCGAAATTCTTATTCCTTGGTACGAGAATGATGCTTTCAATTATAACGCAGTTTGCACAATCACTGTAACTTATGATGCAATCGTAAACAATGAAGCTGCTCTTGCAGGAACAGGAAACCAGAATACTGCTAAGTTCACCTATGAGAAAGAGAAAGATGGATGGACTACAGAAGAAGAGAGTTCTACAGAAGTTTACACATTCGCACTTGCAATCCTGAAGACGAATGAAACAGGTGAGCCTCTGAAGGATGCAGAATTTGAGATTGCTGATGCAGCCGGAAACAAGCTCACCTTTGCAGCTGCTACTAATGGTGTTTATAACTTTGACAGCAAAGAAACAAATACAACAGCCGTTACTCCGGCAAATGGTATTATCATTGTTAAGGGTGTAAAGGCAGGTACATACACCGTTACTGAGACGGTTGCTCCAGATGGTTACAAGCTCTTAACTAATCCTGCTACTGTTGATGCTCAGGTTGCAAGTGCTGCTTCCTATACAACAAAGATTACAACTTACTACGATGCGGATGGTAAAGTTGTTGAGCGGGAAGTCGAAGGCGGAAGTTCTAAGGAAACTACAGTTGACTACAACGTATCATCTATTACTGTTGTGAATACTGAGGGTACCACCCTTCCCTCCACCGGTGGCATGGGTACCACCATCTTCTACGCACTTGGTGCAGTGCTTGTAATCTGCGCTGGTGTGATTCTCGCAACCCGCCGCCGCAACGCACAGTAATCGGCACCGGAACGGTTACGCGGAAGAACCCTAAACTATAGAGACGTTCATCGTCTCTCCAACACATCCCTGCGGGCTCCGGTATTTCCTTCCTGGAGCCCGGGGGATACTAAAAAAGCGCATGAAGCTCATCCATTTCCCGGAAAGCCCCGGCGAAGGCAAGAGACTTCCCGGGAAGCGGATGAACCAACACACAGGTAACTTATATGCTGAAATGGATTAAAAAGAATGGTATCACGCTTCTGCTTGTCGCGGTGATGCTGGTCGGGGCGGGCCTGATATCCTACCCGACGTTCGCGGACTGGGTGAATTCCAGGAACCAGTCCAGGGTCGTGACATCCTACATCGACGCGGTGAATAAGATCGACCCGGCCGAGTACGAGCGGATCCTGCAGGCGGCGGAGGTCTACAACCAAAACCTGGCGGAACACGGTGTCAAGTTCGTCTGGACCGAGGAAGAGCGGGCCGAGTATGAGAAGCAGCTCTCTATCGACGGCAGCGACATCATGGGGTACATCTCCATCGATAAGATAGGAGTCCGGCTGCCGATTCACCACGGGACCGAAGAGTCCGTGCTGCAGACGGCCATCGGCCATCTGGAATGGTCTTCCCTTCCGGTGGGCGGGGAGAGCAGCCACTGCATTGTTTCCGGGCACCGGGGACTGCCGTCGGCGAGATTGTTTACCGATATCGACAAGATGCAGGAAGGCGATATCTTCACTCTGTCGGTATTGGACCGGGTATTCACCTACCAGGTGGACCAGATATCGACGGTGCTGCCCTACGAGCTGGAAAACCTGCAGATAGAACCCGGAAAAGACTACTGCACCCTGGTCACCTGCACGCCGTATGGTATCAATACCCACCGGCTTCTGGTACGGGGTGTCCGGATTCCGAACCTGCCGGAGAATGCGGCGGAGACTGCAGCGGTAAGTGAAGGGGCAGTGCAGGAAGCGGCCCCCGAAGGCTGGCAGCTGCCGGTGCCGGTATTTGTGGCGGCACCATTGGCCACCCTGGGACTGTTGATGATCATCCTGATGATACGTTTCATCAGAGCTTTCATAGCCGGAAAACGCAATAAGAACAATAACTAGGAGGAACAGATGATGAGGAATTCGAAACGGACGTTAGGGAGACGCTGGGGGAAGCTTCTCACAACAGCACTTCTCAGTGCCGCGATGGTTCTGACCGCCGCAGTGCCTGCCTTTGCGGTACAGCACATCGATCGTGATAAGAGCGACTGTACCATTACACTTGATCTCAAATACAGAGATGCATCGAACGTGCAGCAGCAGATGCCGGATAATGAGGAAATCCAGCTGTTTCAGGTTGCTGAAGTGGAGGTTAATAACGGATACCGCTTTAAGCTTACGGAAACATTTGCAAATGTGGCAGATGCGCAGGGAATTCCTGCGATGGATTCGGTGGCTCTGGCCAATCCGGAATTGGCCGGAAAGCTGTCGGCGGCAGTGGATGCAGCTCGAATTGACCACGTGGGGGCTAAGACAGCGAATGGCAGCGCAAAGTTCAGCGGCCTTCATCCGGGACTTTATATGCTGCGTCACGAGGCAAAGTCAGTGAATGATGCCACATTCAATCCTTTCCTGATCTCCATCCCGGACGCGGACGGATCCTATGACGTAAGTGCTGATCCGAAGGTCAGTGTTCTTCGTCCTATGCAGCCTTGTTTCATCGACCCGCCTGTGGTGAAGAAGGTTTTGAGTCCGTATGATAGTGAGGTTACGGATACCACCGGAACCTTTACATTCCGCATGGAGCCGACAGGGGCAAATGCTTCCACAGCGCCGATGCCGGATGGCCCAGGAATTGCGAAAGAACTGACATTGATAGGTTCTACAACCTATGCGGGAACTGGTATCTTCGGGCCCTACTACAAAGACCGTGTCGGAACACTCTCTGAGTTCGGCGAGATAACCTATGACCAGGAAGGTGTATGGACATATAGAATCAGCGAGGTCAGCGCGGTCAGCGCGGGAGACGGCTACGAAGAAAACCATGAATTCTATATCGTGACAGTTAAAGTAACCGGGGATTTTGCAGCACGCAAGTACAACGCGGATATCACGGTTGTGAATAAGGATAACGAAGAGATTAAGGAGGCTGAATTTGCCTTCACCAACAAGCTGTTACCACCTGATCCGCCGCGCGGCGGCGGTGGTGGTAACCCGTCCGGAGGCGGCGGTCGGAGACCGAGAGTAACTCCGCCGGTTCCCACCACACCGGGTGAAGTACTCGGTGCAACCCGTGATGTCGGCCGTGGTGTACTTGGTGCAGTCAGAGAGCCGCAGGTTCTCGGCGCAGTCCGCACCGGAGATACCAGCGCGATGGTAACCTGGGCAGTCATCCTGATGCTCGCAGCAAGCGGCATTGTTGGCTGGTTCAATGTATATCGCAGAAAAAAGAGCATCCAGTCACTGTAATCATACTTGCATCGCTGACTTGAAATGCAGGCCCCCGTTGGATTACTACGGGGGCCTGTGATGGTTCATGGGAGATATACGAATGATACCGAAAAAAGTACCACTGGTCTCGATGGACCTCTACCTCCGACGGAAGTATGGTGTTATCTCCGGTGTAATTCATGATATGAGAGCAGGAAGATGGGCCTGTATTACCGGTTTGGACCAGCTGCTTCTGTATCTGGATGGTGTTCTCGATATCACGGCAGAGGACCGGGATAGTGAAATGCGCAGACAGGAATTAGGTGAGATGTCGGAGTCATTTGCCAGGATACCGTCGAATGCTGTGAAAAAGCTGGAACTTCAGATTACCGGCGTAAAACATAAGACGCTTCAGGGACAGATTTATCTGGCCGAGGAAGAGGCAGGAGAACCCAGACCCTTCGCCAGCGGTCTGGAATTGTTAAAGAGGATACATCAGCTGGTCTGATATGGTTTTCAGGAGAATGCGGATGAAATGGAACAGAATAAAAGAGCATGGGAAAACCATTGGTGCAGCCGTGCTGGTGCTTATCTTTATCTGGATAGCTGCGGGGTTTGGCACTTTCGAAAAACCGGCAGATAATGCTGCCATTGCAAATGTTCTCTCGGGTGAGGCTCTTCCGCTGCTGATAGTTATAGCAGCTGCGGCAGCACTTGTAATAGATGGAATGAAGAAATAAGGCATGAATAATCCCTCCGGAAGCTGCACGATTATGCGGTATTTCCCGGAGGGATTGTTTCGTTTACATATATGTTATCTTATGCTTTTTCTTATTCTGCCTGTCTGCTACAGTATGGAGAATCCGGTCTTGAGCACATTTATCCAGTCCCTTTTCCCGTAGAGGAACCGTATGATATATACAGCCTGATTCTCCGCATCGATCGTGTAAAACAGAAGGTAGCTCTTTACAGTAACAAATCGTATCCCCTGCTCTGCGAGAAAAGGTTCTTCAGTGCATGCATGGGATTCCGGAAACTCTGCAAGATTCAGCAGTTCCTTTTCCAGCTGCTCCAGCAGGTGCTCTGATGCATCCGGATTGAAAAGCACGTGATCAATATAGTCAATGGTTTCTTCCAGGTCTGCTGACGCCGTCCGGGTGAAATGAATCCTGAAACTCATCGCTGTCTCCTCTTGCGGATTTCGGACATGACATCTTCTGCCGGCACGGTTCTGCCCTCCCGGACATCTTCCAGCCCTGCCTGCAGCTTATTGTACAATTCAAGTCTTCCCATCATTTGTTCATAGACCTCGATACTCATTACGGCAAGGTCTCCCTTCCCATTCTTTGTAATAAAAACCGGTTCTGCATATGTATGGCAAAATTCCGAGATATCATTATAGTGATTTCTCAGATCTGCGCTGGATTTAATGGTCGGCATCGTTTTCACCCCTTTCTGGTACATAACAAAATTATGCCTGAATTTATGCACATAAGCAATGCTGATAATTTTTTGAAATGTTCCCGGAGGGATTCTTTCATTTGTCTTATGTCTCGAATCTCATCTTTCATAATGGATCCATAGACTGACTATCTTGATTGTTTTTTCATCTTCTAATACCTGATACACCAGACGGTGCTGTACGTTAATTCTTCGTGAGTATAATCCTTGCAGTTCCCCAACCAGTTTTTCGTAGCTTGGTGGTGTCTGAAATGGATTTTCCCGGATAACATCAATTAACGCTTTGGCTTTCGTGTCGAGATGAGCAGATTTGAGTTTTGGAATATCTTTG
>OCVV011338451.1_pt1 | contig 12217 bp, 10 predicted proteins | sample 1539721 | NCBI WGS metagenome assembly OCVV01 (sample SAMN02144230, study PRJEB22623) | gut metagenome | biome: sheep rumen | host: Ovis aries | place: New Zealand | reverse complement strand
CTAGAGCCGTACACAGACTCTGGAACTGTGATATCTGAGTATCCTCCTTCTCGGTGTGTGCGGTAATGTGCTTGTTGCTGAAGATACCGCCGATAGTATTTTTCCACCAGTGAGCGATGTGACTTACCTGGAAAACCTTGGTAAGAACGGTCATAAGAATTCCGGTTCCGACCAGAAGGATCAGCATGGGGAGTCCCCATACAAAGCCGTTAACCGCTCCGTTGACATTTTCTACAGTTGCTAAGAATTTGTCCATTTTTCTCTCCCTCTCATAACAAATTAACGCAAAAGAAGTAGACCATGTGAAGTCTACTTCTTTGTAGCGTGATCATAACACCACTAATAGTACCATTTTTGCGGCATTTCGTCAATATGTAAGCCGTGTGTCAGAGCGTCTCAAGCTCGCTGCGCAAGAAGACCGTGTTGTTTGAGCCGCCTTTGACAGGGTGAAGGATGCCCTGTTTAACAAGAGAATTTAAGTACTGGCGGCTGCAATTCAAAGCATCTGCCGCATCGGAAGTGTTTGCCAGGCGGTCTTTTGAAAAGGTTATGAGCATATCATATGATATCGGTAATTCTTTCCCGGATTTTCTGAGAAGCTCTGCAGGGATCACTCGCTCTTCACCCCATTCTATCCCGTTTCCTCCGGGTGAAACAGATACCGACATAAATAAACTTCTTCCTTTTAAAACATTTCCAAAAATATGATCGCTTTCGAGGATTTCTTTGACATCTACAGTCTGAGACAGGCCGTCTTTATAAAAGACCATAAGAGAATAACCTTCCATCGGTACCACATCTCGGACCTTTTTGTTCAGGCGCTCCGAGATATCCGGGGGAAGTTCGGAAAGCTCTGTTTTGACCAGATGAAGCTCGTCCTGGGCGCAACGTCCTTCACTTAAACAGAGTAAGCGATATTCATCGTAATATTTCAAACCGGCATTTTTTAATATCATTCCGATATTCTGGCGCTCGGCGGGGACGATCCTTTGACGGACAAATTTCATGGAAAGATCAAACCCGATGCTGTAGTTTCCTTCGCGTGCGGCGCGCATAAACATAGCCGGCGCATCCCACTCATCTAACCCATAGGGTAGTTCTGCGGAAAATCGGCGTTTACGTTTATGATAGAATAAAAATCCGACTATCTTATCGGTAAGATAGCTATCTCTGATTTCGAAGACGGTCAATATATATTCACCTCTTTAAAAACATTTCCTTGGTTTTAACATGATAACAATTTAGTTGACGCATGTCAATTAAATTAAATACAATTTGCCCCGGGTATCATAGAGACGTGACGGCTTGTCACATTTAATAAAAAGATGATAATATGAAAAAGTAGCCATAAAAAATTGAGGGCCGAAACGTATCATAAATAAGGAGTGGTATGCCGGCCCCGGGAATACGGAGGAAGTTGCGTTGACAGAGGCGGCATTTGACGCCTGTGTCGCGAAGATACTAAATGGCGATAAGTCAGGGCTTAAGGATATCTATGATGAATATCTGGGGTATATTTATCAGATAGTTTATGGTGTCCTTGGAAGAAAAGAAGACGCGGAAGATGTAACGAGCGAATTCTTTATCAAGTTCTGGCAGCAGGCCGGTAAGTATGTAAGCGGCGGCGGGCACAAGGGTTATCTTGCCACCATGGCAAGAAACATGGCGATCGACCACCTTCGAAAGCACAAACGTGAAGTACTTGAAAGCTTCAGTAACGATGCAAACGAAGAAGCCCCGGCATTTGAAGTGGCAGGGGATGACGATACTGAAGCAGAAGTGATCGAAGATGTGGGGATCAAAGAAGCAATAAGTCAGTTAGATCCGAAAGAGCAACAGATAATAAATATGAAGGTCTTATCGGAAATGACATTTGCCGAGATATCGAAGGAACTGGGGATCCCGATGGGAACGGTTACCTGGCGATACCAGGCGGCGATAAAAAAACTAAGGAGGTACGGCTATTATGAAACAACTTGATATAGAATACAAAAACGCCATAAGTCTTGAATTGCCGGATCTCTGGAGCCGCATCGAGGCAGGAATAGATGAATTTGAAGCAACAAAGAAAGAAGATGGAACCGAAATAAGCAAAGACGGTCAGCCGGAAATGAGCGTAACGGCCGATCGTGCAATAAAAAATGAACCTGTAAACATTAATGAAAGAAGAAAAAATAGTGCCAGGACCCTTCGTTATATAAAGAGGATCTCGGCGGCGGCAGCAAGTATACTCGTGCTTGTAGTCGTTATAAAGGCATTAGGCCTTCGCGGATCGCAGAGCTCGACCGCACCGATGTCTGACGCAGCAGATTATGCGGCACCGGAAAGCGCGGCATCGGAGGCAGCATCGGAGACAACATCCGATGAAGCTGCTTATGAAGAATTTGAAGCTGCTGAGGAAGCATCAGACAGTGAATCCTATGATGAAAGTGCTTATGAAGCGGCAGAAGAGCCGGCGGCAGCAGCCGAATCGTTCAATGCTGCGAGCGAGGGAGCAACATCCAAAGCCGACGATCTTTCCAAAGAAGATCGGGGCGCAGACAATAAGGCAAAACTTCAGTACTCAAGCAACGCAGAAATATCTATGGATAGCCTTGATAAGGCGATCGGATGTGATAAGGCAGCAGTCTTAAGTATAGAAGAAAAGCTTACGGAACTTAACATTACAAAACCGGTATATTATACAATGCTGGATGATCCGGACGGTATTACGGATTATGAGCATTTCCGGGCCGATGAGGTTAAAGGCGGTGAGCTTGTTATCATCCTGTTTAAAGATGCGGCCAGCGAAACGGATTACCTGATGTTCGTTCAGAAAATTTCGGAAAAGGAAGTAAATCTGCTTGAGATAGTTAACTCCGGAGACCCCGAAGATGTACGGTTTTTAGCCGAATAAAGGCAATTTAAAAAATTTTTTAAAAAAATTTAAAATCCTCCCATAAATATCCTATCGTTCATCCGTATCTTTACCAGAAGGACAAAAGGACTTCTTAAAAAGAAAACAAAAACGATAAGATAAAGGGAGGATTTTTATTATGAAGAAGAGAATTATTTCCGGATTACTTGCCATCACGATCACCGCAGCAGCGCTTGCGGGATGCGGAGCAAAAGCTGATACCGCACCTGCAACGGACGCATCCACTGCAACAGAAGAATATTACGAAGCACCGTCAGATAGTGCAGCAGAATATGCAGCACCTGCAGCTGAAGCAGAATACTCCGACGAAGCAACGGATTCATTTAACTATAGCTCTGAGGTAAACGGTGCGGCTGAGCAGTCATTAAGAGCAGCATCATCAGCAGATGTAAAAGGCAAGGCCTCAACCGAATCCGAAGCAGCATGGTATGATCAGGGCTACGACGAGTACTATAACGAGCCTGATGCTTCCGGAGAAACATATGATGAGATCGAGGAAGAAGGATTTAACAACGTTTTAAGAAATCCGCTTTCCACCTTCGGCGCCGACGTAGATACGGCAAGCTATTCCAACATGAGAAGACTGGTAAACGAAGGATTCGATCTTTACAATTTCCCCGCAGGCTCCATAAGGGCGGAGGAGCTTATCAACTACTTCAAATACGATTATGACGCTCCCAAGAACGGAGACAGATTCGGAGTAAATGCTACAGTTTCCGAATGTCCCTGGAACAGAAACAGCAAACTCATGATCTTAGGCGTTAATACCAAGGAACTCAAGGAATCCAAAAGACCCGATTCCAACATAGTCTTCCTTCTGGATATCTCGGGCTCCATGAAAAACCGGGATAAGCTTCCTTTATTAAAGGATGCACTTGAGATACTCGTAGAGGACCTCGGAAAGAACGACAGAGTTTCGATCGTGACATATGCAAGCGGTACCGATGTAGTCCTTGACGGTGTTCGCGGAAATGATCAGAGAAAGATATTAAATGCATTTGACAGCCTTCAGGCAGGCGGATCCACAAACGGCGAAGGCGGGATCGAGCTTGCATATAAGATCGCTGAGGAAAACTTTATCGAAGGCGGCAACAACCGCGTTATCCTCGGAACCGACGGTGACTTCAATGTAGGTAAGTGCTCCGGAGACGAGCTTAAAGAGCTCATCAGCGAGAAAAAAGATTCCGGTATCTTCTTATCGGTACTCGGTTTCGGAATGGGAAATTACAATGATGTGACTGCAGAAACCCTTGCTGATGCAGGAAACGGAAATTACTCCTACATCGATTCCATAACCGAAGCAGAAAAAGTCCTCGGTGAGGAAATGAACTCCACACTTTATACAGTAGCAAAAGACACCAAGTTCCAGGTTGAATTTAACCCTGCAATGGTTTCCTCATACAGACTCATCGGTTATGAGAACAGAGCATTAAACGCAGAAGATTTTAAGGATGATACAAAGGACGGCGGCGAAGTCGGCGCAGGTCATCAGGTTACAGTGGTATATGAGATAAAGCTCGCTGAAGAAGATGGCGAAAAGGGCGATCTTAAATATCAGGACAGCGTAGTATCCGCTAAGGGCAAGAAGGGCGACGAGTGGTGCACACTCTCCATCGCATACAAGGATCCCGACAAGGATTCCTCCGAATATTTAGAGTTCCCGATAGGCGCAGACAACTATACCACCAAGCCTTCCGATGACTTCATCTTCGCAACAAGCGTAGCAGAATACGCAATGGCATTAAACGACAGCTCCTACTTAAAGGATCTTTCCAGAGAAGAAGCTCTTGAGCAGGCGATAAGGAACGTAAAGATGATCGATCCCGATGACAAGTACAGAGAAGAGTTCCTTGAATTAATGGAAAGGGTCGCAGGCAACAATGTAACAACCTACGGCGATGCATGGTACGAATAAATCACTGCTCCCCCTATCTTATCAAAAACGGCCCGGAGGGTTATCCCTTCGGACCGTTTTAATTTCTTTAAAAGTGTGACATTTGTGCCAGGCACCGCTGTCACATTTATTCTTCCCGTACAGGGCCGCCCGAGGATTCACCCCAGGGCCATGGATCCCATGAGTCACGTTTCCCATAGTAACGGTCTTCTTTCTGAAAGCCTTCGGATCCTTTTTCAGAGAAGCCAATGGAAAGGCGGCTTACGCCGCCCTCCATTTTACCGTCGATCATATTTATGAGATCTTCAATTTCTTTTTCGTTATTATCCGACATTTTTTCCCTTATAAACCGGATCAGATAAGGCCTGCGATATCGATGTTCTCGCCTGTAAGACCTACATATGCGCCGTCCTTTGCTTCAGCGGATTCTGCATGAGCAAGGAGCCACTTGTTGCATGCGGTCATCCACTTATCTTCTTCATTATAAGGAGTAAGCTTCGGAACGCTGCCGTTTGTTCCCTTGGGAAGAACGATGACTACTTTAAAGCCGTCGCCTGCCTTTGCAGAGCAGGGGGCATAGTGGAGGGATGTTTCGTATACTTCGACAACCTGTCCTTTTTCAGCCTTGAAAGCCTTAACCTTGGATGTATCGAGCTTTCCGTCTACGATATCATCTGCCTTAGCAAGTAAGAGGATGAAATCGGTAGAGCCGATGTTTAACTCGGAATCTCTGTGATATTCAAGACAGTTGAGCTTTGTATTGTGTCCGTTGCAATATCCCATCTGGATGGGCATTCCGCCGTAAGCATTGTTCTGGATAACGCCGAACGCATCGGTGTATTCGAGCGCTGCCTCGCTCATAACATATTCAACGCCTTCGGGAAGAGGAGTCTTCTCATCGAGCGCCTTTATCAAAGCTGAAACGTCATAGCCCTCAAGAACCTTGCCGTAGGGCTTGAATTCTGCATCGTTAACCGAATAGATCTGCATAGTGTTGCCTCCCTTTATACATTATTATAGGTAAATTTCATACCTTTTTTATTGTAACAAATATACGTCCGCGGGTAAACCTATTTTTAAATCACATAATTAGTAATCTAAATTAATACCTTATTCCTCTTCGTTACGATACTGCACGGGCGTCTTTCCGAAGGTCTTTTTGAAGACTCTCGAGAAATGCTCGGCGTTCGGATAACCGATGGAATAGGAGATATTCTCTATCGTCATGTTTCCGTTACGAAGGAGGGTCTTTGCCTTCTTAAGGCGGATCTGCGTGATGTGATCACCGAAGGTCTGGCCGGATTTATCCTTTATGTATTTGGAAACATAAGGAGTCGACAGATGGAAATGATCCGCGAGATCCTCTAATGTGATGGTCTGGTAATTGGCCTGCATGTAGTTGATCATCGCGATAAGGCGGTCGTCCTTTATGTTGGTGTTGTTCTTTATCAAAGGAAGCTTGTTGACCGCAACGACCAAAGCGCTTATGGAAGCCTTGATGATATCTTCGTCAATACCGGCGCCCCAGTAAGCCTTTCCGTTACACATGATGCCGACATATGCCATGGCCTTTGAAGAAGAACCGGTCGATAAAGCATGCTCTTCGTAAACGCTTAATTCGTAGCTTATATTAAAGTACTGCTTGATCGTATTGCTTACCGCGTCAAGACGTCCGTTACCGTTTGCATCCACGATGGTCTGCTTCTCGCCCGCAACGATGGTGGCTTCGGCCATGATACCGTCGGTCTGCTTAAAGTGACATTCCTTTATGGAGAAATGCGGCATGTAATTGATATAGTTATCCGAGAAGATATCGTAAACCCACTGGGGAGAAAGCTCCTTGTGCTCCTCGTCGGAAACCTGCTTTACGGCATAGCCGACTTCTTCTCTCATCTTCTCCGGGATGGAGATCGAGAAATTCTGCTTTAAGATATAGGCAACGCCGCCCTTTCCGGACTGGCTGTTTATGCGGATGACATCCGAATCATAAGTACGTCCCACATCGATGGGATCGATGGGAAGGTAGGGAACCGTCCACTTTTCGTTCTTCTTTGTCTCGCGGATCGCCATTCCTTTTGCGATGGCATCCTGGTGAGATCCGGAAAATGCGGAGAAGACAAGGTCTCCGGCATAAGGCTGACGCATATGGACATCCATCTGGGTAAGACGTTCATATACTTCGCGGATCCTCGGCATATCGGTAAGATCCAGCCCGGGATCCACACCGTAGGAATAGAGGTTCATCGCAAGAGTGATGATATCTACGTTACCTGTACGCTCTCCGTTTCCGAATAAAGTTCCTTCTATCCTGTCTGCGCCCGCAAGTACCGCAAGCTCGGCATCGGCAACACCGCAGCCGCGGTCGTTATGAGGATGCACGCTGAGTACGACATTCTTTCGAAAGTCCATATTCTTATTGATGTATTCGATCTGTGATGCGAAAACATGAGGCATTGCAGTCTCCACCGTGGCGGGGATATTGATGATGGCCTTTTGTTTTGCAGTAGGCTTCCATACATTTAATACCGCATTGCACACATCAAGTGCATATTCAACCTCTGTGCCGTGGAAACTCTCGGGGCTGTATTCAAAAAGGAAATTACCTTCAGTTTCATCTGCAAGCTTCTTTAAAAGCTTTGCTCCGTCAACTGCAAGTTTCTTTATTTCGTCCTTATCCTTTTTGAAAACCTGCTCGCGCTGTGCAACGGAGGTGGAATTATAAAGGTGGATAACGGCTTTGGGAGCTCCCTTTACCGCATCGAAGGTCTTTCTTATTATATGGTCTCTGGCCTGGGTAAGAACCTGGACGGTAACGTCATCCGGGATCATATCCCTGTCTATAAGGGCGCGCATGAACGCAAATTCCGTCTCGCTCGCTGCGGGGAATCCGACTTCGATCTCTTTAAAGCCGATATCCACGAGCATCTTGAAGAATTCGAGTTTCTCCTCTAAGTTCATGGGCTCAATAAGTGCCTGGTTACCGTCGCGAAGATCGACCGAGCACCAGATGGGAGCCTTCGTTATGCTGTCCTTTTTAACCCAGTCGAAATTCTCTCCCGGAGGAAGAAAATACTGTCTGGTATACTTCTTGTAATTTTTCATGAGATGCCTCCCTGTAAAGTTAAAATTTATCAATAATGCAGATATTATTTTAACTCTGAATATGCTGCTTGTAAATGATTAAATTTAATCAGAATAGATGATATAATTTATCAAACAGTGGGTTTGCAGCCTTGCCGAAACCCTTATTTTCCCTTGCAAAGCAAAGTACATTTTGATAAACTGAACTTAGCGCGATTTTGTTGCCAATAACATTATATATAAAGGAGAAGGTTAGATTATGAGCACTAAAGTAACATTTGACTATTCCAAGGTAAGCCCCTTTGTAAGCGATCATGAGGTTGAACTCATCGAGAAGCAGGTCATGGACGCAAAGGAGCTTTTAGTTTCGAAAAAAGGAGCGGGTAACGATTTCTTAGGTTGGATCGACCTTCCCGTTGATTATGATAAGGAAGAGTTCGCACGCATCAAAAAGGCAGCCGAGAAGATCAAATCCGATTCCGATGTACTCGTTGTGATCGGTATCGGCGGTTCTTACTTAGGAGCCCGCGCAGCTATCGAGTTTTTACGTCACAGCTTCTATAATGTGATCTCCAAGGAAATGAGAAAGACTCCCGAGATCTATTTCGTAGGTAATTCGATCTCCACTACATATTTAAAGAACCTTATCGATGTTATCGGAGACAGGGATTTCTCCATCAATATGATCTCCAAATCCGGTACGACCACCGAGCCCGCGATCGCTTTCCGTATCTTTAAGGAAATGGCTGAGAAGAAATACGGCAAGGAAGGCGCAGCAAAGAGGATCTATGCTACGACCGATAAGGCAAGAGGATCTTTAAAGAACCTCGCTAATGAGGAAGGATACGAATCCTTCGTAGTTCCGGATGATGTAGGAGGACGTTTCTCGGTACTTACCGCAGTAGGACTTCTTCCCATCGCTGTTTCGGGTGCTGATATCGACAAATTAATGGAAGGCGCCGCAAGCGGAAGAGAGAACGCTTTAAATCTTCCTTTTAAAGATAATGATGCTTTAAAATATGCCGGACTCAGAAATATCTTATTAAGAAAAGGAAAGACCGTTGAGGTACTTGCAAACTATGAGCCCAACGTACACTTCGTTTCCGAATGGTGGAAGCAGCTTTACGGCGAGAGCGAAGGCAAGGACCAGAAGGGAATCTTCCCCGCAAGCGTTGATCTTACCACAGATCTTCACTCCATGGGTCAGTTCATCCAGGACGGAGCAAGGATATTATTTGAAACCGTTATCAATGTAGAAAAATCAAGAGAAGAGCTCATCATCGGCACAGAGCCTACCGATCTTGACGGACTTAACTATCTTGCCGGAAAGACTGTTGACTTCGTTAACAAGTCAGCCATGAACGGAACGATCCTCGCTCATACCGACGGACAGGTTCCTAATCTCATGATCTCTATCCCCGAGGAGACAGAGTTCTATCTCGGTCAGCTCTTCTATTTCTTCGAGTTTGCATGCGGCGTAAGCGGATATATGCTCGGTGTTAATCCGTTCAACCAGCCCGGTGTTGAGAGTTACAAGAAGAACATGTTCGCACTTTTAGGAAAGCCCGGATATGAAGAACAGAGAGAAGCACTTTTAGAGAGACTTAAATAATGAAAAAGATTGTACTTACAGGCGGTGGCACGGCAGGACACGTGACACCTAATATAGCACTGTTGCCCGGACTTAAGGAAAGGGGCTACGAGATCCACTATATCGGATCTTACGACGGAATAGAGAAAAAGCTCATTGAGGATTTCGATATTCCCTATTATGGGATATCTACGGGAAAGCTTCGCAGATACTTCGATCCGAAGAATTTTTCCGACCCTTTCCGCGTAGTCAAGGGTTATGGTGAGGCCAGGAAGATATTAAAGGAGATAGGGCCCGATGTGGTATTCTCCAAGGGAGGATTCGTTTCCGTTCCCGTGGTAAGAGCTGCGGCATCGAGAAAGATCCCTTCCATAATCCATGAATCCGATATGACTCCCGGCCTTGCCAATAAGATCTGTATTCCGGTAGCAAAGAAGGTCTGCTGTAATTTCCCGGAGACACTTCAGTATGTTCCCAAAGAAAAGGCTGTGCTCACGGGCTCGCCTATTAGATCGGAGCTTTTAAAGGGAAATGCGGAAGCGGCCAGAAAGCTCTGCGGATTTGAGCCGGACATTCCTGTCATCATGGTCATAGGAGGCTCGAGCGGAGCGGCCAATGTCAACACGATCGTAAGAGAGGCGTTAAACGAGCTCTTAAAGGACTTCCAGGTGATCCACATCTGCGGCAAGGACAAGGTGGACAATCTCCTCCTTCCGACCAGAGGATACAAGCAGTTTGAATATGTAAAGGCAGAGCTCAAGGATCTGTTTGCCTTAGCGGACATCGTGATAAGCAGAGCCGGTGCCAATGCAATATGTGAGCTTTTAGCTCTTCAGAAGCCCAATATACTTATCCCTCTTATAATGGGAAGCAGAGGCGACCAGATATTAAACGCAAAATCTTTTGAAGCACAGGGATATTCCATTATGCTTTCGGAAGAGGATGCAACAACACCGGTACTCGTAGATGCTGTTCATGATCTGTATTTCAGAAGGAACAGTTTCATCGATGCGATGAGTAAATCGCATCAGAAGGATTCCGTGGCGACCATACTATCGCTTATAGATGAGGTGTGTGAAGGCGGAAGATGATACGTTGCCAGATATGGCAGGAGGATGTTTATGGATTACGAATTTGAGGGCTATGCATTAAAAGACGGTGATAAGAATTACGTTAAGATCCCTTTTAATGTCTGGGAGATCTGTAATGACAATGTCGGAGATGTGCCCGTTAAGGTCTGCATAGAGGATATCTGCTTCCAATGTAAATTGGAGCCCATAAAGAACGGATATTACAATATCCCGCTTACAGATGAGCAGGCAGCATTATTTCCTGAAGGAAAAGGGAAACCAATGCTCTTTTCCGTTATCGGAAAGGAGAAGGAGGAGCCTGAAAAAGGTCCTTATTCAAAGGAAAATCCCATCAGGAAGATAGATTCGATGGAGATACTCATCCAGCCCTGGGACGGACTTTGCGGACAGACCGTTTTTGCGATGCTTGCCGGGGTATCCATTGACGAAGCCAGCAATATCATGCATTGCAGGGAGTGGCAGGCTTCGATGCTTAAGATAATAAACACACTTGATTATGTAGGGATCCGCCATGCCGACAGGATAATCTATACGGGCGGAAAGGAAGTCGAGCTTCCCGAGTGCTGTATAATAATGGAAAATCTCGGAAGGTTCTCCCATTATCTGATCGGTTATAAAGGAAGCTACTACGATCCCAACAAGGGAATAATGAAAGAATTCGACAAGAGCAATATCAAAGGATATCTTGAGATCCTGACAGACTGAGACTTTATGAAAACAAAAGCGCCGGCAACGCCGACGCTTGAGTCATAAGGTTTAGGTTTATTGGGCAATCATTAATCTTTTTCTTAATCTGATTGTATAATATTATTATTTTCATAATTAATCAACGCACAAAAAGTGGAAAAAAACGGATAAAAGTTAGATAGTTTGTATAAAAATCCGGGTTTTGTCCCAAGAAGGAGAAAAAATGAGCAGCGAAATAAGAAATATCGAACTTGCGGAGAGCGGAGAAAGAAAGATCGAATGGGTTAAAAGAAACTGCGATCTTTTAAGAACACTTGAAGAAGAGTTTACGAAGACCAAACCCTTTGAGGGCAAAAAAATAGCACTTTCCGTACATCTTGAAGCAAAGACTGCATATCTTTGCAAGGTATTAAAGGCGGGCGGAGCCGATATGTATGTCACCGGCTCTAATCCCTTATCCACTCAGGACGACGTGGCTGCGGCTTTGGTCAAGGCCGGACTTGAAGTACACGCCTGGTACGACTGCACCGAAGAAGAATACAACCATCATATAAGAGAAGTCCTCAAGATCGGGCCCAATATCATAATCGATGACGGCGGTGATCTTGTTCACATGATGCATACGGAGTTTAAGGAGCTGATCCCTCAGGTGATAGGCGGATGCGAGGAAACCACAACGGGAATCTTAAGACTCGAGCAGATGAACAGGGCCGGAACGCTTAAATTTCCCATGGTAAGAGTAAATAATGCCCAGTGCAAGCACTTTTTTGACAACCGTTACGGCACAGGTCAGAGCGTATGGGACGGCATAAACCGTACGACTAACCTGATCGTTGCGGGAAAGATAGTCGTAGTTGCAGGTTATGGCTGGTGCGGTAAAGGTACGGCGATGAGGGCAAAAGGCCTTGGCGCCCGCGTTATCGTTACCGAGATCGATCCGGTAAAGGCTATCGAGG